>Ga0070697_100000740_pt1 | contig 24384 bp, 19 predicted proteins | sample KBSK1501metaG_FD_65475 | JGI IMG/M metagenome (GOLD analysis project Ga0070697, IMG submission 65475) | Corn, switchgrass and miscanthus rhizosphere microbial communities from Kellogg Biological Station, Michigan, USA - KBS K1-50-1 metaG | ecosystem: Host-associated > Plants > Roots >...
CGAGGCCCTTACCCACTGCATACAGGAGATAGAGAAGACTTCTGACGCCGAATTAGTTCTCATAATTCGCGCGCGCTCGGGTTCTTACCGCCACGCCGATTATTTGTTTGGATCGATTCTCGCTTTTGCTGGTCTCAACTTTCTGCTTTTCGCGCCCGTCAATTTCCATGTCTACTGGGTTGCCATCGACGTGGCCGTACTGTTTGTCCTGGGCGCCTTTCTTTCATCTCACAGCAGCACCATCCGTTATCTGCTGACAAACAAAAAGCATCGGAATGAAGCGGTGCGCACCGGCGCAGCGGCGATGTTCTATGAAGCAGGAATTGCCAATACTGAAGCCGAAATGGGTGTGCTTGTCTACCTGTCTTTGTTGGAACGGCGTCTTGAGCTAATCGCCGACCGAGGCGTTTTGAAAGGCGTGCCGGCGCTCGACTGGAATCGGATCTTGTTTGAGTTACACCGGGCAGGTAAGAAGCCGGAGCCCGAAACTCTATTGAAGGGATTGCGGGACCTGGGCGACTTGCTGGCGCAACATCTGCCTGCGACGGGAGAAAACCCGAATGAATTGCCTGACCTGCCGCGTTTCGAGTTGAAATGAAAAGATCGCGCACTGTACAGGTTCTCGCGCGCCTGGCGTTTCTCGGCGCGGTCTCTACCGCCGTGACGCTGGCTTTTCTCGTTCTATCGGAAGAGGCATCAGCGCGTGTCGGCGGAGGGCAATCCTACGGCGGAGGTAGCGGCGGCGGGGGAGGCGGTGGTGACGGCGCCGCCGGAGCGATCATCTGGCTCATCTTCCAGGTATTTCGCTTTCTCGTTTATCTCACGATTGAGTATCCAGTGGTTGGTATTCCACTCGACATCCTGGTCGCGTGTGGAGTGGCGTACTATTTTGTAAGGCGCGCCAGGCGAACGGAACCATCAGCTCCGCTTGGACTCGATACTCATCAGGTCCATTCAGAAAATATTCCTCGTCAGTTTGAACAGCTCCGGAAATTCGATCCCAACTTTTCTGAAATAGTTTTTACTGACTTCGCCTATGCGCTTTACGGAAAGGCGCAAGATGCTCGGGGCCACGGCGCTGCCGGCCTCGATCAGTTTTCTCCTTATCTCAGCGACATCGCGCGTAAGAGTCTGCTTCAGCGAAACCCGCCGGGACTACGCGAAGTTAAAGGTGTGATCGTCGGCGCGCTTAACGTGGAAAACTTACGAGGTCTGGAAACTCCACTGGTTAATCTCAGTCTGGTATTTGAGGCCAACTACACTGAGGTAGTGGTCGCTGACGGTGGTGCGCCGGGGGAGATGACCTATTACGTTCGCGAGCGTTGGGAACTCGAGCGCAAGCGCGATCTCTTGTCTCCACCTCCGGCGCAAGCAACAGCTCTTCATTGTCCGCGCTGCGGAGCGCCCCTGCAGAAAGATACGGTGGGCGCCTGTGCCTTTTGTGGCACGCGAGTCGATAGCGGCGAGTTTCAATGGTACGTGCGTAGCATCACGTTGCTGGGTCGCGAAGCGAAAGGTCCGTTGCTGACCTCGGACGTCCCCGAGGTGGGTACTGATTACCCGAGTGTGATCCAGGCAGGCTTGCAAAATAAACGGGTTGAGTTTGAGCAGAACAACCCGGGTTTTTCGTGGGGACACTTTCAAGCGCGCGCGCGTCTAATCTTCGACGAGCTTCAAGCCGCCTGGTCAGCGCTTGATTGGGAGCGGGCGCGTCCACACGAAACGGATAACCTGTTTCAGATGCATCAATACTGGATTGACGCATACAAGCGGCAGAATCTGCGGAACGTCCTTGACCAATGCAGCGTGACGGCGATGCAGCCGGTGAAGATTACCGAAGACGCATTTTACAACTCGATAACTCTACGCATCGGCGCTCAAGGTTACGATTACACCGTGGATGCAGCCGGGAGGGTGGTTAGCGGTTCGAAAAGCAACCAGCGGCGATGGAGCGAATACTGGACGTTTATTCGAAACCGCAACGCTAAGCCCGGCGTGGCCCACACGGACCTGAACTGCCCAAATTGCGGCGCACCGCTCAAGGTGAATACTGCCGGCATTTGTGAATTCTGCGGCGGAAAGATAACCTCGGGAGAGTTTGATTGGGTGCTTTCACGCATCGAGCAGGATGAATCTTATGCTGGCTAACCGCATCAATATGCGGCTGACATCTAATTGGTCATCTAAGACATCGAATGTTCCTCGTGAAAGTTATTTGGAAGTTCTGGCCGAGCCCGCGAAGCGTGCCAACAGCATAAAGCCTGGGGTGGAGCGAAGCGGAACCCCAGGATCGTTTAGGTGAAAACAAGAGCCCACGAAGTGGGCGACAGCGATTTACTAAGTGCAATCGTCAGCTGTTCCGCTATCGCACGCTTCGCGCGCTCGGTCTTTATATCTTTGTTATCCTGGGGTTCCGCTTCGCTCCACCCCAGGCTTTATGCTGGCACCCGCTAACGCGGGTTATGGAGAGCTTTTTGTGAAACGTAGTTTAGTTCTGTTACTTCTCGTCTGGTCGCTGCTCGGGAATCCAGCAGTTAATCCGCAATCCAATAATTCGGTTCTTGCCGGGCAGCGACGAGTCGCCCAGCAACCGCGTTCCGCGCCGAGAACCTCCACGCCACAGGGAGCCGCGGCGGCACCAGCCAAGCTGCCGCAGGCCCAGCTTGTCAATCGAATACTGGCAAACGGTCTGGAAATAATCGTTCTGGAAGACCATTCGATCCCGCTCATTACGATCGAGATGGCAGCCAGAAACGGTTCGTTCACCGAACCGCCGGAGTTGAATGGTCTCTCGCACCTTTACGAGCACATGTTTTTTAAGACCAACCGGGCGGTGGCAAACCAGGAGGAATACCTGCGTAAAATCGGCCAACTGGGTATAGCTTACAACGCTTCCACTCGCGAAGAGGTAGTCAATTACTTTTTCACCACCACGAGTCCCAACCTGCGCACGGCAATGCAGTTTATGCGCGACTCGATACGCTACCCGCTGTTTGATGAAAAAGAGTTTGAGCGCGAGCGTGAAGTGGTGATTGGCGAGATCGATCGCAACGAATCAAACCCCTTCTATTACCTCAACAAGGAAATGAACGACCGGCTCTTTTACAAGTATCCGAGCCGCAAGGAAGCGTTGGGCAACAGGCAGACCGTTTCCACTGCGACCCCCGCTATGATGCGCCTCATCCAGTCGCGTTATTACGTGCCAAACAATTCGGCGCTGGTGGTTACGGGCGACGTCAATGCAGAAGAAATTTTCAAACTCGCGCAGGAGTTTTATGGCGATTGGCCGCGTCGCGAGAAAGACCCGTTTGTGGAGTTTCCGCTGGTCGAACATCCGCCGCTGCCGAAAAGCGAAGGCGTGGTGATCACGCAACCGGTGCAAAATGTGATCGTCAATATCGGCTGGCATGGACCATCGATCGGCAAAGACGACGCAGCCACTTATGCCGCCGATGTGTTCTCCTTCATCCTGACGCAGCCCAACTCGCGTTTTCAGCGAGCGCTGGTTGATTCGGGCCTTACTGCCGGCGCGGCCATTGGCTACTATACCCAGCGCAATGTCGGGCCCATCTCAATCATAGTCCAGACCACGCCTGACAAAGCGCACGCGGCCATCAAAGCTATCTACAACGAGGTCGCGCATTTCAACGACAAAGACTATTACACAGACGAGCAACTGGAGAGTGCCAAAGCTTTGTTGGAAGCTGACGATCTCTACTCCCGAGAAAAGCTGAGTGACTATTCCCATACGCTAAGCTTCTGGTGGTCGTCTACCGGACTGGAATACTTTCGCGGTTATCTGGGACGCTTGCGCGCCACTTCGCGAGATGATATCAGCCGTTACGTAACCACCTATATTCAGGAAAAACCACACGTGGGCCTGGCCCTGCTTTCTGAGGAAGCCCAGGGCAAGATCAAAATACAGACGGAAGAGTTAATAGGTAAATGAAGAAAACAATCGGCATGCTTAAAGGCGGACCTGTGCAGCTGTCAGACACGGCGGCCAATAAATTTCAGAAATCTCAGCTGCGGGGAAAGCGAATATTTGGATTCGCTCCGACACTCCTGCTGCTGCTTCTTTCGCTGGTTGCCGGCACGGCGACGCTGGCAACCGGGCAGGCTGGGCACCCTGAACCTGCGCACAATTTGCAAAGCGCCCAAAGCCTGGTAGCGAAACAAGCTGCCCTGGTGAATGAGTTTGAAATCAACGGACTGAAGGTCCTGGTCAAACGTCGTGAAGGGAGCCTGACGGTCGCGGCAGGTCTTTTTATCAAGGGCGGTTCACGAAATATTACGGCCGAGAACGCAGGCATTGAGGCCTTGATGCTGGACGCAGCCACGGAAGCCAGCGACGCTTTTCCGCGCGGGCGAATGCGCGACGAACAGTCCCGCATGGGTACTGTGATTTCCTCGAGCGTCAGCTACGACTATTCGGTGCTGTCGCTACGTTGCACCCGACCAAACTTCGACCGCTCATGGCAGATGTTTACGGATGTTGCGCTCCACCCGTCCTTCGCCAGGGAAGATGTGGCCCTCGAGCAGGATCGCCTTGTTGTTTCCCTGCGCGATGACACCGACGATCCTGACACTTATCTCCAGCGTCTCCAGGAGCGCGTTGCTTATTCAAACCATCCATACCTGAATCGCATGGAAGGCACCGCAGAGTCTGTGAGCCGTTTAACTGCGGAAGACCTGCGTCGTTACCATCAAAAGGTAATGGAAACGTCGAGGTTGCTGCTGGTCATCGTTGGTGATTTGGATTCGGCGAAGGTGCGAGCGCTGGTGGCGGCAAGTTTCGGCAAACTGCCGCGAGGCACTTACAAATCTGATGCAGTTCAGCAATTGGCATTTGATAAGTCCACCGTCGAGATCACGCCGCGCAATTTACCGACTAACTACGTTCAAGGGCTCTTCACTGCTCCCCCGCCAAACTCTCCTGATATCTATCCCATGCGTGTCGCCAGTTCGATTCTGCGTGATCGCGTTTTCCTGGAGGTGCGCTCGAAAAGAAATCTCTCCTACGCGCCTGACGCGTTCTTGCGGAATCAGGGCGCGAACATCGGTGGGATCTACGTTACGGCTGTCGACGCCAATCAATCGGTCCAACTGATGCTTGAAGAGATCGGGCGATTGCAAAAAGAGGCCGTTAGCGATGAAGACATCCAGGCCGTAGTGGCCCAGTATCTGACGTCGTATTACATGGGCCAGGAGACAAATGCCGCGCAGGCCGGCGAATTGGCCCAGTATGAATTGCTGGGTGGCGGCTGGCGTAATTCGATCGGTTTCATCGAAAAGTTGAGCGCAGTCACGCCGGCAGATGTTCAGCGCGTCTCGCAGAAGTACATGCGCAATATTCGCTTCGTTGTGCTCGGCAACCCGAAGAGTATTGATACAAAAATCTTTACCGGCGTCGCCGGGGGATAAAAGTCAGAAGGCAGAAGGCAGAAGGCAGTAGGCAGTAGGCAGAAAGCAGTAAGCAGAAAACAAGAGGCACTGCTAAGAGCAATCTTCGTAGTGCCTCTTGTTTTCTGCTTACTGCTTACTGCTTACTGCTTTCTGCTTACTGCTTACTGCCTTCTGCTTACTGCCTTCTGCCTTCTTTCCCTCAGTGCCCGAGACGCGTTTCACTTTCAAACTTTTCGTAGAGTTTGCCATCGAGCTGGCGAAGAATCCTGGCCTCCGCTAATGCCAGCCTCTCATTGCCACTTTCGAAATAGGCAACCGCAAGATTGTAATGAGCGTCCGGATTGGCAGGACTAAGGCGGGCCGCTCGGTTGTACGAAGCGATTGCTTCAGCCATTCTGCCGGCGTAGTAGAAGGCGTCACCGAGTTTATTATGTATCTCATGCGAGTCAGGCTTGAGTTCCAGCGCTTGCTGGTAAGCACGAATGCCCTCCTCGACCCTCCCCTGCTTAACCTTGCAATAACCAACTTGGACCCAGGCATCGGCACGCCTGGGATTCCTGTATGCCGCAGTCTCGAAATGTCCGAGGGCGTTATCGTAGTTACCCAGCCACAGGGACTCCAGCCCGGTTCGATAAGACGACTCCGCAACGTCGCTGTTCTTGTCCTTCGTCGGCAGTGGACGAAGTTGACCCGGGCGGAGGTTCTCCAGTCGAGCCGCGGCAATGGCCAGATTTATATTTTGTCCGTTAGTCACTTTAACTGTGACCACGCCGATTACCTGGCCCTTGAAATTGAACACGGGACTGCCACTGTTCCCGTGTGAAGTTGGCGCCGTAATCTGAATAATTTTTCCCAGGTTTGGGACCTCGCGAACCGCGGAAACGATGCCGTCGCTGACCGAGCCTTCCAATTTCAAAGGATTGCCAATTACGAAAATGGTTTCGCCTTCGTCGGGCAGGACGGCGGAAACTTCGCTGGTGCGGGCACGCTCGGGCGGCATATCAACACTGAGCAGCGCCAGGTCACCCTCTTCGTCGATGGCCAAAGTCCCCGCGACCGGAAACACCTTACCTTTCCCCTCGAGGGTCTTGATCTCGCATCGCTTCGCGCCACGGATTACGTGGAGATTTGTCACAACCTGTCCCGGGCGCATGAAGAATCCGCTTCCGGTCATTAGCGCTTCACCCTGTGCATCGTAAGTTGCAATGGCAACTACGGAGGGCTTAACGCGTCTGACCAATTCCGGAAGAGTTTCCTGTGAAAGAGTCGGTGTCGGGCAAACAAGGAGGCTTACGCTGGATAGCAGCAAGGGGAGCAGCAACTGGGGGAAGATGCGTTTGTACATATTCAATTGTCCGCGACTAGAAAACCAGGTTGATGGGGTGCCGATGGCCGATGGCGCGTGGTCGGCGTTTACTGGGGTGATCGAGGTCGGGAGACTCGACAAGCGCATATTAACTCAAGAGGCTGCCAGCGCAATAGGAAAAATTGTCAGAACCACCTGCGTGAGCGGGTGGCACTTAACGGTCAACCGCGGGAGAACGGAAACACCGTGTATTGACGAAGTTGAGTGTGAGGTGCCACCCGCTCACGCAGGTGGTTCTGACGAAAGAGGCCGCCAGGGTGGCGGCCTCCAACAAAGATCTCACCGATGGTGGTTAGTTTTAAGGAACTATTTGAACCACTCCGATGCCTGGTCCCAACGGATTCACGATCCTGGCGTCAGCATCTTCCATTGTCACCAGCAGGCCGAAATCCGCGAGTGTGACTTCCGACTTAATCTCGCCCTCATTGCGTCCCCCGGTGTTTACGATCTGGCCAAGTTTGAGAAACTGATTGTCTGGCGAGACCGCCCAAAGTGTAAACACTTTGCCGGCAGGCGCATCTTTCAATTCATGGAAACGCATGTTGACTTTCGTCACTCCCCTTTTTCGGGGGGTGATGAAAATATTCGCACGCGCGCCTTCCAGGGCACCGCTGAAATTGACCTTCATCTTGGTGTCGTCGCCCTTCTTGTACGCCGGTATGTTGAGCATCGGCACCGTGTATGCTGCCGCCGGTGTGCTGACCTCGGCAGTGCTGGCCCCCACCTTTTCCCCTATCGGATTCGTGGAGTGGGGAATTACCGCAAACCCTTCAGGCACTGCACTGCGGAAAAAGACAGTCTCTGGATTGTAAGCGGTTAAATTGGTTTCCGGAGAGGCAACCAGCATGAACTTGTTTAGTGGCGTGGCTACTTCAAGAGCGCCCGTGCCTTGAGCAACTGTGATTGGCCCAAGCGACGTGACCACTCCGTCCTGGTCCACCGCATAGAGATTTAGCACCGTTAGATCGGAAGGTAAGCCGGTCAAGTTAAGTTTGATTCTCGTGCCATTGTCGTCTCGCAAAATCGTGGCAATACCGTTCGCGCCGGGCACTGTTACCGGGGTCAGATTGATCTTTACTTCTCTGCCTACCGGATACTCGATCACGGTATAGGTGCCATCAGCATTTTGGACTGTTTTGGTTACCGTAGTGGTTGTGGTTTGCGTCTGCGTTTGCGCCGCCGCGAGCGCTACAGCTGAAAGAATCAGCAGCGCCGCAGCCAGAAGAGAAAAGCGTTTGCTCATAAGTGTGACTTACTCCTTTCTTTTATCGTCCCTATTAAGTTGTGCGTGGGGGAATTTTTTGTGCGGGATGATCCTGTGAGGTAGTCGCAAGCATCATGCCGCTGGCAAGGCCTCGAAAACAGCCACTAACCCAAACTTTTGCGCTTTTTATTGGCTATTTCTACAGCTCTGGTCGGTACTGCGACACACAACAGTACAGTGGTGTACTGCAACTTTGCGATTGTTTTCGGGGTGAGAAACGGTGTTGAGGTATCTACTGGACTGCCTCGCGCAGAAGTTCACAGACGGATTCGACTATCTGCTTCAAAGTATCGCTGGTTAGCCTACCGATTTGGGCGGCAATCAACCCGTGATTAGCGGTAAATAATTTCCCTGGCCGCGCATAGCTCACCGTCCTGAGCGAGCCGGAACTAAAGTTGTCGTCGGTAAGCTTAGTAATTCGCGGATCAGAATAGGCGTTGCTGGTAATTTGAGCCAGAATCCAGTCATTCTTGCCGGCCTTAGCCAACACCACAGCGGGACGTAGTTTCGACCGAGATAGATCAGAAAACGGAAAGGTAACTAAAACTACTGCGCCGGCTGAAGGTGCGACCATGCTTCGTCTTCCTCCGGTCGGTTCCAGTCTTCCCCAAGTGACTCCTCGCTTAACAGCGCCGTCACGGAAGGTTTCATGCCAGGCTCATCCTCAAGAATCATCACAAGCGCGCGATGCGGTTCCGTCAGCTGAACCGACTCGAGCAGAAGCACCTTACCGTCTGGTTCGATGATGGCTTCGATGGTTTGAATCATAGAATCAATCCCCTAAACCTATTGTCAGCACATTCTTTCTGATTGAGCAAGGGCTTGCAGAAAGAGTGGGGCCTCACGATCATTAAGTTAAAGCAGCGCTTACGCGCGTGGCCGCCTCAGAATCATAATGTTCGAACCTTGAAACGAGCCATTGGAGTTGGTGACAGATGCGAGCCTCAGCGCCAGGTGCATTTGGTCTTGCTCCTATCCATTTTCGCAAGCTGACGATCAAAGTATTTGCTACCATCGCACAGAGCTGCCAGTCCATTAGCTTGTCCCAGCCGAAATGATCATCAATTACCCAGTCGGGTGAAACGAATTCGTCCTCGCCCATGCCATGGGCCTCCAACGCGGGAAACCTGAACTGCTCTCGAAATTCTTCATAATCTCGAATTGAAGTTTCTGATTCACCTGGTCTTGAACTATGTTTACTCAGCCATAGTTTCTCACTCCGCATCGCCTCGTCAATGGACGCAGCGACAAACAAGAAAGCCCTCATCAGAGACGGCTTTTCGCACGTCGAAATAAGTGCCTCAGTCGAGCATTGGCAGAGTCGAAGGCTGGAACCCCTTCCCAGTTGTTTGCGGCGCTCAGATCGATACCATTCAGCCAGTCCTAGTGCAGAGTTCGTCTCAGCGCCCATCAAGTATTAGTTGAACTAATCAAACATTAATTTGTAAGTTCAATAGGAGCGCAATTCTTCGATCGCCTTAACCACATCACCCACCTGCGGCAGGATGGCGTCTTCCAATATCGGAGCGTAGGCGACGAAGGTGTCCAGCGCACCCACACGGCGCACCGGCGCGTCGAGGTATTCGAAAAGTTCATTCGATATGCGCGCAGCAATTTCAGCTCCGTAACCCCATGACAACGAATCTTCATGAGCCACGATCACTCTGTTTGTTTTCCTAACCGTGGCCTCCACAGCGTTCCAGTCATAAGGTTGCAGGCTGCGCAGATCGACGATCTCAACGTTGATGCCCTGCTGCTCCGCCTGCCTGGCGGCCACGAGCGAACGCTGGACGAGAGCGCCATAGGTAATGATCGAGAGATCCGTACCTTCGCGCACGGTCCTGGCTTTGCCGAAGGGAATCATGAAGTCATCGGGTGGATACTGCGATTTGTTATAGGCCTGGCGGTAGAGATGTTTGTGCTCGAGAAACAAAACCGGGTCATCACAGCGAATAGCGGTCCGTAGCAAACCATTCGCATCAAGAGCATTTGAGGGGTAGATGACGCGAAGTCCCGGAATCTGCGTGAAGGTGGATACGCCTGACTGCGAATGATAGACGGCGCCGCCCTTCAGGTAACCGCCAACGGGCACCCGCATAACCACTGGCGCCTTCCACTCGCCACCGGATCGCCAGCGAAGCACTGCCAGCTCGTTGCGAATCTGGTGCATGGCCGGCCAGATGTAGTCGAAGAACTGAATTTCGACCACCGGCTTTAGCCCACGTGTGGCCATGCCAGTGGCCCGTCCGACAATGTTGGCTTCTGCGAGTGGCGAGTTGAAGACCCGCGCGCTGCCGAATTTGCGTTGCAGGTTTGCGGTAACCTTGAAAACTCCGCCCTTGCCCTTTACCTGGTCGAGAAACTCTTCGCGTGAGCAATCGGCGATGTCTTCGCCAAAAACGATCACCCGCGGGTTGCGACCCATCTCCGTGTGCAGGCAGCGATTGATCAGGTCAACCATCGTCCCCGGGTTGCCGCTAAGCTCCGCACCTTCCTCCGTATCGAATTCCCTCGACGTAGGATCGACGTCGGGCGAAAAGACATGGAGTTTTACAGTCTCCGGAGAAGGCTGAGGACTTGCCAGTGCCTGGTCGGTCGCTTCGTTGACTTCCCGATCGATCTCATCTTTTATCCGTTGAAGTTCATCCTCGGTGACTACACCTTCCTCGATCAAAACTGCCCCGAAGCGCTTTACCGGATCCCGCTCAGCGTCTGCTGTTCGCTCCTCGACAGGACGATAGAGCCGTTCATCATCGGAGAGCGAATGGGAGTAGGGCCTGATAACCTTTGCATGAACGAACGCCGGACCATTACCCGCGCGGCAATAAGCCGCGGCCCGCTGCATTACCCCGTAGGATTCAAGAGCGTCGGTGCCATCGCATCGTTGCAAATAAAGATTCGGAAAGTTTTCGATTAGACGGGAAACATCGCCCCCTGGAGTCTGCACCTCGACGGGTACGCTGATCGCGTAGCCGTTATCTTCAAGCAGGAAAAGCACTGGCAGCTTGAGATTGCAGGCGGTGTTGAGAGATTCCCAAAACTCGCCTTCGCTGCTCGTTCCATCTCCGAGCGAAACGTAGGTCACTTCGTCTTTTTGAAAGTTTGAAGCTCGCTTCTTCAGTTCTTTGATCAACTTAAACCGGTAGCCAGCTTCGGCGCAGCCCACGGCCTGCAACAGTTGCGTACCGGTAGGTGACGACTGGGAAACGATGTTTAGTTTCTTACTACCCCAGTGTGAAGGCATTTGCCGGCCGTGGGAATTGGGATCGCTCTCAGATCCGACCGCGGCCAGCAATTGCTCGAGCGGTGTCATGCCCAACTGTAGACAGAGCGCGCGATCGCGATAGTAGGGATAAAACCAATCGTAACCGGGCTTCAGCGCCATTCCTGCCGCTACCAGGATGGCCTCGTGACCCGCACCGCTGATTTGGAAAAATATCTTGTTCTGATTTTTGAGTTGAATCTCTTTGTCGTCGAGACGGCGCGACAGATACATCATGCGATACATGCCAAGCATCTCTTTGGGCGAGAGACCTGGGTCGTCACCACCCACAACCTCCGGGGCAGGCCTCTGGCGTGGTTGAGGCTCAGCAGCACGGCCCGGTTGTGCCGCGGCGGCAGAATTCGAAACAGGCACCGGTCGAGGCGAAGGCGCTGCCTGAATAGTCTTATCTTTCAGGGGGGACCTGGTCGGGATTTCCGGTGCGGGCTTCACGATCGGTTGAGATAATGATTGGGGACCAGATCGAGTGGGCGCCGGCTGGGATTTTTTGTCTTTGGGCGCGTCAACTCGTTCGGGGGTTTCGCCCTTAGGCTTTCTTACAAGTTTTAGAACCTTCAAATCGCTCATATTGATTGCCAGGCTCGCGACGTCGCGGCGAAACGAAATGTAGGACAGGCACTCGCGCCTGTCATTTTAACTTTGAATAAACTAATCCGACAGGCGGTTTTCCTTTGACGCGATAAACAAGACAGGCAGGTTTGCCTGTAGTACTTCAGAATTCGCTTTCCAGGATTACTCGATATTCTTCAGCCATCGATGGATGACCGTGCGCGGTGGCCGCATTTATTCCGCGGTGGTAAGTCTCTTTAGCTTTTTCGCGTTGGTTCGCCTTCTCATACGCTCGCGCCAGCATCCCAAACGCGTTGCCTTCGTCGTCCGAAATCGCCAGGTAGCGTTCCAGCGTGTCGATCAGCCCTTCGGTTTGCCCGGCTTTTTCATATTCCTTGGCCAGACCAAACAGAATGCTGCTGTTGATCGGATCGTTCACCAGCATCTGTTTGAAAATGTCTATTCGTGAAGCAGTCATAGGTCTTTAACTCTGTGCAACCTTTGTGTTCTCTGTGTCTCCGTGGTGAATGGTTGCAGCGAAATGCTCACCACAGAGGCACAGAGAACACAGAGGTTGCACTGAGACTTACTTCCCAATCAGCAGTTTGGCAATCGTCTGCAACTGCATGTTTGATGTGCCTTCGTAGATGGCGCCAATCTTCGAGTCGCGCCAGAATTTTTCCACTGGATAGTCTTTGACAAAACCATAGCCGCCATAGAGTTCGACTGCCTGTGAACTAATGCGCTCGGCGGCCCTCGACGCGAAGAGCTTGGCCATAGCGGCTTCCTTCACAAAATTCATTCCCGCATCCTTCATTCGGGCCGCGTTATAGACCATCAGCCGCGCGGCTTCCAGTTCGGTTGCCATCTCGGCAAGTTGAAACTGGACTGCCTGGAACTGGTTGATGGACTTGCCAAATTGCGTTCGTTCACCGGTGTAGGCAAGAGCGGCCTCGAGCGCGCCGCGAGCGATGCCGATCATCTGGGCGCCGATACCGATGCGGCCTTCGTTTAGCGTCTCAATAGAAGTTTTGTAGCCTTTGCCGACTTCGCCCAGCACGTTTTCTTTGGGAACCTTACAATCCACCAGGATCAATTCCGTGGTAGAAGATGCGCGAATGCCAAGCTTGTTCTCTTTCTTGCCAACCGAAAATCCTTCGAAACTCTTTTCAATAACAAATGCAGTTATGCCACGATAACCGGCTTCCGGATTGGCATTGGCAAACAGGATGAAGATTTCGGCTTCGTTGCCATTTGTAATCCAGAGCTTCTGGCCGTTTAGCAGGTAGTGGTCGCCCTGGTCCACGGCGAGCGTCTGCAAGGCGAAGGCATCCGATCCCGAGCCTGCTTCACTCAATGCGTAGGCTCCGACTCGTTCGTTTGCCAGTTGCGGCAGGTACTTCGCTTTTTGCTCCTGAGTCCCCCAGCGAATGAGGGCGTTATTGACCAGCGTATTCTGGACGTCAATAAGGACCCCGACCGAGGCGTCGACGCGCGACAACTCCTCCACCGCCAGAATCGCGGTGAAGAAAGATGAACCCGCCCCGTCAAACTCCTCCGGCGTTTCAATTCCCATGAGCCCCAGATCAAAACATTGTTTGATCAGCCCGGGATCGAGTTTGGCGTGCTCGTCCATCTCGGCGACGCGCGGGCGCAGTTCGCCTTCGGCAAACTCACGCACGCTGGCCCGGAACATTTGTTCGTCTTCGGTAAGCGTGGTTAACGGACGACCAGAAAGCTCTTCAATAGCTGTTTGCGATTGACTCATCTGTACCCGACTCTCGTCTGTGTCGTTTGAACGGTTGCATCATAATCAAGGGAAAAGTTAAAGGCAAAAGCTCGGATGACCCGGATGAACGTGCCCGGCTAACTGTTTGTAAGCTGGGCCGTGTGATACCGTACTTTTATTCGTTATAAAAGATATTCCTTTCTAACGCGCGAGCTGAGGGCGAGTAAGTTGCAAATGGATCAGGGACTCAAAGACTCAGAAAAAAGCAAGGCCAGAAATAAGAGACTGGCGCCCTTCGGCATTATCTTCGCACTTCTGGGCTTGTTGCTCTTCGCCTATACGGTGAGAAAAGCGGGAGTCTCAGAGATCATGGACGGCTTGCGCCGGTTGGGAGCCGCCTTTTTACTCATCCTTTTGCTCTCAGCAATTCGGCAATGCGCCCGCTCAATTGCCTGGATCAGGTGTTTAGAGGCGCCCTACCGACTTCCTTTCCGGGATGCTTTTGCCGCGCGCGTCATGGGTGATGCCCTGGGGAATATCGTTCCCCTCGCCAGCATGGCGGTCAGCGAGCCATCGAAAGCTGCATTCGTAAGGGATCGTTTGCCGCTGATGATAGCTTTATCGGCACTGGCAATTGAAAACATCTTCTATAGCCTGTCGGTTGTGCTCTTCATTTTTTCCGGCACCACAGCCCTGTTGCTTAGCTTCACTCTTCCCAAGCCGTTGAGGTATGCGGCTATTGGGACGCTGGTTGCAAGCGTAGTGATAGCCCCGCTGGCATTTCTGATCATTCGCCAGCGATGGAAATTCCTGAGCGGTATATTCATTCTCCTGGGTAAGCGAGTCAAACGAAGCTGGGTGGAGAAATCGGTTGCTCAAACGCAAACTCTCGAGGAACGGGTTTACGGTTTCTATGACAGAAACCGCGCGCACTTTCTTTCCATTCTTGGGCTTGAGTTCTGCTTCCATCTGGCAGGTGTGGCCGAAGTCTATGTCACCCTCTCCTTTATCAGCGACACAATCGCGCCCACCTTGTTTACCGCATTCATTCTTGAGTCAGTAAATCGAATCATCAACGTAGCGTTTAAGTTTGTGCCATTGCGTACAGGTGTCGACGAGTACGGTTCGGGCGCGCTGGCGAAGGTGCTGGGCTTTACCAAGCCGACCGGTGTCACCCTGGCGATCGTGCGTAAGGCACGCGACATTTTTTGGACCGGAATCGGCGTGTTGCTTATGGTTCGCAGAGGCCTGTCGCTGAGAGGGATCGACAAACAGGCACAGGCAGTTGTTGATGAGAATGCAAGCTAAAAGGGGCGTGAAGTCATGTGCTAATTCTGTAGGGGCGTCACTCCGTGGACGCCCTTCTTGCGGGGAGCGCCCCACGGAGTAGCGCCCTACAATTTTGCGAATCAGTCATAAGCGAGGGCGCTTACAGCATCCAGGTTTGAAGCGCGAAGGGCCGGATATAATGCTCCGAAGGCTCCTCCCAGCATCCCGATGGCAGCGGCTGTTATGGCCCAGCCCCAGCTGAATTCGAAAAGCAACCCATAGAATTGGTGAATCAGATAACCGGCGGCAAATGAGAAGACAAACCCTGCCACCAGGCCAACTGCGCTAATTAGTAGCGCCTCTGATTCAATGATGAAGACGATATAGCGCCGCGACGCCCCGAGCGCTTTCAGTATTCCAATCTCACGCGTCCGTTCGGTGATGGTTGTGTACATAGCCAGCATTACCACCAGTGCGCTGACCACCGCCGCCAGGCCCACCAGCACCCGCAGAAAGGTGCCAAGGAAGGGAATGCTCTTTTCGACACTGGCAAAAACGTCATCGGTAAATTGAATTTTATTACCGGGAATCTGCCGGTCGATTCTTTTAGCTACCTCTACCTTGTTTTCTCCTTCGCGGATTTTTACGAGAATGTATGTGCAACGTCCTGGCGTTTCGAGTGCCTCCTGCATACTAACCAGGGAGCCTTTGACTCGCGCGGTTGATTCGGGGGAGTAAATGCCCACCACCCGATACGGACGATCCCCGATCAGATTCAGGGTGCTGCCCACATTCAACTTGTTATTTCTAGCTTTGACTACGTCGACCACCACTTCGTCATTAGCTTGCGGCGGACGGCCCTGGTCCATTTGTAACCCATTCACCCGCGCGTACTTTTCCCATTCCACGCCCTCAATTCGTTCCAGACCAAATCCTCGATTGCTTTGCAGAACGTAAATGATGACCGGCAACGCCTCCTCAACTCCATCCACCGCTTTCAGTAGATCGACATACTTAGTGCTTAGATTTGCGCTGGAACTGGTAAGCTGCATAGACCCCGGTCGAGTGAAGATAATCTCGGCACGCACATTTGAAGCGCGCCGTTGCAGATCGTTGGACATGCCACGAGCGAGTCCGGTAAAGAGCATTACCAGGCAAACACCGAGGGCGACACCCGCAACGCTTACCAGGGTGCGAATGGGTCGCTGCCGAATATTGGATACAACGAGGTTGTCCATGTGATCGCTTGAGAAGGAGCTTTTAGTTGGTCGTGAACTATCGCTAGCTTATACAGATTTCAGAAATTCCCGATAACGATAAGGCATTTTGTCGAAAGGTTCCAACGAGCCGAGCCGCGTCGCATTCAAAAGTGAAGGTGATTTCGATGAGATTTGGCAGGATTGCGCTTAGCAATAAAGTCCGTTTAGAAAGCGGACTTGTCCGCCGAGGCGGCGAGTGCACAAGCTTCCTTTCTAAACGAAATACTTCTGAAGACAATCCCTCAAAGGCCAAGATTCTGTGACAGGTTCAAGCTAATTTGAGATCGAGCGGTTGCGCAAGGTCGTTAGGACGATCCACGAACTCACACGAACTTTCACGAAAAAGGTTAGTGTTGTTTAGTGTGGTTTAGTGGATCGTTTACTTGGTCTCCATAACCCGGGAGTGCATAAGGACTATATGGATTAAGGATTATTATCTCGTCTGGGATTAATTATGCCTAACTCGCCCAATCCAGCTATCCCAACCAAACAAAACTGGTCCATCGACTGGAGCGTGGTCGTCATACTGGCAATGTTCGTCGTAGTGGGTTTGGGCTTCCGCGCCACCAGGCTGGACGCCATTGGCTTTTCCGAAGACGAAGTGAACAAAGTTGATGCGGTGCATGCGTATGAGCGAGGGGATATCACGGCTAATGCCGAGCACCCGATGCTGATGAAGGTCTTAATGTATGCCTCAGTAAAAGTTGGCCGGGCATTAAGGGGACAGACAATCAGCGATGAAGTGTTGTTTCGTTTGCCCAATGCGATCTTTGGAGCGTTGACAGTAGTCCCGCTGTTTCTGCTGACCGCCGCATTCTTCGATCGTCCGACGGGATTTCTTGCGGCCGGGTTCTGGACCGGAGGCATAAACGCGATTACCTACAATCGCATCGGCAAAGAAGACACCTTGCTCGTCTTTTTTATGCTCTTTGCTTTTTACTTTTATCTGCGAGCCAAGCAGACCAGCACCCTCAACTTACCGCTAAGGCGCCGAAACTATCTGCTCAGCGGAGTTTCATTCGGGCTGATGATGGCGTCAAAATATTTTCCGCATTACATTGGTCTAAACTCGCTCTATCACCAATATTTTCGCGTTCGTAAAAGGCAACCAGGTGAACCCTCGGGAAGTACGTCCTGGATTTTTTATGTCGCACTGGTCGCTACTTTCTTGATCGCCAACCCGGCGGTGCTGCTGCCCCAGGTTTGGGAATATCTGAATGCCTTCATGGGCGAACGATTGGTGCAACACTCGGGATATCTTTTCGGAGATCGCCTTTATAAGAACACTCTGTCGAGTACGCCCTTCTGGGGCACGCCTGTTTATTTCTACCTTTTGTTCATGGCAATCAAGATACCTCTCCTCGTGCTCGCTTCATTCATTGCCGGATTTGTCGTCTCGATTAAACGCTGGCGACACCCGGGCCATGCTTTCGCGCTTTTCATGTTTGTGTTCTGGATTGTTCCCTACTCATTAATCGGCGGAAAATGGCTCCGCTATACAATTTCGCTCATGCCCTTCGTATATATCCTTTCAGCCCTGGGCGTGATTGCGCTGGTGAGATTGGTTGCGGCGGGCTTGAAGGTTCCAAAACAAAGGCAGGTAATGGTTTGGTCGGCTGCTGCCGTGATCTTTCTCTGGTGCCCAGCCTGGATCGCTTACTCGTCCGGTCCACACTACGCTCTTTACACCAATGCGCTTGGTTCAAAATACGTCGGATACTTTTTTTCGCACGACGAATTCTATGACGACGGACTACGCGAAGCGATCAAGTTTGTCTGCGACACGGCGCCTCAGGGCGCGCTCATCGCGCATGAGACACCGGCTGCAACGCGTTATTATCTGGGGAAATTCGGACGGACGGACTTGACTTCAAAGCCGCTATCAGCGCCTGAGTTTGATGTGGCGAATATTTCCGGGCCGGCTTACATCATTATTCAACGCGGTCGAACTTACTTCGAAAACCAGGAGAAGATTGCGTTCGTTCGCGCGAGATTCACCAGGGTTCACGAAGTTAAAGTAAACGGGTTGACTGCGGCCGAGATATTTGTAAATCAAACCAGATAACCGGTAGTGTCCCCAATCAACCGCCAAGACGCCAAGGACGCCAAGAGTGAGAAAATATCGATAAGAATTACGGCCCAGATTGTCCAGCTTGGCGTCCTTGGCGTCTTGGCGGTTGATTGGGATGCCCTTACAAATTCTTAGACGGAATCCAAATTATATGAAGACCCAAAGAAGAGCAGTTTTTTCCGTGTCCATGATTGTGCTGGCGCTGCTGTTGGTGAGTTTTGCCTTCGGCCAGGGTTCGTTAAATCGTGTTCAAATAGTAATTCTCGGCACCTCTGACCTGCACGGCAACGTCTTTCCTATCGATTACTACACTGACAAGCCAGACAATCGAGGTCTGGCGAAAATCGCAACGCTGATCAAGCGAACTCGCAAAGAAAGCGAAAATGTGGTTCTGATCGACTCCGGAGACACGATCCAGGGAACTCCGCTCGAGTACTACCACAACAAGAAAAATAACCAGCCTCCCGATCCGATGATGCTGGCCATGAACGCGCTCAACTACGACGCCATGGCCGTTGGCAATCATGAATATAATTTTGGCTTAAAGGTGCTGGAAAAAGCGCGCAGCGAAGCGAAGTTTCCCTGGCTGTCGGCCAACACTTACAACAAAGGAACCGGCCAGACCCACTACAAGCCTTACATCATAAAAGAAGTAGCCGGGGTGCGGATTGGAATCCTCGGACTGACCACGCCAGGAGTTCCCACCTGGGAAAACGCACCAAACTATGCGGGTCTCGAATTTCACGATCCATTAATCGAGGCGAAGAAGTGGGTTCCGGTTTTGCGCCAACAGGAACGCGCTGACGTAGTGGTGATCGCAATGCATATGGGACTCGAGGAAGACCTGCGCACCGGCGAGATCGATCCCGGACAAGTCAAAAATGAAAACGAGGCCATCGCGATCGCCAGACAGGTGCCTGGTGTCGATCTTATCTTCATGGGCCACACGCATCGTGACGTGCCCTCCCTCGTCATCAATGGTGTGCTGCTGACCCAGGCCAACTATTGGGGACGCCACCTGGCTCGCGCAGATCTGTATGTGGAAAACGTCGGTAACAAGTGGCGGGTATACGCGCGCTCGGCGCGCACGATCCCCGTCGACGATAAGGTGACTGCAGACGAAGAAATATTGAAGCTCGATGAACCTTATGACCGCGAGACACAAGCCTGGCTATCGCGCGAAATCGGTGAGTCGAGCGCGGAGTTGACCGCTGAAGAGGCCCGCTTTCGCGATACGGCGATTTTAGACTTGATTCAGCGGGTACAGATGGAAGCGGGGAAGGCCCAGGTCTCGATGGCCGCCGTCTTCAACCCGCAAGCACGAATTGCCAAAGGGCCGGTCACCGTGCGCAACATTGCCGGCCTTTACGTTTACGAAAATACGCTGGTGGTCATAGAAGTGACCGGTCAGCAGCTGAAGGATGCGCTGGAGCATTCAGCAAAATACTTTCGCCCTTACGAACCGGGCAAAACCCCGGCTGACCTGATTGACGAAAAGATTCCGGCCTACAACTTTGATATTGCCGAAGGCGTGACTTACGAGCTCAATATCAGAAAGCCCATTGGCCAGCGCATTGAGAAACTTGAATACCAGGGCAAACCGGTGGCGCCGGCGCAGAAGTTTCGTCTGGCCACCAACAACTACCGGGTAAATGGTGGTGGCGGTTACACGATGTACAAGGGAGCTCCGGTCGTCTACCGATCAAGTGAAGAGATCCGAGAACTGATCATTGATTGGGTCGAGCGTCACAAATCCATCCCAACGGAACCGACCAACAATTGGAAGATTGTTTGGTAGTTGGTTCGAGGCTCTCCGACCTATAGGGCCTATAGGACTATTGATTTCGGCCTCCGCACAGCAAAAAGCCAAAACGGCAACCCGGGGGCGTTGGGTTGCCGTTTGGCTACTACACCAGCGGTGAGCGGGAGCTCACCTGCTGTTGCGCGGGGAGACTACTCCGGTTCAGCGAAGCACCGCGACTACCTCGATAGTTTCATAGGTGCTCTGAGCCAGATCGCTTTTGGATGGAATGCTGGCCAGCTCACGTTCGATGGCGCGTTCATGCTTCGACTTTAATAGCTGGCGGCCAGTGCTCTCGCCGTTCCAAACTTCGGCGAGAAAATAGTTCTGGCCATAGCGATGGAATATCAGTCGGGCATACCTCTTGTTGTTCCTTTGTTCCGTCGGATTACTCAGACGAACAGCGGCGTTCTTGCCATCCTTGCTCTGGATCATCAACGCATTAGCCTGAGCGTTTGCCGGTCTCACCGAGTAGGCTCCGGCCGGTAACGTCTGATCGCCAACCACGAATTCGAACGGAATATTCGACACTACCTGGGTTGATTGGGCATTTGCCGAGACGACGGCAGTTGCAAGCGCGAGCGCGACTAACAGCGCTAACATCGTGACACCTTTAAGAATTTCCTTTTTCATGTTTTCTCCTTTTGCCTCCTGGGCGGTCGAAGCGGCTCGACCATAAGACTCTGTAGTAAGCCAGTAACCTTCTCGAAGGATTGCCTCTTACCTGTGGCAGCTCAACCTTTGTCAAATGTCTAATCTCGGAGCTGACATGGTCCATTGCCATTCTTATGCCGCGGCGTTTTGACGCGACTCTGCAAGAGCGTATTGACATCGGAGCATCGGTATTCGTTGGCGAATTTGATTTTTTCCACGATGCAAGAGTTAGATCATGAAACGAAAACAGCTGGCCGATTACTATCTTTTCAGATAGTCGTTGCTATCAGTTCAGATAGGATATAGAACCTATAGGACTTATATGACTCATTGGGTCCTGATGCCTGAACTACATTTAACTCTTAATAATAATCTGCATAATCTGCGGATAGTTCTTATTGCCCCTGACTCACCGGACGCGTAAACTTGCGCGCGTAAAAGCTCCCAAGCTCACAGATACGACTGCAATGAACCCGCGACTCACAGCCATAGCCGGTCGACTCAAGGGCAGCGTCTTCACGATTGAAGATTTGCCCGTCGTTATCGGCCGCGAGACCGCAGCCACCCTTTGCATCGCGGATGCTTCCGTTTCACGGCGGCACTCCCAGATCGATAAAGAAGAAAACAAGTTCGTAATACTCGATCTCGATAGTCTCAATGGCACCTTCATCAATGACGTGCCCGTGAAACGGCGCATCCTCCAGCATGGTGACCGGGTGCGCATCGGGGATTCACAGTTTCTTTTCCTGATGCACGATGGCGACTCGAAGTCGAAGTCGAGTGAGGTCCAATTTCACGATGAGCAGGTTGTCAGCGGATCCACTTTGCAGGTCAGGTTCAATGACGCTCTTTACCTGATGGCTCGCGACCTCAGCGCCCTGATGAAAGTCTCAACGACGATCAATGCCATTCGCGGCGTCGAAGAGTTGCAAAAGACCCTGCTCGAACTTCTCTTCGAGGTGGTGCCCGCCGAAAGAGGGGCAATTCTTCTCACGGACGGAAAGGTTGAAGGGAGTGACGCGGAGTTTGCTTCAGTGTTTGGGTTGGACCGGCGACGTGGACCAGATGAGTCGATTAAGGTGAGTAGAACAATTACCAGGGCGGTCTTGAGCGAAGGCGAGTCAATTCTGATCAATCAGGCAGAGCCCAGAGGATTGGAGGCTCCCAGTCTGGTCGAGGACCAGCCCGTTTCAATATTGTGTGTGCCTCTGATAATGCTCGATCGCACGCTGGGTGTGATCTATCTCGACACGAAAGAGCCGGACACTGTTTTTGATAAAGATCATTTGCAGCTGGTATCCGCAATCTCTGCGATCACCGCGGTCGCCATCGAAAACGCACGCCACATCGAGTGGCTGGTAAGCGAGAACAAGAGGCTGATTGCAGACTTCGATATCGAGCATAACCTGGTCGGCGAAAGCGAGCCCGTGCGTGAGGTGTTGCAGTTTATTTCGAAGGTTGCGCCTACCGATGCGACAGTGTTGCTGACGGGCGAAAGTGGCACCGGCAAGGAGCTGGCGGCGCGCGCCATCCATCAGAACAGCAAGCGTGCCGACAAACCTTTCATGGCCGTTAATTGTGCGGCTCTGGCAGAATCGCTGCTCGAAAGCGAACTATTCGGCCACGAGAAGGGATCTTTTACCGGAGCGCTCATGCAAAAAAAGGGGCGGCTCGAGATTGCCGACGGCGGCACAGTGTTTCTGGATGAAATCGGTGAACTGTCACCAGCGCTCCAGGTGAAACTGCTCCGCGTTTTGCAGGAGCGGGAATTTGAGCGCGTCGGCGGCACGCGCAGCCTGAAGGTTGACATTCGAGTGGTAACGGCGACGAATAAGAACCTGGAAGAGGCTGTCAACGACGGCACCTTTCGCCAGGATCTTTATTACCGCCTTAATGTCGTCAGCCTGGAAATGCCGGCATTGAGAAACCGCCCGGAAGACATTCCGCTCCTGGCGAATTACTTCGCCGCCAAATATGGCGAGAAATGTAATCGACGCCTGACCGGAATATCGGCGGAGGCGCAGGAGCGTTTAGTCGCGTACGACTGGCCGGGCAATGTGCGAGAACTCGAAAACGCAATCGAGCGAGCAGTAGTTTTAGGGACCACGGAGCACATTCTGCTCGAGGACTTGCCCGACTCAATTCTGGAAACTGAATCACGCGCGACCACCGCGCCGGCCACCAAATATCATGATGCTGTGGCCCAAACCAAGAAACAGATCATATTGAGCGCGATGCAACAGGCGAAAGGCAGTTTCACCGAAGCCGCAAAACTGCTTGGAGTACATGCCAACTATTTGCACCGCTTGATACGAAATTTGAACCTGAAAGATCAGCTAAAAAGATAATCCGCAGATTACGCAGATTATTTTTCAGAGCAGGAGAGTTTAGTGGTGAGAGAATTAACTGTTGAAAAATAATCTGCGTAATCTGCGGATAGTCCCTAACTTCGGCACTCGCTCACTCGAGTATCGCCGCTTTGTCTTGACCCACTCTTAATTTCCGTTCTTAACTGTCCGGGTCCTAATCTACGTAATCTGCGGATATTCCTTATTAAAGCAGGAAAAGATTGACTTCTATATTGAACCCAGCGTAGATTTGAACCCTGTCCCAGTTCTTAACTCTCACCGTCAATTGACGCCAATCAATCCAGGCTGACCCTAGAATTATCCGGGTCGACCTTACGAGGCCCAATTCCTAGCCTTCGCAGTTTCCTCGTACTCCTGGACAGCTCAAAACCATACACTTTTGGAGGACCTTAATGTCTCATCCCCCGCATCGTAGCCATTTCGTCTCTACGCTCAGGACTGCTTCGAATCACCGGTTGCTGCTGATTACCGCAGTAGTGATGCTTGTTTCAGGAGTGGTCATCTCCAGGTCATACGCCTTTAAGGCGGCTGGCAGTCGGATAGCGGCGCAGAATCTCGCGTCCGGCCAGGAGTCTGGTTCGCGCGTTCGCCCCAAAAAATCAGCCGATTTGCTGGAGTTCGCAGGTTTACGTCATCCGGCAGCGCCATTCAGTCTGGCGAGTGTGCTGGTGCCAACCGTGTCGGCCACCAAGACCGACTCCTTGTTTACTGACGTAGACGGCGACACACAAGCCGACCCGGGCGATACCCTGAAATATACCGTCAACATCAGTGCGAGCGGCGAAGACGCGACCGGGGTTTCCTTTACTGACACGGTGGATCCAAATACGACGTTAGTGCCGGGAAGTCTGACGGCCACGGCGGTTGCTATTGACGAGAGCTATGCGGCCCTGGGCAACGTGCGAATTTCCGTGCCGGCGCCTGGTGTGCTGGGGAACGATTTTGCCGGCGTGCCTTCAGCGACAATCAGCGGAGCTCCCTCCTCCTTCTTGAGCACCAACGGCGGCAACGTCGCCCTCAACGCGGACGGCAGTTTCACTTACAACCCGCCGGCGGGTTTTGAAGGCACCGACACATTCAGCTACACGTTGACGAATTCCGCGGGCAGCAATTCGGCTACCGTGACGATCACGGTCAGCGGAATGATCTGGTTTGTTAATAACACCGCTTCGTGTCCATGTGATGGGCGTCTCACGAACCCATTCAATACGCTGGCAGCTTTTGCAGCCGTCAATAACGGTGCGGGCAACAATCCTGCTGCCAACGACAATATCTTTCTGTATGAAAGCGCCCTTGATTACATCGGACCTGTGACCCTGCTTAATGGGCAGCGATTCATCGGCCAGGATGCCACCGCCAGCCTT
>Ga0070697_100000741_pt1 | contig 24369 bp, 19 predicted proteins | sample KBSK1501metaG_FD_65475 | JGI IMG/M metagenome (GOLD analysis project Ga0070697, IMG submission 65475) | Corn, switchgrass and miscanthus rhizosphere microbial communities from Kellogg Biological Station, Michigan, USA - KBS K1-50-1 metaG | ecosystem: Host-associated > Plants > Roots >...
CAGGCGGCGCTGCATGCCGCCGGAGTAGGTGGACACCACGCCGCCCCGGCGGTCCCAGAGCCCGACCATCTCGAGCACCTGGCGCAGCCGCGGCCCGAACGCCGCCTTGGGCACGCCGTACAGGTCGGCGTGGAAGCGCAGGTTCTGCTCCCCCGTGAGGTAGTTGTCCAGGGTGGTGTCCTGGAAGACCAGGCCGATGTTGCGCCGCACGGTATCGCGCTCTTTGACGACGTCGTGACCGGCGACCCTGGCGGTACCCGAGGTCGGGTCCGCCAGGGTGCACAGGATCTTGATCGTGGTGGACTTGCCCGCCCCGTTCGGGCCGAGGAAGCCGAAGGTCTCTCCGGTAGCGACCTCGAAGCCGATGCCGCGCACGGCCTCGATCTCGCCGTACCTCTTGGTCAGCGTGCTGACCGAGATAGCCGGAGTCACCCTTGCGAGTCCTCCTCCGTGTCCTCACCGTCTGCCGCGAGGATACGGTACAGCGCCCGGCGGGTGTCACCCAGGATCTTGCCGGCCTGCTGGACCTGGGCCGCGGAGCCCGCCTGGGCCACCTGCGATACGGCCACCATGACCTGGTGGATCGTGTGCCGCAGCTGGACCTCATCGTCGTTGACGCTGCCGGTCACGGCGTCCCAGGACGCCTTGAGCTCATCGGCGTGCTCCTCGACGTACGCGCGGCCCTCCTCGGACAGCGTGTACATCCGGCGCCGGTCCTCACCGGCTTCCGTCCGGATCAGGGCCTCGTCCTCCAGCTGCTGCAGCGCCGGGTACACCGACCCCGCGCTCGGCCGCCAGACGCCCTGGGTGCGTGCGCCGATCTCCTGGATGATCTGGTAGCCGTTCCACGGCTGCCCCTCGGCCAGCAGGTCGAGGATCGCGGCCCGCACGTCACCGCGCCGGACTCGCGGCCCCCGGCCGCCGAACCGAGGCGGCCCGAACGGCCCGCCGCGCATCCCGAACTCGAACGGCGGCGCCGGCCAGGGTCCTGGACCAGGTCCGCCGCGCATCCGCATGCGCATCCGGTGGCCACCGCGGTGTTCTCGGGGATCTCCCCATGCTTCGTTGTGCATTGCGATACTCCTTCAAGTGTCTCTAGATCGCTTCTCGATCCATGTAGCTACTTCAACGATATATCGATAGCGATCGGATGGCAAGGCGTCGAGGTTATGATCTTTTGTCCCGAACGGGCCGGGCCTGGAGCCCTCCTGGCCAGCCGGGAGCCCTCCTGGCCGGGAGCAGGCCGGAAGAGTGCGGGCACTGGGGAGTTCGCCGAGCCCTTCGGGGGTGTCGCACGGCCCAGGCTGGGAGTTCATGATCGTGAGCAGTTTGGGACAAATAGCGCCCAAAACTGCTCACGATCATGAAAGCTGCCCTGCAGCGCGGCGGATCGCCACCCCGTGAGTCACACCAGCTCCACCGGAGGTGACGGCGAAGGGTTGGCTGATCAAACCCGTGCAATCAGGCAGCAGGGCTTTCGCATGCTGGCGCGGTTGAGCGGGGCGTGGGCACAGGAGGCGCTTCAGCCGCTGTGGTACGGCTAGGCGTGGACGGGGAGGGCGTACTCGCGGCGGATGCTGGTGCCGAGGCGGGAGATGTCGGCGCCGTAGACGTGCATGGAGATGGCCACGGTGTCACCGGTGTTACGGACGCGATGGATGTCTCCAGGTGGTGCGAAGCCGCTCACGGCCCCGGCCGGGTTCACGTTGCGGGCGGCGAGGCTGAGCGCGCGGCCGTCGTCAGCCAGGGCGAAGATCTCCTCGTACTCGCGCCCCTGAAGGACGGCGGTGACACACCAGGCCACGTGATCGTGGATCATCGTCTGCTGACCCGGCATCCAGACCATGGCCGAGACGGAGAACGTGCCGTCGGGTTCGGCGTACAGCAGGTGGCTCTGATAGCCGGCCGGGTCTCCGCGCCGCAGCGAGGCGGGCAGGATCGCCGCGGGGTCCGGCAGGCTGGCGTGCAGCGCCGTGGCCACGCGGTCGGCGGTGCACTGCCAGCCGAGGCCCCGGCGGACCTCGGCGCGGACCGCGCGGACGAGGCTGTCCGGGCATGTCCCGGTGACCGTGGCCGCGATCGCGGCCGGGTCCGCCTGGCGGCTGGCTGGGGCGCTTGCTGTGCTGGTCAGCGACATGCTCCCAGGCTAGCGAGCATCCGTCGATCGACACCAATGCCAATCGGCGCGCCGATGCATAGACACCATTGATCAATGCTGGCGCGGCCGGCCGGGCGAAGGGGGACGCTCAGTCAGCAACGGCAGAGTAGGCGACCACGCCACGGCGCATGGCGTCGATGGCGGCGCGGGCGGTCACGGCCAGGTCGCCTTGGCGGGGAGTTCCGTCAGCGGGCGGCTCCGTGGCGGCCGAAGAGGCCGAAGCGGCCGAAGAGGTTGAGGCGATCTGGTCCAGCAGGTCGATGAGCTGCTTGACGGAGCGGACGAAGTCCCCGGGGGTGAGATCGGGCGTCTCGTCCAGGACGCTTTCCAGCCGGGCGCCGCGCGCCCAGCGGTAGGCGGCCCAGGCGAAGCCGAGGTCGGGCTCGCGCAGGAACGACAGGTCGTTGTCCTTCTCTAGCTGGTCGAGCTCGCCCCAGGTGCGGATGGTGGCGGCCAGCGCCTCGGGCACCCGGCCCTTCGGCAGCTGCGGCGGCTGGACGTCATCGGCCTGGCGCGACTCGAAGGACAGGGCGGACACGCAGGCGGCGAGCTCGGCCGGGGCCAGGTCGTCCCACAGGCCGCGCCGCAGGCACTCGGCGGCCAGCAGGTCCAGCTCGGTGTACAGGCGGCCCAGCCGCTGCCCGTCCAGCGTGACGGTGTCCCCGGTCAGGTAGCCGAGGCGCTCCAGGACGCGGCAGACGCGGTCGAAGGTGCGGGCGATCACGTGCGACCGGCCGGCCACCCGGCGCTCGAGCGCCTCGGTCTCACGTGCCAGCCGCATGTAACGTTCGGCGTAGCGGGCGTGGTTCTCGCGGTCCGGGCAGTCGTGGCACGGATGACGCCGAAGCCGCCGCCGCAGGTCCGCGATGTCGCCCGCGGCATCGGGCGCGGCCTGCTCCCAGTCCGCCGCGCGCACCGGTCGCCGCGCGGCCCCGGCGGGCCGGCTGGCCAGCCGGTTCCGCATGGTGGCCGCGAGGTCCTTGCGGTGCTGCGGAGAGCGCGGGCTGAACGACCCGGGAATCCTTATCTTGTCGATCACCTCCGCGGGCACCGGGAAGTCCGCCACCGCCAGCCGCTTGACCTGGCGTCCCTCGGTGAGGACCAGCGGCCCGGGCCCGGTGAACTCGGGCAGCCCCCGGCCGTTGCCCGCGGTCGGGGTCGCGCCCGGGCGGCCCTCGCCCGGACGGTCATGGCCACCGGGGCCGCGGCCCGCGCGATCGGCCGGCCGGCCGTTGCCGTTGCCGCCGCGGGCGGGATGCAGGCCCGGCTGGAGGACCACCGCGAGACCGGCCCGCCGGCCGCCCGGCACCCGGATGATGTCACCCGGACGCAGCTGCGCGAGGGATCTCGCCGCTTCCACCCGCCGGGAGCTCGCACGAGCGCGGGACAGATCGCCCTCGCGTTCGGTCAGCGACCTTCTCAGTTGCGCGTACTCGGCGAAGTCACCCTGCTCGCAGCGCATCGACGCGGCCAGCTCGTCCATGGCCTGACGGTTCCTGCGGACCTGCCGGGTCAGCCCGATGACACCGCGGTCGGCCTGGAACTGCGCGAACGAGGACTCGAGCAGGGTGGAGGCGCGGGCCCGGCCGGCCCAGCCGGTCAGGTTGACGGCCATGTTGTAGGAGGGCCGGAAGCTCGAGTTGAGCGGGTAGGTACGGGTGCTGGCCAGGCCGGCCACCGCACCGGGATCCATGCCGGGCTGCCACAGCACCACCGCATGGCCCTCGACGTCGATGCCGCGTCGGCCGGCCCGCCCGGTGAGCTGGGTGTACTCCCCCGCGGTCAGGTTCGCGTGGGTCTCGCCGTTCCACTTGTCCAGCTTCTCGATGACCACGGTCCTGGCCGGCATGTTGATGCCGAGCGCGAGCGTCTCGGTGGCGAAGACCGCGCGGACCAGGCTGGCCGCGAACAGTTCCTCGACCACCTCCTTGAAGGCGGGCAGCATGCCGGCGTGGTGCGCCGCGATGCCGCGCCGCAGCCCGTCCAGCCACTCGCCGTAGCCGAGCACGGTCAGGTCCTCGGGCGGAATGTCCGCGGTACGGCGCTCGGCGACCTGCTGGATCACCTCGGCCTCTTCCGGCGTGGTCAGCCGCAGCCCCGCGACCAGGCACTGCTCGACCGCCGCGTCGCAGCCGGCCCGGCTGAAGATGAACGTGATCGCGGGCAGCAGGCCGTTGGCGTCCAGCCGTGAGATCACGTCTGGCCGGTAGGCGGGCGCGAACCGGCGCGGCCGCCGTCCGCCCCGACCGGGGCGGCCCGGGGCCTTGCGCTCGATCCAGGTATCCCGCTGGGCCACCCGCAGCAGCTCGGGATTGACCCGGGTGTTGCCCCGCGGGGGGGTCTGGGGGGGTCGTCCCCCCTGGTCAACAGCGTCGTCGGTGAACAGGTCGTACAGCCGGTTCCCGGCCAGCACGTGCTGCCACAGCGGCACCGGCCGGTGCTCGTCCACGATGACCTCGGTGCCGCCGCGGACCTGATCCAGCCATTCGCCGAATTCCTCGGCGTTGCTCACCGTCGCGGACAGCGCCACCACCCGGACCGATTCGGGCAGGTGGATGATCACTTCCTCCCATACCGCGCCGCGGGACCGATCCGCCAGGTAGTGCACCTCGTCGAGCACGACGTAGCCGAGGCCGGACAGCGTCAGCGACCCGGTGTACAGCATGTTGCGGAGCACCTCGGTGGTCATCACCACCACCGGCGCGTCACCGTTGATGCTGTTGTCCCCGGTGAGCAGGCCCACCGTGCGGCTGTCGTAGCGGCGCACCAGGTCGGCGTACTTCTGGTTGGACAGGGCCTTGATCGGCGTGGTGTAAAAGCACTTGCGGCCCTGGGCCAGCGCCAGGTGCACGGCGTACTCGCCGATTACGGTCTTGCCCGAGCCGGTGGGCGCGGCCACCAGCACGCCGTGGCCGGCGCTGAGCGCGCCGCACGCCGCGATCTGGAAGTCGTCGAACTCGAAGTCGTAGAGCGCGCTGAAAGGAGCGAGTTCCGGATCATCCTCCTGCCGGGGGGCGGGGGAGGTCGTCCCCTCCGAGCCATGCTGCCGGTCGCGGAACGCGGCGTACCGGTCCGCCGGAGTGGTCATGGATTCCAGACTAGGCCCCCGGCCGCGTGGCGCGGACGCGGACGCTAGTTGAGCCGGTTGTCGGGGCGCTCATCCAGGTCGAGCGGGGACACCTCGTCGTCGGACAGGCCCGCGTACGGGTCCGGGTGCAGCCGGGCCCGGCGGCGGTCGTGGCGCCAGACGATGAACTCGGCCACCTCGACCAGCGCGGCGCAGGCACCGCCCAAGATCAGCATCGTGATCGGATCCGGGCTGGGGTTCGCGATCCCGGCGATCAGGAACACCGCGAAGATCAGCACCCGCCGCCACTTGCGGAACCGCTCGTGGGTCAAGATCCCGGCCAGGTTCAGCATGACGATCAGCAGCGGCAGCTCCAGCGCGATCCCGAACGCCACCAGCATCGTCATCACGAAGCTCATGTACAGGTCGACCTGGATCAGGTTCTGCACGCCGTGCGGCGTCAGGTCCAGCAGGTAGTGCATCGACCGGCCCAGCGACAGGTACGCCAGCACGTTGCCGGCCAGGAACAGCGGGACGGCCGTGCCCAGGAACAGGTGACCCCACCGCTTCTCCCGGGCATACAGACCGGGCGCGATGAACGCCCACAGCTGGTACAGCCAGATGGGCGAGCTGAGGATGATCCCGACGATCAGGGCGACCTTGACCCGCAGGTAGAACGCGTCCAGCGGCCCGTTCAGCACCAGCTGGTTGACCCCCAGCTGCCCGCACCCGGTATACCCGCGGATCTTCGCCGCGCACAGCGGATGCTCGATAACCCGCCAGACCGGGTTGAAGAAGATGAACCCGACGATCATCCCGGCGATCAGGCCCAGCGCCATCTTGACCACCCGGTTGCGCAGCTCGCGCAGGTGGTCGAACAGCGGCATCCGGCCCTCGGGGTTCGCCCGCCGCTGCGCGCGCACGTACCGCTCGCCGACGACGCGGGCGCCCTGGATGGCACCGGGGAGTTTCGCCATGACCGCTTCCCGCAGTAAGGCTGCCTAGCTGGGCTGGGTGTGCTGGGGCTCGGCCGTCACGCCAGCGTTGGCCGGGGGGGTGTCCATGGTGGCGGCCCGCTGCAGGTCGCGAATCTGCTGCTGCAGGGCGTCGATCTGACCCTGCTGGTCCGCCGGGGCGGCCGCGGGAGCGGCGGTGAGCTGCGCGGGCGGGAACTGGGTCCCGGCGGTGCCGCCCTGAGCCGGGGCGCCGTCGGGCTCGTCCTCGTGCATGCTGCCGACTTCCTTCTTCAGGATGCGCATCGACCGGCCCAGGGAGCGCGCCGCGTCCGGCAGCTTCTTCGACCCGAACAGCACGATAATCACGACAGCGACGATCAAGATCTTCCAGGGGCTGTCGAAAAGATCACCAATCATGTGCGTCCTCTTTAGAACCGGAGACGTCCTTCTCGCGCCGAGTCTACACGGCACCTTTCACGGGATGCAGTTTCCGCAGGCTCTGCGGTCGAACCGCACGTACCCGGCGATAATGCGACATAGTTCGCAAGCGCAGCGCTAGCCGTCTCACGCACCTCGGCCACGAGAGACGCCGGCGAGACGACCCGGCCGTCCTCGCCGAGCCGCAGCGCCAGCCGCCGTACCCAGCCCGTGTCCGGGGTACGCAGCGTCACCCGCAGCCGGCCGTCCTCCAGGTCTGTCACCGACTCACACGGATAGTACTCCGCCACCCAGCGCCCGGCGGCGGACAGCTCGAGCTCCACCAGCACGTCGTCCGGCGACGGCCGGAACAGGCCCTGGTCGACGTCTACCGGCTCGGCCTCGGCCGGCGGCGCGGACGGCACGTCGAGCACATCGAGGCTGAGCACCCGGTCCAGCCGGAACAGCCGTACCCCCTCGGCCCGCAGGCACCAGCCCTCCAGATAGGGCCGCCCCTCCACCACGAGCATCCGCATCGGGTCGACGTCGCGCTCGGTCGCCTCGTCCCGCCCCGGGACGTAATAGCGCAGGTGCACCCGGCGCCTGGCCGACAGGGCGGCGCGGATCTGCCCGGCGTATCCCTCGGCGTCGTGGTCGGGGATGTCGACCTGCACGGCGACCTGGGCGCTCGCGGAGGCGGCCTCGCCGGCCGCGGCCTCGAGCTTGGCGATCAGCCGGGACAGCGCCGACCGGTCCTCGAGCCCGGGCACCTCGGCCAGCATCCGCAGCGCGACGAGCAGCGCGCTGGCCTCGTCCACGGCCAGCCGCAGCGGTCTGCCCATGGATTCGGCCCGGCTGACGACGATCTCGCCGCCCTCGTACGACAGGTCGATCGGGCAGTAGGGGTCGGGAGCGCGCAGCTCGACGCACCACAGCAGGTTCAGGTCGTCCACGAGCTCGCGCTCGCTGATACCGAACGCCTCCGCCGTCTCGGCCAGGCCCACCACTTTCCTGCTCATGACGTAGGGCACCAGCGCGAGGAGCCGCTGCAGCCGCTCGGTCGAAGTGACCAGGGCCGTCATGCCAGCACCCCCTTGAGATGCCGGATCACGGCCTCGCGCAGATCCGGCGGGTCGAGGACCACCGCGTCCGGGCCGAACGAGGCGGCGTAATCGGCGAACCAGCCCAGGTCGCCGAACCGCGTGCTAACCAGGTCCCAGCCCGGCACCGACGCGTCAGCCTGCACCGAGACGGCGTGCCTGCGCAGTCCGACGCCGGCCCCGGCCCGCACCCTGAGCAGGGCGGCGTGCTCCTGGGCGGGCGCGGAGTCCCAGTCGCGCACCAGCTCGCGCACGTCGGTACCGTCCGGCACGGTCACCCGCCCGGCCGGGCCGCTGAACTTTACCGGACCCGCGATCCGGCCGAGCCGGAACACCCGGATGGCGTTGCGCCCCCGGTCCCAGCCGGCCACGTACCACCGGCCGTGCCGGTTCACCACGCCCCACGGCTCCAGCTCGCGCCGCTGCGGGTCGCTCCGCCCGGCCGCCCGATAGCTGAACGTCACCGGGCGGCGGTCCCTGACCGCCTCCCACAGCGGCCCGAAGGCCGGCTCCGGCCTGCCCAGACGGGGCTCTATTCCCTGCGGCACCGGCGAGTGGTCGTCGCGGCCGTCCCCGCTCTTCGGGGTCTTCGGGTCAGCGTCGATGCCGGCGGCCCGCAGCTTCAGCAGTGCCCCGGCCGCGGCGCCGGCCAGCTCGGCCCGCCGCCAGACCCGCGCGGCCAGGCCGAGCACGGCCGCCTCGTCCGCCTCCAGCCGCAGCTCGGGCAGCTGGTACACCTGCTGCCTGATCCGGTAGCCGGGGTCGTCGTCGAACGGGTGGTTGACGCCGGTCTCCAGCGGCACGCCGAGGTCGCGGAGATCCTCCTTGTCCCGCTCGAACATCCGCTTGAACAGATCGTCCTGCTCGGGGTAGCCGGGCACGGCCTGGCGGATCTGCTCGGCGCTGAGGTAGCGACTGGTGGAGAGCAAGCAGACGACAAGGCCGAGCAGCCGCTCAGTCTTGCGCTTGGACATGGATCAGCCTCCCGTGGCTCCCAGATTATTGTCTCGCAGGGAGTGCTAATCCGGGGGGATGACTCCCCGGAACCCCCTTGTAGAGTGCCGGGGTGATCACGTGGCGGAACGGCACGGTCTGCGGGACGCGCCGCGAGTGGCCGGGCGCGGTCGAACTCGACGTGCGGGTGGACGGGGCGACCGCGGACGGGCCGCCGACGCGGGCGCTGGCTTACCCGGCGCTAACCGGCTATCCCCGGCCCGGCGACCGGGTGCTGCTCAACACCACAGCGCTCGACCTGGGCCTGGGCACCGGCGGCTACGCCCTGGTGGTCGCGATCCCTGACCGGCTGCCGCCCGACCCCGAGTTGGCCGGCCACCTGGTCAAGGCTCGCTACTCACCGCTCCAGGCGTGCGTGCTCGGCGCGGACGAGCAGGGGTCGCCGCACCATGGCGTGCTGCGCGACGCGGACGACATAGGCGGGATGCCCGTCGTGGTGGCCGACCTGCACTCGGCTCTCCCGGCCGTGCTGGCGGGAATCTTTTCGGCCGAACGGTCCTGGTCCGACCGCCCGGCCGCCGCCGGGGAGCCCCGGGTGGTGTACGTGATGCAGGACGGCGGGGCGCTGCCGGCCTGGTTCTCGCGCACCTGCGCCACGCTCCGCGAGGCGGGCTGGCTGGCGGCGACGGTGACGACCGGGCAGTCGTTCGGCGGTGACCTGGAGACGGTGACCGTGCACACCGGGCTGCTCGCCGCGCGGCACGTGCTCGGCGCCGACGTCGCGGTGATCGCGCAGGGGCCCGGCAACCTCGGCACCGGGACGCGCTGGGGCTTTTCCGGCGTGGCGGCGGGCGAGGCGGTCAACGCGGTCGCGGCGCTGGGCGGGCGCCCGGTGGCGTCGCTGCGGATCAGCGACACGGACCCGCGGATGCGGCACCGCGGCGTCTCGCATCACAGCCTGACCGCCTACGGCCGGGTCGCGCTAGCCCGGGCCGACGTGGTGGTGCCCGCGCTGGCCGGGGAGTTCGGCGCCCGGGTGGCGGCCGAGGCCGCCCCGCTGGGGGGACGGCACGAGGTCGTCACGGTGCCGGTCGACGGCCTCGAGACGGCGCTGCGGGCGTGCCCGGCCCGGCTGTCCACCATGGGCCGCGGGCTGGACGAGGATCTCGCCTACTTCCTGGCCGCAGCGGCGGCCGGCCGGCACGCCGGCCGCCTGCTGCGCCCAGTTTGATGAGCGGGCTCGATTGCCGGGCTGGGTTCAGCCCTGCTTCAGCGCATCGATGATGTCGACCACGAATACCAGGGTGTCGTTGCCCTTGATGCCGGCCTGGGACGCGCCCGAGCTGCCGTAACCCTGGGCCGGCGGGATGGAGAGCATCACCCGGCTGCCCACGGTCTGACCGACCAGGCCCTTGTCCCAGCCCGGGATGACCTGCTCGGGCGACGCGCCGATGGTGAAGCCGAACGGCGAGCCCGACGACCAGGAGGAGCCGAAGACCTTCTTGGTCCGCCAGATGTAGCCGGCGTACTGCGCGATGACGTAGTCGCCCTTGGCGACCGCCGTGCCCTTGCCCTTGAGCAGCGTCTTGGTCACCAGGGCGCTGGGCGGCCCGGAGGACGGGAAGGTCAGGGTGGGCGTGCTGCCCGACTTGGCGCTGACGGTGGGCAGGTTGCCGCCGCCGTTGGATACCTGGCTGCCGGTCGCGCCCGCGGTGTCGGCGTAGGCCTTGAGCACGTCGATGACGAACACCAGCGTGGTGCTGCCGGTGATGCCGAGCTGGGAATTGCCCGAGGTGCCGTACCCCTGCGCGGGCGGGATGACCGCGAGGATGCGACTGCCGACCTTCTTGCCGATCAGCGCGGACTCAAGGCCGGGCAGCATCGTCCCGCCGATCACCGTCGGGTTGCTGGTGTAGGTATTGGCCTTCAGCGAGGAGGTGGTGCCCTGCCAGAAGTACAGGACGAAGTTGGCGGCCAGGGCCTCGCTCTTGGTCAGCGTGGTGCCGCTGCCCTGGATGAGCGTCCTGATCGTGAGGCCGTTGCCGGGCATGGCCTTCGGGATGGTCACCTTCGGTGTCTTGTCGAACGCGCCGGTCGCGGTCACGGCCGTGTTCGCGCCCGGGGAGGCGGCGGCCGAGGAGGATGCGGATGACGACGAAGAGGCGGTCGACTTCGACGACCCGCCACAGCCCGCGAGGACCAGGCAGGCCAGCAGGGGGATGGCGGTGAGCGCTAGCAAGCGTCGCATGAAAAACCTCAATAGTGGTGGATGTCAGCCCCGTCAGCCTACTGGTAGGGCTGAGTGGCCGCGTCCCGCGCCAGGATGCCTGCAGCGAATTCCCAGCCTTCGCGGTTACGCCGGGTTACATCCCCGCGATGAGCTTCTCGACCCGCTCGTCCACCGAGCGGAACGGGTCCTTGCACAGCACCGTCCGCTGGGCCTGGTCGTTCAGCTTGAGGTGCACCCAGTCGACGGTGAAGTCGCGCCGCTTCTCCTGGGCCCGGCGGATGAACTCGCCGCGCAGCTTGGCCCGCGTCGTCTGCGGCGGGACCGACTTGGCCTCGAAGATGTCGATGTCGCGGGCGGCCCGCTCCACCGCTCCGGCCCGCTGCAGCAGGTAGTACAGGCCGCGGCCGCGATGCACGTCGTGGTAAGCCAGGTCGAGCTGGGCCACCCGCGGCGAGGACAGCGGCAGGTCATGCCGGGCCCGGTAGCGCTCGATCAGCTGGTACTTGGTCACCCAGTCGATCTCCCGCGCGATCATGTCCAGGTTGCCGGTCTCGATCGCGGACAGCGCCCGCTCCCACATGTCCAGGACCCGCTTGCTCACCGCGTCGACGCCGTTCTTGGCGGTGAAGTCCTTGGCCCGGTTCAGGTACTCGTACTGGATGTCCAGGGCGGACAGCTCGCGCCCGTTGGCCAGCCGGACCCGGCTGCGCCCGGTCATGTCGTGGCTGACCTCACGGATGGCCCGGATCGCGTTGTCCAGGGTCAGGTCGCGCATGATCGCGCCGGCCTCGATCATCCGCAGCACTAGGTCGGTCGACCCGACCTTGAGCAGCGTGGTGGTCTCGCTCATGTTCGAGTCGCCCACGATCACGTGCAGCCGCCGGAAGCGCTCAGCGTCGGCGTGGGGCTCGTCCCTGGTGTTGATGATCGGGCGGGACCTGGTGGTAGCCGAGGACACGCTCTCCCAGATGTGCTCGGCCCGCTGGCTCACGCAGTACACCGCGCCGCGCGGCGTCTGCAGCACCTTGCCCGCGCCGCAGATCACCTGCCGGGTAACCAGGAACGGGATCAAGATGTCGGCCAGCCTGCCGAACTCGCCGTGCCGGCCGACCAGGTAGTTCTCGTGGCAGCCGTAGGAGTTGCCCGCGGAGTCGGTGTTGTTCTTGAACAGGTAGATGTCGCCGGCGATGCCCTCCTCGCGCAGCCGCCGGTCGGCGTCGACGAGCAGGCCCTCCAGGATCCGCTCCCCCGCCTTGTCGTGGGCCACCAGATCGAGCACGTTGTCGCATTCCGGGGTGGCGTACTCCGGGTGGCTGCCCACGTCGAGATAGAGCCGCGCCCCGTTCCTGAGGAAGACGTTGCTGCTCCGGCCCCATGACACCACGCGCCGGAACAGATAGCGCGCTACCTCGTCGGGCGAGAGCCGGCGCTGCCCGCGGAAGGTACAGGTAACGCCGTACTCGTTCTCGATCCCGAATATTCGCCGATCCACACGCCAAGGCTACGTCCCGTTGCCCCCTGACAACAGCGTCCCTGGCGTGTTGCCGGTCCGCGGATCACCCGTGGCTGAGCTCTGCCAGCAGGTTCTTGTCGTAGACGTACACGGTGTAGGGGCCGGTGCGGTACGTCCTGACCGGGCGGCCGAGCGCCGCCAGCGCGGCCCGGTTGGGCTGCCAGTGGTTGAAGAACCCGGGCGTGCTGCTAGTGACCAGGAAGTTCGCCCGGTTGGTGCCGGGGTCGTACCAGGAGCTCTTGGCCTCCCACAGGTCCGGCCGCAGCGTGCCGGGCAGCACGGCCCGGATGGTGACCGCGCCGTCGCTGCCCACCGTGACCACGCTCGACTCCCAGTACCCGCCGATGCCGCTGGTCAGGTGGTGGGCGGTCAGGAAACTCACCAGTCGCGCGTTCATCGCGGGAACCGGCGGCTGGGCGGCGGCCCAGCCGAGGCTGGCCCCGTAGCCGGCTAGCAGGGCGCCGGCCAGCAGCGCGCCGGCCAGCACGGCGGGGCTGCCCCGCCAGCGTGTGCTGTCCTGCCTGCGTGTGCTGTCCCGCCGGCGTGTGCTGTCCCGCAAGCCGGCCGCCAGCGTCCGGCCGGCCAGCACCGCCCCGAACGGGAGCACCACGGCGAACTCGCGGGCGTTCAGGTCGGTCGCGTTGGCCAGCGTGCTCGGCACGTACGCGACCACGTTGAGGACCATCGCGACGAGCAGGATCTGGCTGATCATGTCCGGCCAGGACAGGAAGCGCCGCGCCACCCGGAGCGCGGCCCAGGCCACTAGCGCCACCCCGGCCAGATGCAGCAGCGCGAAGGCCATCGCGGCGGGCGGTCCCTCGGGCTTGGCCCCGAACAGCGCGAGCAGCCCCTTCCCGGTTACCCAGGCGTGCTTGGGCCAGGTGTGCACCGGGGCGAGCTGGTAGGGCACCGGATGCAGGTAGGCCTGGAGCAGGTGTGCGGCCAGCGACGCCAGGGCCTGGGCACAGATGGCCGCTACGGCCAGGGACAGCTCGTACCAGCGGGCCCGCAGGACGGACCGGACCTGGCCGTCCTGCCTCCGGGCCAGGTCACGGGCGACGCGCACCGCGCACACCGCCACCAGCGGCACGACGCCCACCAGGAGGACCAGGGGGTCGGCGATGAGCACCCAGGTCAGCAGCAGCCCGACCAGGACTGCTGCCCACGGCCGCGGCGGGCACCGGTCGATGACGAGCCAGATGAGCAGGAGCGGGACGGCCGTGCCGATGTGACCGAGGGACAGTAGCAGCACGAAGACGCCGACGCCGAGCTGCGGGGCGAACATCAGGCCCGCTGTCAGCAGCATCCGCGGCCAGCCCTCACGCCGGGATACCCGGCCCCGGGCCAGCAGCACGGCGAGGATCACGACGAGCGTGTACGTCATCGCCGCCGCGATGTGAGCGGTGTCGGTGTGCAGCCCGAACAGCCACACCAGCAGGACGTACTGCGGCAGCTCCGTCGTGATGAACGAGACGTCGGACAGGTACCAGCCGTGCAGCAGCACGTTGCCGTGCAGCATGTCCCAGGCCATCAGCAGGTCGTTGGACTCGTCGGAGTTCTCCGGGTACGTCCGGGAGACCCGCAGGTAGGCGAGGAAGAGCAGGGCGACGGCCAGCGCGGCCGCGGCGGCGGCGAGCAGGCGGCGGGCAGACGCCTGCCGGGCCTGCGCGCGCGGCGCCGCACCCCGGGCGCCGTCGTCGGCCGAGGCGGTGAGGGGCGGTACGGAAGACTTCTCCGGCGTCCCGCTTTTCGGCACGGCAGCCACCACGTCCTTCGGGCTCGGTGTCATCCTCGCGAGCAAATGGTATTCGTCGCGGCCTGACACAGCGTAAGCGGTCGCTCTGGTAAGCTGCGCGCGCCTGGCCAAGAATTTCCCCTTCACGCTGAGACAGCCATGGTGGAGGCTTGCGGTTGCAGCTCACGTCGACGTCGGAAGAGGACAGGTCTCTCCGGCAAGGCCCGCTATCGCTATGGTCCCGGTTGAACCGGCCGCTGGTCCCGGGGATCATCGCCTTCCTCGGCTGGCTCGGTTTTGCCCTGGCCCGCTGGCAGATCTGGGCCAAGGGGCACCTGACCTTGTTCATCATGGCCGGGCACGTCTACACGCACCGGGCTCAGCTCCCCCACGGCCTGCTCCTGGTCCCGTCGGCGGGCTATGACGGGCAGTTCTACTACCGGCTCGCACTGGATCCGGCCAACTGGAACCACACCGCGTTCGGCATCACGATGGACCAGTCCTACCGGTACACCCGCCTCGGGTACCCGATCCTGGCCTGGATCTTCTCTCTCGGCCAGCACCAGCTCGTGCCCGTCGTGCTGGTCGTGCTCAACCTCTTCGCGGTGGCGGCCATGGCCATGCTCGGCGGCGTGTTCGCCCGCGACTCCGGCCGGCACGCCCTGTGGGGGCTCGCGTTCGTCGCCTACTTCGGCCTGGTCATCAGCGTGGGCCGGGACACCGCCGAACCGGTGGCCGAGGCGTGCATGCTGGGCGCCCTGCTCGCCTGCAGGCGGGGCGGCACCCGGATGTACCTGCTGGCCACCGTGCTGTTCACCTACGGCGCTATCACCAGGGAAACCATCTTGTTCGCCCCGGCCGCGATCGCCGTCACCCGGCTGATCGCGATCGCCAGGCGCCGGGCTAATCCGGGCCTGGCCGACCTGACCTGGCTCGTCCCGGCCGCCGGGTACGGGCTGGTAGAACTCGCGGTCCACTTCGTGGTCAAGGGCGAGTTCCCGTTGCTGGCGAACAGCGGCCGGAACCTCACCGTGCCGTTCACCGCGCTCGCGGACGCACTGAAGTACAACGCCGCCCACCTCAACTTCGCGCACCTGTCCCCGATCGACATCTCCATGCTCGAGTACGCCACGCTGGCGATCTTCATCCTGGCCGGGTTCGCGGTGCTGATGATCACCTCCGCGCCCGGGCACGAGCGCCTGGCGTTCGTCTTGTTCGTGCTCCAGCTGGGCCTGCTGTCCAGCCAGATCTGGACCAGCACGTTCGGTGAGGGACGTTCGCTCATCGAGCCCTACCTGATGGCGCTGGTGGTGCTGGTGAGCACGCCGCGGCGCTCCCTGCCCTGGCCCTATCTCGCCACGATCGCCGCCTGCGTGCTGCCCGCGCTGGCGGTGGTGGCCAGGCGCCGCATCCTGTACATGTGACGCCGCCGGCCGTCAGGGTCAGATGGATCCGGCCTTGATGGCCGCGTCGATCCAGGGGATCACCTCGTCGAGCATCTCCTCGAGCGTGGTGGTGGCCTCGAAGCCGAGGATTTTCTTGGCCTTGTCCGTATCAGGTACCCGGCGCTGGACGTCGTATTCGAACGGCTCGTCGTGGACGAGCCGCAGCGGGGCGCCCTCACCCTTGACCTTGCGCCAGATGGTCTCGGCCAGCCGCCTGACGGTGGTGCCCTCCGCCGTGGACAGGTTGAAGTCCTCGTTCAGTGCGTCCTCGTGCTCCATCGCCGTCACCACCCCGGCCGCGAGATCGCCGCCGTAGGTGTAGTGCCGCACCTGGTCCCCCGAACCGAGAATATGCAGCGGGTCCTGGCCCTTGAGCACCTTCTGTACCAGGTCGGGGACCACGTGGCTCATCGCGAGCTTGACGTTCCCGGACAGGATCTCCTGGTCGCCGAGGGCCCGGCTCTCGCCGATGCCCACGCAGTTGAACGGGCGCACGAGCGTGTAGGGAAGCTTGTACTGGTCCCAGGCGGCCCGGGCGAAGTACTCCACCGCCAGCTTCTGGAACCCGTAAGAGGACAGCGGCGGCGGTATCTCCCGCTGCTGCCCCTCGTAAGAGGGCCACTCGTCGGCGCTCTCGAAGACCATCGAAGAGGACAGGTAGGTGACCTTGCGCAGGCGCCCGTCGCGGTGCGCGGCGATGGCGGCGTCACACGACGCGGCGATGATCCGCTCGTTGGTCGCGAGCAGGTCATAGGCGTAGGTGTGGAAGTAGGAGATCCCGCCGATCATCGCGGCGCCCGCGATGAAGTGGTCGCAGCCGGCCAGCAGTTCGGTCAGCAGGCCGACGTCCCTGGCGTCGCCCTCGACAAGGCGGTAGCGCGGATTGTCGTCGTAGGACTTCCTGACCTTCCCGTACTTAGAGAAGTTGTCCAGGCCTGCCACCGCATAGCCGCGCTTGAGCAGTTCCTCTACTACGTACCCGCCGATGAAGCCAGCGGATCCGCTGACTAGCACCTGCTCCATTAATCCTCCTGTCTTTCCCTTTGGTCCTGCCTCTGGCCAGCCCCGCGGCCCCGTACCTGATCGGGGGTCAGCCGCGGTCCGAACGCGAACCGGTACCAGCGGACGTAGCTGGGCACCCACTTCGCGACCTTGAAGTTCGACATCCCCGCCTGCCGGTCCAGCCAGATGGTCGGTATCTCGGCCACCGGCAGGCGCAGCCGCTTGGCCTTGGCCGTCAGCTCGATGCCGATCTCGAACCCGCTCCTGGAGTCGATTCCGACCTGCCGGACGAATTCCGTCGAGTAAGCCTTGAACGAGTTGGTCGCGTCCCTGGTGCCGACGTGGGCGAGCGTCCGCAGCGAACGGCCCGCCAGGCGGGACAGCGTCGCTTTGAGCAGGGGTCCGCCCACCTGCTGACCGCCTGGCATGTAGCGGGACGCGGCGGCCACCGCGACCCCTCGCTCGACCAGCCGGACCAGCTCGTCGATCTGCCTGGCGTCATCGCAGCCGTCCGCCATGGTCACCACCACCACGGGGGCGGTCGCGGCGTCGATGCCGAACCTGATGGCGTTGGCGGGTCCCCGGCCGTAGGTATTGACCAGGCACCTCAGCCGGGGCTCCTTCTGCCCGTACTGCTCGGCCACCGGGACGGTCGTGTCATCCGGAGAGTCCACGATCACCAGCACCTCCGACGGCAGCCGGACCGACTCGAACAGCCGGTCAAGCACGCTGACGACCTGCTCGCCCTCGTTGTAGGCCGGCACGACCACCGAGACGCGAGGGCGCTCGGTCATACCCGGACCCCAGCACCGAGCGCGTCCCAGATATCGGCGACCGGCTTGTCCGTCACCAGTCCGCGGTACTCGGGATGCGGCGCCCCCACTACGAGCAGGTCCGACCGGGCAAGCACCTCGTCGAGCGGCAGCAGGTCAGGGTCGACGGTCACGTACGGATCTGTGCAGAGGACCGCACCAGCCTTGAACGCCAGGATCCGCTTGAGCTTGTAAGAAAGGCTCGACCGGATGTCGTCCGAGCCCGCCTTGAACGCCATGCCCAGGATCCCGACCGTCATCGACCCCAGATCGAACCGCCCCTCCAGCCGGTGCACCACATACAGCGGCAGGCCCTCGTTGATGGCCATCGCCGCGTGGCCGAGCGGGAAGTTGTTGTGGTTGAAGGCCGCGAGCTGCATGGTGTCCTTGAACAGGCAGGGCCCGGCGGCAAAGCCCGCGGCGGGCATGTCAGCGGCCCGCGGGTAGTCCTCGGCCAGCCCTCGCCGGATCCGGTCGAAGTCCAGGCCCTGCTCGTTGGCCATCATGTAGAGCTGGTTGGCGGTCGCGAACTTGATGTAGCGCCAGACGTTGGTGAACAGCTTGGCCAGCTCCGCCTCTTCCGGAGACATCACCACGATCTTGCTGGTCAGCCTGCTGAACAGCGTGGACGCCCGCTTTACCCCCGCAGGCGTGCGGGACGAGATGATCTGGGGCAGCTCGAACAGCTCGGTCATCGCCTTGCCCTCCGCGATCCGCTCCGGGCAGAACGCGACCTCAATCTGCAATCCCAGCCCGGCCATCATCTTTTCCACCAGCGCCGTCACCCCGGGGAACACGGTGCTGCGCAGGATGAGGAGCTGACCGTCGCGCAGGTAGCCGCGGCAGCCGCCGAGCGCCTTGGTGATCGCGGTCTGCTTGGGGTTCAGGTGCTCGTCCACCGGCGTGCCGATGACCACCACCAGGTGCTCCGCCGTGGCCACGATGGCCGGATCGGCCGAGGCCTCGAGGCGCCCGGCGCTGAGCGCGCGGTGCAGCACCTCATCCGCGCCGGGCTCGGCGAACGGCATCCGCCCCGCGTTGACCGTGGCGACAGCGCTCTCGCTCACGTCGTAGATCCCCACCCTGGCGCCGCGGTCGGCGAAGGCAAGCGCGAGCGGCAGGCCCACGTGCCCGCAACCGCCGATGACCACCACATCCCGGTCACCCTGATCGAGCAAATTCGTCACCGCACGTACCTCCGGCTGATCGCGGCAGGCCTGCGGAGGCCACCGGCCGGTGCCCCCCATCACTCCCTGGCGCCTTACCTTACCGCCCTGCCCGGCCCCGCCACGGGCTCTTGTCATCCTCGCCCGGCGCGTCACATGGGGATTCGCGCAGGCGGGCCCGCGCCACGTACGGTAAGCTCTCGCCCGCAATCGAAGCATGGCGGTTTGCCGGCCTGGGCCGCCTGTCACGAGGAATTGCAGCATGCCTGGTCAGGAGCACCCGGCGCCCCGCACGCGGGTCGCGGAATCGGCCATGCCTGACGGCCCGGCATCCGCCAGGCCGACTCGTGCTCCGGCCGTGCCCGGCGACGGGGACGGCGGGACCAGAGTGCAACCGCCCCGCTCGCTGGCGTCGAGGACCAACCGGCCCGCCGTGGCCGCCCTGATCGCCACGCTGGCCGCGTCCGCCTTCGTGCTGGCCCGCTGGCAGACCTGGGCGCACGGCAGTATCAGCCGGTTCATCCTGGTCGGCAGGCATTTCGCCACGCTGTCTCAGCTGCCGCACGGCATGCCGGTGGCCAAGACCTACGGTTACGACGGCCAGTTCTTCTACCGGCTGGCGCTCAATCCGCTGAACTTCCACCACACCGCGTACGGCATCACCATGGACCGGCCCTACCGTTACATGCGGATCGGCTACCCCGCGCTCACCTGGCTGGTCTCGCTCGGCCAGCACTTCCTGGTCCCGGTCATGCTGGTCGCGGTCAACATCGCCGCCATCGGGGCGCTGGGCTACCTGGGCGCCCTGTTCGCCGTCGAGGGCGGACGGCACGCGCTGACCGGCCTGCTGATGCCCGGCTACTTCGGCCTCATCACCAGCCTGTCCCGGGACACCGCCGAGCCGCTCGCCGCCGTCTGCCTGCTGGCCGGGCTGCTCGCGGTCCGGGGCCGCCGTCCGGTGCTGGCCGCCGCGCTGCTCGCCTGCGGGGCGCTGACCAGGGAAACGGTCATGGTCGCCGTGGCCGCCATCGCCATCATGCGGGTGATCGGCATCCTGCGCGGCCGGGCCCGGCCCGGCCGCGAGGACCTAGCCTGGGTGGTCCCGGCCGTGGCCTTCGCGGCCTGGCAGGTCGTGGTGAAGGCCGCGACCGGGAGCGTTCCGCTGCTCGCGGACAGCGGCCGGAACGCGGGCGCGCCGTTCATCGCCCCGCTCCAGGCGTTCAGGCACAACCTCGCCCACGTCCACCTGCACCAGTTCGAGCAGTACGACCTGTGGTTCCTGGAGCTGGCCATCCTGGTCTGCTTCTCGGTGGCGGCCCTGCTCTGCTTGCGGTCCACGAACGCGCCGGTGCACGAACGGCTGGCTTTCATCCTCTACCTGATCGAGATCTGCATCGTCACGCCGAGCACCTGGAACAGCCTGGACGCCGACATGCGGTCCTTTATCGAGGTTTACCTGCTGGCCGTGATCATCCTGCTGGGCACCCCACGGCGGACGCTCGGCGCCTGGCTGCTCCCTTCGCTGGCCGCACTGACGATGCCCGCCCTGATCGCGATCACGCAGCGCAGGCTCACCGGCTCGTGACGGTCAGGCCTCCGCGGGGGCCTGTTCCCGCCGCGCCTCGATGTAAATGGTGCCGCCCGACCGTGTCGCCACCTCGACCGCGGTTGCCGCCAAGGCGAACGGAAGAGCAACCACAGCGGCGGCGAGAGCGTACAGCCTGAGGGCCGGACTCTGGGCGGCCTGACGCGCCTCGGTGCGACGGATGGCCTCGTACAGGTCGGGGTGCCCGGGAAGCTTGCCGGCAAGGCCGTGCACCCATCCGAAGACGACCTGCCCGCCCCGCAGGTAGCTGACCCGCTCCACCCGCAAGCCCAGGGCCTCGATCTTGGACAGCAACGCAGGAGGGCTCAGGTGGACGAGATGGCGAGGCAGATCGAGGGCAAGCCAGCGATCGCCGAAGACGCGGGCCTGGAGGCTGGTCGCGTTGGGCACGGCGATGACAAGCGTCCCGCCCGGGGACAGCAGAGCTGCCGCATGGTTCAGCGCCCGTGCAGGTCGGCGGAGGTGCTCAAGCGAATGCCAGAAGATGACCGCGGACCAGTTCCCATCCATGTCTTCGACCTCGGCGTTGCGGATGTGCGGCCCGGACGCATGCGGCTCAAGACCGACAGCATCCCGTCCGTGGCGCACGAAGGCGTCGACGAGGGTCCCGTCGCCGGCTCCCACGTCGAGAACCGGGCCGGGCGGCAGGACCCGGTGCAGGCGATCGGCCAGCGCTGAGCGCGTGCGGCGGAGCACCTTGTCCCCGAGACCGGAGAACCGGCCCGACTCCGGGCGGTACCAGTCAGCGTAGGCCGCGCTCAGCTGCTCATCGCTTGGCCAGGGCGACGTCGTCGCCACGCCGCAGCGGGCGCACCGCACCCGGCCGGTAAGGTATTCGTCGGTGCCGTCGAACGGGTGATCGCACCAGGCGCACCGGACGGCAGGGGGCGCCTGGGTACGCGAATACGCCAACGTGCTGCTTGTCCCTCTCGGCGAACCGCCTTTATTGCGCCTGCCTTCGGAGCGGATTGCCAGTGACTTTGCGTTCGGCAACGGATCGTCCTCCTAGCGTTCCCTCGCGGTCGCAGAGAAGCATAGCGGCGGTCCGGCTTCGGCGTGCCTGGATGCCTGCCTCGGCGCCGGCGAGTTGCGCCCGGTGACCTGTCACGGGCCTGTCACCGCGGTCACGATAGTGTCCAGCGATGAAGAGCCGCGAAGTGAAGGAGTGACACATGGAGCCGATGAGCATCGGCGGTGCCTGGACGTTCACGCCCGCCCTTCACCGAGATGACAGGGGCTGCTTTCTGGAATGGTTCCGGGCCGCCGAGCTCTCCGAGTCGCTCGGGTACCGGCCGGAGATCGCGCAGGCCAACTGCTCGGTGTCCAGCCGGGGAGTCATCCGGGGTATCCACTTCGCGAGCGTTCCCCCCGGGCAGGCAAAGTACGTCACGTGCGTCAGCGGCGCGGTCCTCGACGTGATCGTGGATGTCAGGGTCGGCTCGCCCAGTTACGGGCAGTGGGAGCCTGTGCGCCTGGATGACGCAAGCCGGCGCGCCGTGTTTCTCGCTGAAGGACTGGGGCACGCCTTCACCGCCGTCAGCGATGAGGCGACGGTCGTCTACCTGTGCTCGACCCCGTACTCGCCGGGACGCGAGCACGGCGTGCACCCCCTGGACCCGGACATCGGCATCGAGTGGCCGGCGGCTACGGAACCCGTGCTGTCCGGCAAGGACGCCGCGGCCCCGACTCTCGAACAGGCGCGCCAGGCCGGGTTGCTGCCTGTTTACGCAGACTGCGAGGCCTACCTGGGGAGCCTGCGCAAGGCGGCGGATGCGCGGAACCCGGTATCTGGCCGGTTACCCGGCCGTCGCGCCCTGCCGGTTACCCGGCCGCTGCGCGGCGATGAGTTCAGGAAGGGCGCGATGCAGCGCCGTCCGCCACTCGCCGATGGGCGCAACGCGAGGCTCTGCCCAGGCGCTGTGACCCAGCACGCTGCAGGCGGGCCTCGGCGCCGGCCGGGACAGCGCGCTGCTCGGTATCGGCCGTACCCTGGCCGGATCGGCGCCGAGCAGGCCGAAGATCGCACGTGCCAGCCCGAACCAGGTGGTCTGCCCGCTGCTCGTGGCATGGTAGATGCCTGGCGCGGCGGTGGAGTGGACCAGCGCGATGATCTGCCTGCCCACGTCGACGGTCCAGGTGGGCTGGCCGTGCTGGTCGTCGACCACGTCAACCGTCGGCCGCTGGTCCTCGAGCTTGATCATCGTGCGGACGAAGTTCGGCCCGTGCGCCCCGTACAGCCACGCCGTCCTGACGACATAGCCCGAGCCGGGCAGCCGGTCGAGCACGGCCCGCTCGCCGGCCAGCTTGGTGCGCCCGTAGGCGGTGCGCGGTGCCGGGACGTCATTCTCGGCGTACGGCCGGCCAGCATCCCCGGCGAAGACGTAGTCGGTTGAGACCTGCACCAGGCGGGCGCCGAGTTCCGCACAGCTCGCGGCCAGGTTGGCCGCGCCGTCGGCATTGACTGCCCGGGCTTGTTCCTCGGACGCCTCGGCATCGTCGACGGCGGTCCACGCCGCGCAGTTGACGACCACATCGGGCCCGCAGCGGGCGATCACCTCGGTGACAGCGGTGGCGTCGGTCACGTCCAAGCCGGCCCGGTCCATCCCGGTCACAAGCTCTCCGCAGGAGGTCAGGGCGGCGACCAAGTCGGTGCCGAGCATGCCGCCTGCCCCTGTGACCAGCCACCGGGTCATGACACCTGCCCGGATCCTGCCGGAGCAGGTGCCGCGCCTTGCCGCTTGAGCGGTTCCCACCAGGAACGGTTGTCGGCGTACCAGCGCACCGTTGCCTCCAGGCCCTGACGGAACGGGCTACGAGGCGCGTATCCCATCGCCCGCAGGGCGCTGTCATCAAGACAGTAGCGCCGGTCGTGCCCCTTGCGGTCAGGTACCCGCGTGACCATATCCCATCCCGCGCCGCAGCACTCAAGCAGGGCGGCCGTCAGCTCCAGGTTGGTCAGCTCGGCGTCGCCGTTGATGTGATACGTCTGCCCTGGCCGGCCGCGCTCCAGCACCAGCTGGATCCCCCGGCAGTGGTCATCGACGTGGATCCAGCCGCGGACGTTGCCGCCGTCACCGTACAGGGGAACCTGCTGCCCGTCGAGCAGGTTGGTCACGAACAGCGGAATGACCTTTTCCGGATACTGGTAGGGGCCGTAGTTGTTGCAGCAGCGCGTGATCCGCACGTCCAGCCCGTGGGTGCGGGCGTAGGCCCTGGCCATCAGGTCGCCGCCGGCCTTGGCCGCCGAGTACGGCGAGTTGGGCTGCAGCGGCGCCTGCTCCGTCCAGGAACCCGACGCCACGCTCCCGTATACCTCGTCCGTGGAAACCTGCACCACCGGCCCGACCCCGGCGTCGAGGCATGCCTGCAGGAGCACCTGCACGCCGGTCACGTTGGTGACGACGAACGGCGCCGCGCCGCTGATCGAGCGGTCCACGTGAGTCTCGGCGGCGAAGTTGATCACCGCATCGTGGCCGGGCACGAGCGAGCGCACCAGCGCGGCGTCGGCGATGTCGCCCTGCACGAACCGCAGCCGAGGGCTGGCGGAGACCTGGGCCAGGTTGGCGAGGTTTCCCGCGTAGGTCAGGTTGTCAAGGACCGTAACCGCCGCATCCTCGTAGCCGGGGTACCCGTCCGAGAGCATCGTGCGCACATAATGCGAGCCGATGAATCCGGCCCCGCCTGTCACTAGGATCCTCACGCAGCCTCCGCGCTCACGAGCTGATCTGTACCTTGCTGTGATCCCCGAGGACCAGGCGGTGCGCCCTGGGCACCTTGGGGGCGGGGGTCACCTCGACATGGTGCCCGATGAGGGACGCCTCGATGCGGCGGACCCCCCGGATCGAGGCCCCGGCCAGGACGATAGAGTACTCGATCTCGCTGTCGGCGATCACGCAGCCAGGGGCGACAGAGGTAAACGGGCCGATGTAAGAGTCGGTCACCTCGGTACCTGCGCCGATGATGGCCGGCCCCACGATCCGGGACCCGCTGACCCTGGCTCCGGCGCCGACGACCACCCGGCCGATCAGTTCGCTCGCCGCGTCCACCACGCCGGCCACCATCGGCTCGGCGCTCTCCAGCACGGTCCTGTTGACCTCCAGCATGTCCGTGACATTGCCGGTGTCCTTCCAGTACCCCGAGATGACCGTGGAGGTGACCTTGCGGCCGTGGCTCACAAGCCACTGAATAGCCTCGGTGATCTCCAGCTC
>Ga0070697_100000742_pt1 | contig 24336 bp, 19 predicted proteins | sample KBSK1501metaG_FD_65475 | JGI IMG/M metagenome (GOLD analysis project Ga0070697, IMG submission 65475) | Corn, switchgrass and miscanthus rhizosphere microbial communities from Kellogg Biological Station, Michigan, USA - KBS K1-50-1 metaG | ecosystem: Host-associated > Plants > Roots >...
TCGGACAGTTTCGCCGCTTGCTGGTCCGTCATGAGCATCTGCTCTCCACCTACTACGCCTTCTTTTACCTTGCTTGCTTCTGGATCACGCTCCGGAGGTATTTTTGAAACACGCTCTAGCAAGAATTATCTGAAGGCAGCATACCAGACAGCTGAGAAGGATGACGTGGTGATCCTGGCGCTTCAGATTACGTCCAACAATCCGGGGGGCCGCGCAGCCACCGTTGTGAAAGAGATAGCAAGCCGCAGTGGTGGATTTTTCTTTCAGCGTAGGAGCAGTGATGAAATCACTCAGACAATCTCTGATTTCGCGCAATTGATGAGGAACCGCTACCAGATGACATTCCAGGCTGCTCCTGAAAAAAAGGAAGTGTTCCGCTCTCTCAAAATTGAAATTCCGAGCCGACAAGACATCCTCGTTGTCTCGCCGGCAGAGTATTTCGCATCGCCGCAGACGGCTGGTCGAGCTGGCGCACACTAACGAAGGCATTTTATCTATTGCCGGCGTTCACTTCTTCGCTCACCACTTGACCTTCCCGGGTTTCCGCCGTACATTTGCCGCGACTCCATTGGAGGGGCGAATCCATGCTCAGCGGGTTCAAGCAATTCATCCTGCGCGGAAACGTAGTGGACATGGCCGTGGGCGTGGTCATTGGGGCGGCGTTTGCTTCCGTGGTCGGCGCGTTCACCAAGGATCTGCTCACGCCCTTGATCGCTGCGCTCTTCGGCAAACCGGATTTCTCTGCGATAACCTTTAAGATTAACGGCTCAGTGTTTGCCTTGGGCGATTTCATCAATGCGTTGATTGCGTTTGTGCTGGTGGCTGTGGCGGTGTACTTTTTTGTGGTGACGCCGGTCAACGCGCTGGTTTCGCGGATGCGCAAAGCTGCGGCGCCGGCCGATCCAACAACCAAGAAGTGTCCGGAATGCCTGAGCGAGATTCCGATCGACGCTCGCCGCTGCGCCCACTGTGGTGAGCCGGTAAGCAAGGGAATGGCAGCGGATTAACGGCAAGGCGCGCTTTCACTCTATCCTGTAACATGGGTGAAAATGCATTTTCGTCCCGGTTATTTCTTGGGCTTTTTTCTGGCAGCACTCGGATTCGCGATCTCGGCCGCGGCCCAACCGCCCGCAAAACCTGCTACTTCCTCGAAGGCCCCGGCTAAGGCAGCAGCAGCTCCCGATTCAGGTTCCATCCAGGCAGACGGTGCTTATCGCAATCCCTTCTTCGGCTTCTCCTACAAAGTTCCATTCGGCTGGGTCGAGCGCACTGAGTCCATGCAGGAAGGCAGCGAACCGGGCAAGTCGATGGTGTTGCTGGCAGTTTTTGAACGTCCCCCGTAAGCTCCAGGGGACAGCACAAATTCAGCGGTGATCATAGCGGCCGAGAGCGCGGCGTCGTATCCCGGCCTGAAGAGCGCAGCGGATTATTTCGGCCCGCTCGCTGAGCTGACCACCAGCAAAGGTTTCAAGGTAGAAAATGAGCCTTACGAATTCGCCGTGGGAACGAAGCAACTGGTCCGAGGAGATTTCAGCAAGCCAACCGGCACGCTCACCATGCGGCAATCTTCTCTCGTGATGCTCGAGAAGGGGTATGTGGTTTCGTTCACTTTCATCGCGGGAAGTGAAGATGAGGTGAGCGAACTGATCGAGAAAATCAGTTTCAGACCCGCGCCGCAACATCCGGCAGGCGCACGAAAGTAGGTCTTCACCCGGCTCGGGATCGTGCAAAGAAATCGTACTACGCGGCCGGGCTAACCCTTAGATTTGCGGCGGTTTACCGTAGCGGTTCCAGTCCCCAAAGAGCTCTCTCCTGTGGTATAATTCAGAGTATCTTCTGGCCCAATAAGTGGCAGTAATTTCAGTAATTTGAGCGTACTTGCAGGGATTGAAAAAGTACCGCCGGGGAAGGTCATTTTTCCGGCAATTTCCCACGGAGTTGAATGGCGACAAAAGAGATCAGTACGGCCATCGTCGACAGCAAAACCGAGAGCAAAACCAAGGACGGGAGGCAGACTCCAATCAACGGAAATTCGGAGTACACAGCCGATTCGATCAAAGTTCTTGGTGGTATGGAGGCGGTCCGCAAACGTCCAGCCATGTACATTGGCTCGACGGGCGAACTGGGGCTGCATCACCTGGTCTATGAAGTCGTAGATAACTCCGTTGACGAGGCTCTCGCGGGTTTCGCCGACAAAGTCGAAGTCACCATTCACATCGACAATTCGATCACCGTGATTGACAACGGCCGCGGCATTCCGGTTGACTCGATGGACGTGGACGGCGAGAAACTTCCGGCTGCGCAGGTGGTGATGACCACGCTGCACGCCGGCGGAAAGTTCGACAGCTCTACCTACAAAGTTTCGGGAGGACTGCACGGCGTCGGCGTGTCGTGCGTGAACGCGCTCAGCGAAGAACTCGATCTCGAAATCTGGCGCGACGGGCTCACCTGGGAGCAGACGTATTCTCAGGGAGAGCCGACCAGCAAGCTGAAAAAGGCAGGCGCCACCAAGAAGCGTGGAACCAAAGTTCACTTCCTTCCCGACCGGAGCATTTTCACTGCGACGGAATACAACTTCGATACCCTGGCGCAGCGGCTGCGCGAACTCGCGTTCCTGAACAAAGGATTGCTGATCACGCTGGTTGACGAGCGCACCAATGATCCCAAGACGGGCGAGCCGAAGCGCCTGGATCTGAAATACAACGGCGGCATCGCAGAATTCATCAAGCACTTGAACCGCGGCAAGCAGGTTCTGCACGACAAGCCGATCTACATGGAAGCCGATCGCGACGGCGTGGTCATGGAGATTGGCATTCAGTACAACGACGGCTATTCCGAGTCGGTCTTCAGCTTTGCAAACAACATCAACACGGTGGACGGGGGCTCGCATCTGTCCGGCTTCCGCACCTCGCTGACCCGTACCGTCAACTACGCGGGCCAGCAACTTGGGCTGTTCAAAGATGTGAAGGAAAACCTGACCGGCGATGACGTGCGCGAGGGCTTGGTCGCGGTGATCTCGGTAAAGCTGGCGCAGCCGCAGTTCGAAGGCCAGACCAAGGGCAAGCTGAACTCTGACATCGCGGGTATCGTGCAGGCGTTCGTCAATGAGCGGCTGGGCGCGTATTTCGAGCAGAATCCGCCGGTAGCGCGAAAGATCATTAACAAAGCCATTGAAGCCGCGCGCGCCCGCGAAGCGGCCCGCAAGGCCCGCGATCTGACCCGACGCAAGGGCGCTCTCGACGGCGGAGGCTTGCCAGGCAAACTCGCCGACTGCTCCGAGCGTCAGCCCGAACGCTGCGAACTGTTCCTGGTGGAGGGCGAGTCCGCCGGTGGAACCGCAAAGCAGGGACGAGACCGGCGTTTTCAGGCCATCCTGCCGCTAAAAGGCAAGATTCTCAATGTGGAAAAGGCGCGCTACGACAAGATGCTCGCCCACGAAGAAATTCGGGCCATGATTACGGCGCTAGGCACGGGCATCTCCAAGGAAGATTTCGACGCCAGCAGGCTGCGCTACGGCAAAATCATTTTGATGACCGACGCTGACGTGGACGGCAGCCACATCCGCACGCTGCTGCTCACGTTTTTCTTCCGCCATATGCAGGAGCTGATCAAGCGTGGCAACGTGTTCATCGCGCAGCCGCCGCTCTACTCGATCAAGAAGGGCCGCTCGCAGCAATACATCAAGAACGATGACGAATTCGACAAAGTCATGCTGAAGCGCGCGGCCGAGGGCCTGGTGATCCGCTACGGCGAAGGAGCGGCCAAGCTGGAAGGCGCCAACCTTTCGAAATTCATGACCGTACTGAAGGAGTATCTGGGGTTGTTTGACAAAGTCATGAAACGGCTTCGGGATGAGCGCGTCACCGAAATTCTGCTTAAGGTCGATCTGGCCAAGCACGCGGATTTCGAAGGCGACAAAAAGACTCCGCCGAAGAAGATCGAAAAGCTGGAGCGGGAACTGAAGAAGATTCAGAAGGAGCGGCAGTTCAAAGAAGTCGAAAGCCGCTTCGACGAAGAGCACAACCTGTGGGAAGTGCGCTACGTGAACACGCAGGGTGCAGAGCATCTCATCAACTGGGAGCTGGCTTCCACGCCGGAGTACCGTCAACTGCTGTCGAAATTCAAGCAGATTGAGCCCTATCTGGAGCCGCCATTTGTGGTGGAGACGATCGCCAAGGGCAAACAATCCACCAACGGCAACGAAGAACTCAGCGACGCCGAACGTGAGGACATCGAGAAGGCCCAGAAGAGGACCAGCAAGCCGGTTCCGAAATCAGAGAAGTCAACAGAACCGAGTGTGGTGGAGAAGACTTCCGCGCGCGAGCTCTTCGATTACGTGAAGAAAGAGGGCAGCAAGGGTTACGACGTGCAGCGCTACAAAGGTCTGGGAGAGATGACCTCGACCCAACTCTGGGAGACCACCATGGATCCCGAGCATCGCACGCTACTCTCGGTGAGGCTGGAAGACATCGCAGAGTGCGAAACGATCTTCACCACGCTCATGGGAGAAGACGTCGAGGCGCGGCGGAAGTTCATCGAAGAGAACGCGCTGGATGTGAAGAACCTGGATATCTAAACTGCCTGTATATGCCACCGGCCTAGCTCTGTTTGGCACCTGTCTTCGTTTACTCAGCCGGGCTCAAGCCGCTTCTTAAAGACTTCGATAATATCGCGGTCCTCAATCTCAACGTTTCGCGTGCGAGGACTGGTTTGCACTTGAAAAGCTGAAGGCACTGGCGTAACCGATTCAGCAGTTAGCTCGACCACAGCCAGAAAGAGCTGAGCGATTGCCAATCCGGGATACAGGTAAATGGGAATTTCCCCCACATTTGAAATCTCAAGAGTCAAGATTCCCGAAAAGTTTGGATGGACTCCAATAGCTGTTGCGATTATGAGGCCGTCTCTGCCCCACGTTGATTTACCGATGACGAAAGCTACCAGATTCTTTGGGAGGTGAATCCATTCCAGGGTCTCGCCCAACACAAACTGTCCAGGATGCAAAACGAAATGGTCTCCAATCGGGACGAATGTGTCATCCTTGTACTTGAATAAATCCGCCTGGTGGGTTGGAGACAGTAAATCCAGTTGCGACAATTTTGCCCTTAGCGGGACATGAAAACGCTGGCCCAGCCTGACGTCTACTGAAGCGGTGCTCGGTTTGAGCTGTCTCTCCTCAAGCAGAGGGCTGATAACCAAGCGTTCCGCCGGGTCGCCGGATTGTTTTAGCAACTCTCTAATTTTTTCCGCGCTTAGAATCACGTCGAGCCTCTTCCCAGGCTGTCTTCATTTCAGAAATCTCAAGTGCCTTCAGCACAAGCTCATGGAGCTTCGTAGCGGCGGTAAAACGGGTGTCGCCGTCCTTCGGATGTAGGCTCTTCCGGAACGTCTCGAAATCGCACAGATAGACATGCCAGCCGGCATTGATTATGGACGCTAGCTCGACCGCGACACCCCGCCCGTAAGGCCCTATTTCTCCGGGCGGTATGTGATTCAAGAAAAAAGGAGCTAGCTTTCCGACGTCGTTGTCGAATTTCTCGGTCGTGTAACGTTTGGCGGCCGGAGTGGCCAAGCTGCCCGCTTCAGCGATCAGATCGAGCGCTGCGTCGTTAATGGTTTCAAGTGCGACCTGATCGTAAGCATTGCCCCCGGAAATCTGGCCCCCTGACACCTCATCCCAGTCCCTCGAGAAGGACTGTAATTCCGCTCGCCACTTTTCGACCGAGTAAAGCTGCTTGAGCATTCGGATCATGAGTCTGACGCGGAGGCGCGGCGGTGGATGTGTCTCCGTGGTCTTGTCCATATGAATAAACGATGTCAATAAGTGCCCTGCCGCAAAGAATAGGGCGGGCCCAAATAGGCGAATTCCAATGGCGTCCGAACAGAGTTCCTTGACCCAGCCGTTCACCCGTCCCGCTATCTCTTGGGTGACCTGCTTGCGCAGCCGTAGTTCGGGCGTCGGATTGCCCTGCTTTAGCTGGTTCTCATACATCGCCTTTGCCAGGTTCTTAACGAGATCTTCACTTAGCTTAATCTTGGGCAAAAGGCCCTTTGCGACCTCTTCCTTGTCATAAAGCGCGTGTCCGAGCTCGTGTGCCAGCACGGCGTGAATCAGAATCTGCCCTGACTCGACGGCAGGGATGTTCACAACGAAAAGGAGCTCCGGTAGTGGAGCACAGCTTGCTTCCACTGACGTTCCCGAAAATAAGGTCCTAAGAGGCCCCGCGATATCCTGTATTGAGTAGTTCAGCTCGGGTTTGGAACTGACGACGATCTCGGAAGTCGGAAGAATCGACTGCGAGTAACGGCGGAGGGCTGGTACGAGTTGACCCCGGGGAGCGGTGTACGTCTGACCCTTCCACAAAACCGACCAACTGGTGCAGGACGGGGAGAAGCTTGGTGGTTCGATTCAGCCGAGTCTCCAGTTGGGACGCAGTCAGAGGCCCGGAGCTTACGATTGGTTTCTGCTCTTCGAGCAGGCCCTCGATCCGAAGGGCTGCATCGCGCACGAACCGCAGAATATTCCTGGATCCGGGCGATACGTAGACCTTATTCTCGACATGTGTCACCTCCTCGGTGACCGCATGTGTCCTATCCTGCGCAGCCTGAATCTTTAGTGCTGCTATTCGTCTGTAACTGTCCATCTCAAGACGTCGGCGCTGCCCTCTCCCACCAGTTGGTCCGTCCGATCCAACTCGTGCTGGGACGTATTGTAGAAAAACGTCTGAAGCAGCTGAATTTTTTGCGCGGGGGGGTGTCCGCCCTTGGAAAGCTGCGCGGCCGTAGCCTTCAGATCCGAAATATTTTCTAGGAAGGCGTCCGGTTCGTGGACGGCCGGCAACGCGCTGACAGCCCTCGCAAAGAACGTTGCGGAGGAGTTCGTCTCACTGGTCAAGTCGGGTTTGTCCAGCCAGTGGTAACCTGCTTCCGCGGATTGCAACATGTAAACTGCCTTCTCAAGCAGGCCGCGTTCCTTCTCACCCAACGGCTCGCCTTTTTCCGCCCTCGCGAGGGCGAGAACAATATCGTCAAGAAGGAAGCCGTTCTTCAGTGAGTCAGCCAAGTCGGAAAAGCGATGTTCGGGATACATATTCAGCCTCACACATTCATTGTAGAAGGGGATAGCTGAGCGGAACGGTGATCCGAGATAACGTTATACCCTATTCCGCATCTGGCCACACCACCAATATGGTTGGTTGTAAACAACCACAATAGATTGTTGTATACAACTAAAATATTTGTGTGTCTACAATAATATTCTGTGCCCCCGGAGATCAAGCCGAAAACCCCGCTTTCGCTCGCTATCTGCACCGGAATGAAGCAAGTACCTCTCTCATCAAAGCAGCTCAAAGTCGAGGTAGATGTTTCTTATGAGACAATCCGCAGCATACTCAAGGGCGACAGGCCTCCTTCCAAGCGGCTCCTGCGGGACATTTGCCGTGTGCTCACGCTCGATTTCGAAACCATGAATGACATGCTAACCACGGAACACATAAAAGAAAAATTCGGGCGTGTGCCTGCACTTAGAAAGAGTGATCCCGAGTTGCAGTTAATTGAGGAGGCGTGGCCGTTCCTCCTGCCGGAAGAGAAGGAACACGTTACTTTGCTCGTTGAGAAATACGTGGGAAAGAGAAATCCAAAGCAACAGGCCATCAAAGCCGTCCCACGGATCGGTCCCAGACCGATTCGCACGCCGTAACTGATAATTGTCGACTCTGTTTCTTCCCACGCCATCCACGCGAGGTTTGCAAGCCTGTAGAAAACCATTACGCTGCCGGCGCTTGCAGGGGAGCCTCGCCATCCTCCGGTACTTGCACCAATTCGACATTGGGGAAGCCGCGCTGCCGTGCATCCTGCTCGGCTTGATCGCGCGTCGCGCCGGTTCCGACCACTTTCCGCTCGTCTAGCGCTATAGCAGCCCAACTCCCGGGCGACAATCCCCGCAGTAATTCACGGTGTTCCGGATCGGAAGCTGTCGAAGCATCGCCGGGATCGGGGATGGTGGAGGGCGGATCGCTGTTAGGAAACGAGTCCGCAATCGTGTTGTCGAGCATCTTCTCACGACGCTGTTCTCGATCCATGGCCGGCCGGTCTTCGGGGTCACGACGAGCGCTTGTGGTTATACTCGGATCCCCGCTCGATGTGGCTTGATCGTTTGACGTCATGGAATCTGATTTCATGGAATCCTCCCTCCTTAGCTTCTCTTCTATTCCAGCAGCACGCCATAAGGCAGATTACCGATTTTGGCTGCTGGCATCTCGGATGCACTCCAACCTCGTATAGATGCGGAATCCTAACCAGCGGGTCAGCCGTCCGGCTTGGTGACTTCCCGGCCGCTTATTCCCAGCGCAAGTTCCTCTTGAAGGTACGTTCCCGGAATGAGAGTTGGAGCGGATGGGAACAAAACGAGTGTTTTCTCGCTCTAACTAGTATCAGCGGAGGTCCGTTATGTCGATTCCATTGGGACTCGCGTGGAGTCGCCGGCACTGGCTGGCGACAGCGTTGATGGCAGTTACGTTGTTGATGCTCGTCACAGCAATATTCACCCCTCACTTGTTTCGGACCGGGCAAGTGGCGTCATTCAGCGCAGCTTCGGGAGAACCGGGAGAACCGGCGGAACAGGAGTCGAAAACCGAACCTGCGCCCATCTATGCAACAACTACCCTTGCAACCTCGGCGAGAGGTGTCATCGGCGGAGTACCGGGCGGCATTCCGCAAGGCAAGCGCGGCGGCGCTGCGAATTCTACTCCTGCGGACACCAACCGCAAGATCGTCCGCACCAGCTCCATGGAGTTAACGGTAACCAGCCCGGCCGAAGCGGCCGAAAAAGTCCGCGCTTTCGCAGAAAGTCTTGGCGGTTATGTGGAGAGTGCACAGATCAGCAGCAGCCAGGGTACACCAACTGCGACTTTGACCATTCGTGTCCCAGCGGCGCATTTCGAAGATGCCAAGGCGAACCTTCGCAGCATCGCGGCTCACGTGGACAGTGAAAAGACCGATCCGCAGGACGTGACCAAGCAATACGTCGACACGGAAGCGCGTATCCGCAATCTGCGGGCTGAAGAAGGACAGTATCTGCAAATTGTGCACAGCGCCACCAAAGTCCAGGACATGCTAGACGTCAGTGAGAAACTTAGCCAAGTCAGGGGCGAAATCGAAGAGGCGCAGGCGGAATTCCAGGCCCTGTCGAAGCAGGTGGAGCTGGTCAGCATTACGATTTCCATGCATGCCCAAGCAGCGGCGGTATCGTTCGCGCTGAACTGGCGCCCGATGTATCAGTTGAAGTCCGCACTGCATGACGCCCTGGAGGGCATGGCCGACTACGCGACAGCCATGATCTCCGTGATTCTCTATATGCCGGTGATCCTGTTGTGGACGGGAACCATTGCTCTCGCGGTATTTGTGATGGTGAGCTTGATTCGCTGGGGAACTCGCTTCTTCAACATTCCGAAGCCGTCCGAGAAAGCGGTGAGCTAAAGAGAAATTGTCTGGCGAAGGTGAAATTCATCCGCCGAATCTCTGCTTGATGCCACACTCACGTGAGTTTTGCTTTGGTGTCTGAGGGCAGGTGCAGCCGGTAGAAACTTAGGGAAGCATCTCCCTGATCCAGTCTACGAAAGCGCTGCAAGCCGCCGAAACTTGCGCTGGGATCGAGCCGCTTCTGATGCTCCGCAATAACGAGCGTCTCAGCGCGCAGCAGGCCCGATTGGCCAAGAAACTCGAGCGTGCTCTGGTATTGATCTTCCATCCGGTAGGGGGGATCCAGAAAGATAAAGTCGGCAACCATGCCTGAGGAATCGAGAGCACGCAGGGTGCGAGCGGTCTCCTGCTTCAGGACCTGGTAGCCGGAGGTGACTCCCAGCGAACGCAGATTGTTTCGTACCAGCTCGGCGGACTTGCCGGATGCTTCCACGAAGTACACCATGGCGGCTCCACGGCTGAGAGCCTCAATACCGACTGCGCCGGTGCCGGCGTAGAGATCGAGCCATATTGAGCCTTCAAGGGCAGAGGGGTTACCCGCCAACAGCACATCGAAGAGTGTCTCGCGCAGGCGGTCTGCCGTGGGACGCAGATCCATGCCGCGCAACGAGCGCAGCGGACGGCTACGGTATTTACCGGCGATGACTCTCATGGATTTTTCCGCCACAAGCTTGCAGTGCGCGGCCAGCAGCAAACAGCGAGCTTTCCCGCACAAACTTTGTGCGCGAGACGGTTCTACCGCCGCTCAGGGCAGGATGTTGACGCCAAAGGGGTTCTAGTACCTTCGTTTGCGGATTCGCAAGTCCCGCTCCTGCTGCGGCGTCTAACTATATAGAATGTAGGGAGGGAATCCCTTTACTGATGAGGAACTGGTCCATACCGGCAGGCCGGATTTTCGGAGTCGAACTCCGCATTCACCTCACATTTCTTTTTCTGCTGGCTTTTGTCTGGCTGACCGAATCGGCGGCGCATGCCAATCCCAATCCTGCTCGAGGGCTCGCGCTCGTGGGCATCGTTTTCGGTTCGGTCGTGTTGCATGAACTCGGGCATGCATTGGTAGCGAGGAGATATGGGGTCCCCGCCAAGGCCATCATCCTGCTCCCGATCGGCGGTGTGACACTGTTGGATGAAACCCAGCAATCGGTTTTGCCGCCGGTCGAGACCTGGCGCCGGGACATGCGCATTGCGCTAGCCGGGCCGTTGGTGAATCTGGTGATCGCATTGATTGCCGGCGTGATCGTGCTTGCGGTTGCGCCCGAGGCCAAGCTTTGGGCGAAACCCTACGTTATCTCCAGCAATCTGCCGCGGAGCTTGGTCTGGGCGAATGTCTGGCTCGCAGTGTTCAACCTGCTTCCGGCGTATCCCATGGACGGCGGCCGAGTGCTGCGCGCATTTTTCAGCCGCAGCATGGATCCGGTGCGCGCCACGCGCAGGGCTGTAACCATCGGCCAGGCGTTCGCCACTGTGTTCATGCTGATGGGCATGATCTGGAACATCTGGCTGACGGTGGTTGGTTTCTTCCTGTTCATCGCAGCGCAATTGGAAGAGCGCTCGGCGATGTTCCAGTCCGTGCTCGAAACGGTGCGGTTGGAAGACGTGATGCTGACTGATTTTGCGACGCTTTCCCCGGCCGACACCTTGGAAGATGCCTTGGAAAAAGCGGTTCACTCCTTGCAGGACGATTTTCCGGTGATTCGCGGCAGCGACATGGTGGGAGTGATTTCAAGACAGAAGATTCTGGAAGCGCTGCGCGTAGAAGGGAACGGCTACGTACAGGCGGTAATGAATCGGATTTTCGAAGTGGCGCAGAAAAAGGAATCGCTGGCCTCAGCGTTCCGCAAACTGACGGCGCGCAATCTGAGCATCATCCCTGTGGTCGAGGATCAGCGCCTGGTCGGGATTGTGACTCTCCAGAACCTGATGCACTCTATGTCTCTGCTGGCGGAGAGCCGCAAGCTGCGCAAAGGCACGCTAAGCGCGTAAGGCTCGGCATCGATCCTACTCAAAACTTAAACGCCACCGACAGGGAAGGCTCCGCGATGTGCTCACGACTGCCGGTGAAGAAACCAGGTCCACCCATGGTTGGCGCCGTGAACACAAGGCCTCGGTATTGCAGCCGCAAGCCGATGTGGTGGATCACGGTGTAATTCAGGCCGCCTCCGTAGATGAAAACCAGCCTATTCTGGTTCACTACATACACCGGCACCTGGAATCCGTTGATGTAGGTAAAGTTGTAGTCGGGATAGAACCTCAACACACCTACTCCGCCGAGGAAGAAAGGCTCGAACTTTTCGGTTTCTTTAGGCGTAAATACCAGCGCGCCGGAATATTCGCTTATTTTGGTGTGAATGCGAAAGACGTTGGGCGGCACGGTGTAGATATGGGAGTTGCGAAAGCGGTCGAAATTCCCCGCGATCGCGAACTGAGGGGTAAATCTGAATCTTCCCGTTACCAGGAAACCGACGGCTTGTGTGGGAGCGAGTGTAGTTCCATTTCCCGAGGTCTGACTGCTCAGAGCACCCGACGCTCCCAGGGCTATATCAAAGCGATTGTTCTGGGCCGCGCCTATGGAGCCGAGCACCAACAACGCCGCACATAGTATCCCTGCTTGCTTAAGCATCCGTTGTCCTCACTTGTACTGACAAAATCAGCATTCAGCTCACTGAAGATTCCAGAAAACTGAGTGCTGATTCCGTAGTAGTAACGTTTCACGGTCTATTTGAACACAAGCTTTCCTGCTCAGACGCCGGAAGACTAAATGCTGATTGCTGAATGCTCCACTCAGAACAGCCGGATTGCCCTGGCTTGTTCAATGGCTGGAACTTTTCGTAGCTCGGAGAGAACTGGCTCGGGAACGAGGCCGTCCACGTGGACGACGGCAACCGCTTCCCTGGGGCTGCCACGTTTTGCCGAGCCAACGCGGCGGCCAAGAGAAAAATCTGCAATATTGATTTCGTGCTTGCCCAGGATGGTCCCGACTTTGCCGATCACGCCGGGCACGTCGCGATTGCGCAGGTAAATGAGATTGCGCTCCAAGGGAGCTTCCACATCGATTCCGTCAATGTTGAGCAGCCGGGGAGTATGTTTGTGCAGCACGGCTCCCTTGGCCAGGTGTTCTTCCTTTCCGGTTTTGAGCAGCACGGAAAGCACGCTGCCGGCGCCGCCAGTTGAACTCTTCGGTTTGCGCGACTCGTGAATCCGCAGACCTCGTGACGAGGCGATGGCGGCAGCATTCACCAGATTGGCCTTTTCCTCCAAAGCCTGATTGAGCACGCCTTTGATAGCCGCGTTGCGGATCAGTTCCGTCTTCCATTCCGCGATGTGGCCGCTGTAACGGAGAGAGATTTCCTCGAACGATCCGTCGCTGATTTGCGCCAGGAGTGCGCCCAGCCGTTCGCCCAATTCGATGTAAGGATGCAGCTCGAGATATTCATCGTGCGAGACCGACGGCACATTGACCGCGTTCTGAATCACGCCATGCTTGAGATATTCCTTTACCTGAAGCGCGATCTGATAGCCTACCGCCTCCTGCGCTTCGTGAGTGGAGCCACCGATGTGCGGTGTAAGGATGACACTGTCCATGGCCTGTAAGGACGAGTTCTTCAGCGGCTCATGGGTGAAGACATCAAGTGCGGCGGCGGCAACGTGGCCTTGCTTGAGAGCGTGTGCCAGAGCGGATTCGTCCACAAGCTCCCCCCGCGCGCAGTTCACCAGGCGTACGCCTTTCTTCGCTTGCTTCAAGGAATTGGCATTGATCATGCTTTCAGTTTGGGGCGTGAGGCCGACGTGCAAGGTGAGGTAGTCCGCGGCGGCGTAAACGTCTTCGAGCTTCGCCAAGCGGATGCCTTGCTCCTTGGCGACTGCCGGCGATACAAATGGATCGTGCGCGATAATGTCCATTCCGAAACTACGAGCACGGCGGGCAACCTCCATGCCGATGCGTCCAAGCCCGACAATTCCGAGAGTCTTACCGCGAAGCTCGGTTCCTTGCAGAGATTTTTTCTCCCATTTGCCGGCGTGCGTCAATTCATTGGCGCGGCAGAGGTGGCGAGCCATGGCAAGCATCATGGCCAGGGTATGTTCGGCCACCGCCACGGCGTTGGCGCCGGGCGTATTCATCACTGCGATACCCTGGCGAGTGGCGGCGTCCAGATCGATATTGTCTACCCCCACGCCGGCACGGCCGATGACACGCAGCTTATGGGCGTGCTGCAGCAGGCCTGAGTCGACCTGCACGGCAGAGCGCACGATCAGGGCGTCGGCCGATTCCAATTCTGACGAGAGTTTTCCGTCGAGTTGCTCGGGCGTAATGACCATCCAACGCGGCTCGTGGAGCAGGTTCACGGCAGAGGAAGATATCTTTTCGGCGACAACGATTTTCATCTCAGTCCTTTAACCGAGCCAGTCAAGATCATTGCAGCTATCACGATAAGTCGTGTCGACATAACTTTTAGTGGGCAGGGACAAACGAATGACACCCTCAATTTCAGAGAGCCTACACTTCGGCATTAATGGAGTGCCTATGAAGTTTGCCAGCAAGCCGATCACCTGCGCGCACCGGCTCCTACACTCACTTGGTGAACTTGCCGGGCATACACGTTCTGCGCCGCAGCTACGCCACATCCGTACTCCACCGGCTTACCCGTAGTGGTAGCGAGGACGTGCTCAAGCGCTGCCAGGATGCCGACGGTATCAAGATAGTCGTAGTATCCCAGGTGCGCGATGCGGAAGATTTTGCCTTTCATCTCTCCCTGTCCATTAGCGACGACCGCGGCGAAGGACTCGCGGAATTCCCGAACGATAGCTCCTGAGTCGGTTCCCGCCGGAGACTCGATAGCGGTCAGTGCGGCTGCGGGCGAAGGGGCGGCAAAGAGTCTTAGGCCTAGTGCCTGCGCACCAGCGCGAGTCATTTCGGCGGCAAGCTCGGCGTTGTCCACCAGGAGTTCGCGTCCGAGGGCAATTTCACCGTCGCCCATCTCGCGAACAAAGTCCAGCGCAGCGCCTAGAGCGGCGATCAGCGAGGTAGCTGGCGTGTACGCGGACTCTCCTTTAGCGGCGGCTTTGCGTTCTTTGCGAAAATCGAAGTAGTAGCGGGGCGAGGAAGCTGTTTCCATGCGTTGCCAGGCACGCTGGCTGATGGCGCAATAGGCGAGTCCTGGCGGAATCATAAGCGCCTTCTGCGAGCCTCCGATGATGACGTCGATGCCCCATCCGTCCACGTCGAAATGGGTTGTGCCCAGGCCGGTAATGGCATCGACCACGAGGAGAACGTCGTCCCCCATTGCGCGCACCAGGCGGGTGATCGCCTTCATGTCATGCTTCGCGCCGGTGGAGCTTTCAGTTGCCTGGACATAGACAGCGCGAACGTCAGGCGTAAGCTTTCGCCTTATTTCGTCCAGTGAAAAGCTCTGGCCGTACGGAACACTCACCAGTTCCACCCCGCAGCCGAACGCTTTTGCCAAGTCGCGCCAGCGCTCGCCAAATTTTCCCGCCGTAAGAACCAGGACCTTGTCTCCGGGAGAGGTCAGGTTTGACACAGCTCCTTCCATGACGCCGGTTCCCGACGAAGCCACCACCAGCACGTCATTCTTGGTGCCAATGAACTCTTTCATGTCGGCCAGCACACGCGTAAACAGGGCACGGAAATCCGCGGTACGATGGTGAAGAGCAAACGAAGCCATCGCCATTTGTGCAGCTGGCAGAATGGGAGTTGGGCCGGGGGTAAATAAACGATTCTTGCGCAGCATGACAGCGGGTCCTTTGTTCAGGGATGTAGCTAGTGTATTCCAGGCAGGGTGTTTCGTGCGCGTCTGCTGGGGACGAGCGAGGCATCTCGAATGCTAACAACTCCGGGAAAAGTCTTTGGAGCACAAAACACTTCTGCACACATACGTGGACGAATGACCCTAGCCATGTGGCTCCTATGAAAAGGCATTCACGTTGACACCGGCACTACTAGCACTTATAGTTTTCTTAAGCCGAGCCTTCTGTATTTTCTGCTGTGATCGATGAAGTTCCCCGTGGATCGCGGCATTTCATCGGCTTCCCGAATCTTGCGTACAAGGAAAATTTCAATGAGTATGAATCGCTGGTGGTCAGGTGACCGTGGACCCTCGTCTGTGTTGATAGCGTTGCTGCTGCTATCCGCCGTTTTCCTGTTTTCAGCCGCCGCACAGGCGCAGATTCCTCTTGTGCAACTCAGCACCGACACTTTTACCGACACTGATGCGCAACACATGACGGAAGTGGAACCAGATACGTTCTCCTTTGGATCGACCATCGTGAGCGCATTCCAGGTGGGGCGCATCTCCAGCGGCGGTTCTTCCGACATCGGATTTGCCACTTCGACCAACGCGGGCGCGAGCTGGACCAATGGCTTCCTGCCCGGGGTTACGGTCAACTTCATGGGTGGACATTTTGTCGCAGCCAGCGATCCTGCGGTTTCGTTCGACCCCAAGCACGGCAAGTGGATGATCGCGATGCTCGGACTTTCCTCCAACAACAGTGTGCTGGTGAGCACTTCATCGGATGGCATCACGTGGAATAATCCGGCCACGGTCAACAGCAACACCGGCTTCGCGGACAAGACCTGGATCGCATGTGATACCAGTTCCACTAGCGCGTTTTTCGGCAACTGCTATGTTGAGTGGGACGACGCATTTGGCGGCGATCAAATCAAGATGAGCCGTTCCACCGATGGTGGCGTGACCTGGTCCGCAGCGGTCAGCGTACGCAACGCTTTTGGTCTGGGCGGGCAGCCGGTGGCCCAGCCGAGTGGCATCGTGGTCGTGCCGTTTGAGGGCAATGGTATTCAGGCCTTCACGTCGACCGATGGCGGCACCACCTGGGGGAACGTGTCGACGGTCTCCTCGATCAGCGATCACGCTGAGGCCGGCGGCTTGCGCAGCGGTCCGCTGCCTTCGGCCGGAGTCGATGGCGGAGGCACAGTCTACGTGGCGTGGCAGGATTGCCGCTTCCGTACGGGATGCGCGTCGAATGACATCGTGTTCAGCAGCTCATCCAATGGGACGACGTGGGCGGCGGTAAAGCGGGTTCCGGTCGACCCCACCAGCAGCACTGTCGATCATTTCATTCCAGGGCTTGCGGTGGATACCAACACTTCCGGCACCACGGCCAAGCTGGGGGTCACGTTCTACTTCTATCCGGTGTCGAACTGCGGCAATACCTGCAAGCTGATGGTCGGCTTTACGTCTTCGTCTGATGCGGGTACAACGTGGACGAAGGCGGTCAAGTTGGCGGGTCCGATGCGCCTGAGCTGGCTGCCAAGTACTTCTTTGGGAGCCATGGTGGGGGATTACATCTCCTCGTCATACGTGAATGGAGATCTGGCGTTCGGGGTATTTGCCAGAGCGTTGCAGAAGAACGGCAGCGTCTTCAATCAGGAGATGTACACCACGGGAATAGGCTTGGATCTGCTGGCTGGCCCGGCGATACTCAGCTCGGTGGGCGAGAAGCCGATCCCGGGGGCACACTCGGATCACGGTCCTTCCCAGTATTGGGATCATGAAGGACGGGTGCCAAAGGCGCCGCCAGTGGAGCGGGATTAGGTTGGTGCTGTTTTTGAGACGCAGCAAGCCGCGTCTCGACGGGTAGTTTAGGAATGTTTGCCGCCAGCAGATAGTGAGCTGGCGGCTTTTTCCTTCCCGGCGCAGGCTACATGCAAGGATGGCATGAGTGTGGTGCCGCGAAACGGCGTGCGAATCAAGGGTTACGCTGATTTTTCCACACGGAAAGGTTGAGGTGTATTTCAGAAGAGCATGAGGGCGAATGCGGTTGGAATCTGCGAAACAAGGCAGCGAATACGGGTCTTTCGAGAATTGGCGGTACGGCTTGCACCAAACCTGGGCACATCATTGTGAACCGGCTGCACTCGCTTCGATTCAAAGCAGATACAGATTCGTCAATTTCATTGACTCTGAAAATAGAAGGAGTAGAACCATACTCGTTCGTTGACACGTTCTGAGTTTATCCGGTTGGTGCGGCGTCCGGGGCTCAAGCGAAGTCACCTTCAACATCGCAAGATGAATGAAGGAGGGCTAGCAAGGGTCTATAGCTAAGCGCTGGTCGAGACGAACGAGAACACAATGTCAGCGGCAGGATAGAGTCCCGAGGCGTTGAACAAGTTTTTCCGGTTGGCGGTAAGCCCGGAGCCCGAGCAACAGATCGCGCGTAGCATCCTCGCAAGGGAAGCAACGATTGCAGGTCTGGCAAGGGTCTAAAGCGAGCTACTGGCTGAGGAGAATACGTTCAACATCACCTCGGGACTCTTAATTTTTGCAGTCAGCGAGTCGTTCTAGGCGTGTATCCCTCCTCTGTGCATGGTCCCTCCAATTGGAGTCCGAAGCACACTTTCCCGGCTGCAACCGGCTGCAAGGTGCGGCTTTATTAGCACAAGATCCTAGCCAATGACTAGCAAAACGCTTCTCACTATCTCGGTCACTGTGACGGTCGGCTTATCCATGGTCATTTGTGCCGCCGGTATTGTGGCATTTCGGGCCTCGCACAACAGCGCGCAAAAAGAAAATAGCTATTTCCCTCTGTCGGTTGGCAACTGGTGGGTTTACACGCTCGAGGGACATTCCAAAAAGGCGGGGAAAACCATCAAGTGGAGCATCACTCAAAAAGAGGTTGTCCACGGCACTCCTGTTTATCATGTTTGGCAAACGCCAGCTCAAGACGACGAGCCTTTAAGCCTGAATGAAGTCGATGGCTGCATTACGGAAACGGACACGAAAAGGATTCTATTAAAGAATGACCTCCACACGGGAGACCGATGGAATACCTTATCTCGCAGCCCTCGGTCCCCGGGGAAACTGGATGCGTTCGAGGTTGTGTCAGCCGGAAAAGCTTGCGCTGTTGGAGAACGCCGGTTCGACGACTGCGCAGCGATCCGCGAAATTGACGAAGCGAACAATGTTGCCTCACTCACAACTTATGCACGCGGGGTGGGCCCAGGAAAGTACGCGTACTTCAAGGGTCTCCATTCCGAAGAGGTCGACACTACGCTGGCCATCAAGACTTGGAACGTGCATTAGTTAACTTAACAACAGAGCGATGCGGCTCAGCGCCTACGCGGGCAGGTTCTAATCCCTTGCCCGGTTCTTGATCCAGATCGGCGTTCCGACGAAGCCAAAAGCGCGGCGGATCTGGTTTTCGAGAAAGCGCTGGTAGGAGAAGTGTAATTTCACGGCCCGGTCGGTAAAGAGAATGAAAGTGGGCGGGGAAACAGCGGCCTGAGTCAGGTAATAGATCCTCACCTGCTGGCGAGCGGGAACCGAGGCGCGTTCGAAGTCGACGTGCTTGAGAAAGCGGTTCATCTCGCCGGTTCCTATGCGCTTGCGGCGCTCGCTAGCGACGTCTTCCAGGGCGGGCCAGATATTGTCCGTTCCTACCCCACTCGCGGCCGAGATGAATAGTACCGGCGCGTAGCTCAGGAATTTAAGGGAACGACGCAGCCGCTGCTCGTAGGCGGCGCGGTCGGCGGGACGCTTGCTCTCCTGCATGCGGGCGGCTTTCGACTGGCTGATAGCGCTCCTCTCGCCGCTGATGACCAGATCCCACTTGTTGACGAGAATGATCATCGAGCGGCCGCTCTCGTGGGCGTAGCCGGCGATGGTGGCATCCAGTGCGCTCACGCCTTCAGTGGCATCGACCACCAGGAGCGCGATATCGGCCTCTTCCAGGTGCTTGCGAGCCATCACCACGGAAAGTTTCTCTGCCATCAGGTGCGTCTTGCCTTTGCGGCGGATTCCGGCAGTGTCAATGAAACGGAAACGCCTGGAATCACGTTCGACGATTTCGTCGATGGCATCGCGGGTGGTGCCGGGAACGGGAGAGACGATCGCCCGCGACGTCCCGGTGAGCCGGTTCAGCAAAGTCGATTTGCCGACGTTGGGACGGCCGATGATGGCGACTTTGATTTCTGTTGTTGGTCGTTGGTCATCGGTCATTGGCACGTCGTCGATGGTCGTAGGTAGCGAGTTGTTCACGTCCAGAGTTTCCGAGACAGTGGCAGGCTCCAGGTGCAGCGTCGCGAGGATGGAGTCGAGGAGATCGTCGACCCCACGTCCGTGCTCGGCGGAAACCGGAAACAGCTTTCGAATACCAAGGCGGTGGAATTCATCGGCAAATCCTTGCTGCTTGTCGCTGTCGATTTTGTTCACCGCGAGGAACAGCGGCTTGCCAGTGCGGAGCAGGAGTCGCGCCAGTTCGAGATCAGGGGCAGTGAGTTCGGTGCGTCCATCGACAACCATGATGATGGCTGCGGCCTCTTCTAGGGCCACTTTGGCTTGACGGAAGATTTCCGCCGGAATGAAATCTTTATCTTCCGGAAGAATGCCGCCAGTGTCGACGATCCGCAGGTCGTGTCCACGCCAGTTGCTCTCGCCGTAGAGGCGATCACGCGTGATGCCGGGTTCGTCGCCGACAATGGCGCGGCGGGAGCCGACAAGGTGATTAAAGAGGGTAGATTTACCCACATTAGGGCGGCCCACGATCGCGAGAAGAGGAGCCTGAGCAGCGGTACGTGATTTGGTCTCGGTGGTGATCACGGCCAAGGTGTTTCAGCCGGACGGGCGAGTCGCCGTCCGCATGCTTTCACATGCTCCATGCAGCTATTATAGAGACTCCGTGGCCTCGACTTCCCAGCCTGCTCCTTCCGGCGCGACCAAAGACGTTTCTCTGTATCAGTTCTTTGCTCCTGGCGGAGTATTGGCGCGAACGCATCCGGCTTACGAATTCCGGCGGGGGCAGTTGCAGATGGCGCAGGCAGTGGAGCAAGCGCTGCAGGAAAAGCGCCATCTTATCGTCGAGGCCGGTACCGGGACGGGAAAGACGCTGGCGTACCTGCTTCCAGTGATCCGCTCGGGCAAGCGCGTCATCATTTCCACCGGGACCAAAAATCTTCAGGAACAGCTTTTCTACAAGGACATTCCCTTTCTCGAGCAGGCACTTTTCCCGCATCGCGAGGGCAAGCTGAATGTCTGCTACATGAAGGGCCGGAATAATTATCTTTGCCGGAAAAAGCTTTACGACTTGACAGACCAGCCGGTGCTTAGCGGGCTGGAGGAGATTGAGCACTATCGCGCGATAGCGGCGTGGGAGAAGACCACGCAGACAGGCGACCGTGCGGAACTGGCAGAGTTGCCTGAGGCGAGCGCTCTCTGGCACAAGCTGGACGCGCGCTCCGATACCTGTTTGGGCCAGAAATGCAGCTCCTGGGAGAAGTGCTTTATCACGGAAATGCACCGCCGGGCGATGGAGAGCGATATCGTCATCGTCAATCATCACCTTTTTTTCGCAGATCTCGCGATCAAGCAGTCATCGGACGGGGCTCCAGATGCAGGAATTCTTCCTGACGTAGGCACCGTCATTTTCGACGAAGCCCACGAATTGGAGGATGTAGCGGGGAATTATTTCGGAGTTTCCGTCAGCAACGCTCGGGTGGAGGAGCTCTGCCGCGATGTAGAAGCTTCGCTGCAGCGCAACCGGATGTACACGGCGGCCCTTTCCGGTGCATTGAAATCCTTGCGCGAGCGCTCGCAATTTTTCTTTGCGTTGCTGGCTGCGGGGGAGGGACGGTTTGCGTTCGAAAACCGGCGTGAGTTTCTGGAAGAGAACGGGGATGAGTTCATGGGCCTGCAACAAGCTCTGCAGCGGCTTGGCGCTGAGTTGGCAAATATCCCGTCGAAGCCGGAAGAGATCTTCAATTTTGTCCGCCGAGCGCAGGAGTTACAGGTGCAACTCGGCTTCCTGATGGAGTCCGAGGATCACAACACCGTCTTCTGGGTAGAGCGCCGACGCGGCGGGCGCGACCGGTTGAATGTCTTCCTGCAAGCTACTCCGATCGACGTTGCTCCCATCCTGAAGAAATGTCTCTTTGACAGTCTCGAATGCGCGGTGCTGACCTCGGCAACGCTGGCGGTGGGAGGCGGATTTGAGTATATCCGCGGCAGGCTGGGGCTGGAGCACGCGCGAGAGTCGGTGCTGCCGTCGCACTTCGATTATTCCAGTCAGGCGATTCTTTACGTACCGCCAGACCTTCCTGATCCGCGCACCCCACAGTTTGCGGCGAAGGCGGCGGATCTGATCCGGCGGCTGCTCGAGATCACGCGAGGACGGGCATTTGTGCTCTTCACCAGTTATGCGCAGATGAATGACGTCCACCAGCGGCTTCTGGGGGAACTGGAGTTTCCCATGCTTCTGCAGGGCGACGCTCCCAAGAGTGCGCTGTTAGAGGAGTTCCGGCTGACGCCGAATGCGGTGCTGTTTGCAACTTCTTCTTTCTGGCAGGGCGTGGATGTTCAGGGCGAGCAGCTCAGCTGCGTGATCATCGATAGGCTACCCTTTGCCGTTCCCAGCGATCCCGTGGTCGCGGCGCGGGTGAAGTGCATTGACGCCGAGGGTGGGAATGCGTTCTTCCAGTACCAGGTTCCAGCGGCGGTGATCACGTTGAAGCAAGGTTTCGGGCGGCTGATCCGGTCATTGCGCGATAGGGGCCTGCTGGTGCTTTTGGATAATCGGATATTGAAGAAAGCCTACGGGCGGGTGTTCGTTGAGAGTCTGCCGAATTATCTCCGGACGACAGAAATAAGGCAGGTGGAGGAATTCTTTGGGTTGTAGGCGCCCCAATAATCGGCATTTGGTGTCATCGCGCGCACAACAGCAACGTTCAATTTGCCAGATGGGGAACTGCAGATTCCCCGCTGCGCTCGGAATGGCAAATTCTTTGGAAACAAACTTTCACGGAACATTTTGTTGGGAGCATCAGGCTGTAAGCAGAGCTCGCAATTCGTCGGGATTCGTGGCGTAGGTCATGGCCTCATCCTGATCGACAACGCCCGCGCGCACTAGCTTGACAATTTCGGCGTCGAAGTGCTGCATGCCTTCCTCATGACCTTCTTTCATCAGTTGCAGCAAGGCAAGATCGGACTGGCCCTCGTGCTCGATGCATCCCGCGAGTCGCGGACTCATCTTCATTATCTCGAAAGCGGCAACGCGGCCGCGACCGTCGGCCCGCGGAAGCAGGCGCTGTGAAACGACGTAGCGCAGTGTCTTGGCAAGGCGACTTCGCAGTAACGGGTGTTCGGTGGGGGCAAAGGAACTTACGATGCGATCCACAGTTTTGGCTGCATCTACCGTGTTGAGGCTCGAGAGCACGAGATGCCCGGTTTCCGCGGCCTCAAGGACCATCTCCATGGTGTCGCGATCATGCATGTCGCCCACGAGGATCACCCTGGGTGCCTGCCGCAATGCGGCGCGCAACGCCTGCGCATAGCTCGGAGTGTCGCTGTGCAGTTCACGCTGATGAATAGTGGCGAGTTTGTGATTATGCAGAAACTCAATTGGGTCTTCAATCGTAATGACGTGGCAAGTCTGCTGCTGGTTGATGCTGTCGAGCAGCGCCGCGAGAGTTGACGATTTGCCCGATCCACGCGCACCGGTCACCAGCACAATGCCCTCCCGCAGCGTGGCTACCTGCTGCAAGTGCTGAGGCATTCCGAGCGAGACTGGATCGGGAATCACAGTCGGGATAACTCGCATCACGATTGCACAACTGCCGCGCTGGATAAAAACATTGACCCGGAAGCGAGCTACTCCGGGCAGCCCGTAAGACACATCGCAGGATCCCTGCTCGCGCAGCATAGTGATTGCTTGCTTGTTATTGCCGATCAGGTCGGCGGCGATGCGCCGGGTGTCGTCGGCGGTGAGGGGATGAACACTCTTTGCCTTTGCCTGGATTGGAACAAGCTGCCCGTGAATTTCGACTTGCGGTGGACGTCCCGGCGAAAAAACCAGGTCGCTGACTTGATCGGAAGCGCCCAGCATGGCGGTGAGCAGGGCATGGGTAGCCCTCTCGCCTGAGCCGGCTTCTTCCAGTTTTACGGAAATTGGTGCGTATCCGGGTGCTGCGACCATATATTCCTGGAGGCGCGAATCGGGGAAGGGTAGGCGAATCGTGCCAGACTTTACTGTAACGAAAACTTAGGATTGGACGAAGGACTTCATGGGCATGGCCCTTAGTAATGGACGGGTATGGTAGCGGCCTCGTTAAGCAGGGGACCGGCGGCCAATGAGAGGTGAGGGACCGCCTCAGGGGCTGTCAGGCCGCAAGAACCAGAAAAGATTCCGGCGCGCTGGGAGCCCCGCCCTTTCACGACTGCTGAGTACCTGCTACTTCTTCGCCTTTTTCTTTCCGAAGCTGGTTTCTACGGTGGCGCCGATTCCCGCCAGCATGGCTTTGGCTTCTTCAGCATGGGGTCCGGTGGGTTGCAGTTCGAGATATTTCTGGAAGGCCTCGGCGGTTCCGTCTGGGGCTACCATCTTGTTGCCTTGCAGAGTGGCCATTCCGATCAGATTGGAGCCCTTCCAGTAGTAGGCGTCGGCCTTGTTGGGGTCGGCGGCGATGGCTTTATCGAAGGCTTCCACGGCAGCCTGGCGCATCTTGGAATCGTTCGTGATGTTGGCGTTGGTCATGGTTGCGCCTTCGTTGAAGTAGTACATGCCGGCGTGCGTGGGATCGCTCTGGGCAGCCTGGGCGTATGCCTTGGTAGCCTCATCCGTCTTGCCGGACTTAGCGTAGGCTTCGCCCAGGTTGTTGTAATAGCTGCCGAGAACCACACCAGCGTTCGGGTCTTTTTGGCCTTGCGCAACGTCATTCTGTTTGATCTGAATAGCTTTCTGATAGTCCTCAACCGCCGATGTCAGTCGCTTCGTCTTCTCGTTGGCATCCGTCTGCGTGAGGGCTGACAAACGATAGGCGTCGCCCAGCGTGTACCACAACACGTCGCGGTTAGGATCGACCTGGTTGGCTGCGTTCACGTCCGCAATTGCCTGGTC
>Ga0070697_100000744_pt1 | contig 24306 bp, 19 predicted proteins | sample KBSK1501metaG_FD_65475 | JGI IMG/M metagenome (GOLD analysis project Ga0070697, IMG submission 65475) | Corn, switchgrass and miscanthus rhizosphere microbial communities from Kellogg Biological Station, Michigan, USA - KBS K1-50-1 metaG | ecosystem: Host-associated > Plants > Roots >...
TACTGCTGGAGCCGCAGGCCGGCGTCGGTCTGCTGGGGTGGCAGAGGCGGCGTGGCGGCCGACGGAATGGCGGGCTTAACCATACTTAACCATATGGTTAACTATTGGGAATCTGCTGCGGAGCGAAGACGAACGCCCATTCGTAGGCGAGCAGGCCCCCCAGGCAGAGGAGCGAGGCGATCAGGTGAACGGCAGGCGTCGCCGGCCAGGCGATGATGGCGGCAAGCGGCAGGAGGAGCCCGCCGGCGAGACTCCCTCGATAGTGCGGCGCGTAGCGGCCGTGCGTAATCATCCGCGCAGCGGCCGAGGCCACGGCGCTCGCGTGGGGGACGGCGAACTCTCCGCCGACGGTCAAGAGCAGGTTCGCGGCGAGCGCCAGGCCGAACGTCCACACGAGAACCGGAAGGGAGTCCACGGGAAGCTCCACGAAGAGACCGAGAAGCAGGAGTCCCGCCGCTCCCGCCATCACGGCCTGGACCAGAAGGTGGGCGGAGAGCAGCGGGCTCTGCCAGAGGTCCCGCCCTTCGGCCTGCGCGAAGAGGAAGGCCGTGTAAACCGCCGAGAGCACCGCGAGAATGACCCCGGGCCATCGCAGCTGCGCGGCGATCCCGTCCTGCCCGAGCATCTGCGCCAGCACGACGATCGCGAGCAGCAGACCGTAAGCGGCGAGAATGAACGCTCCCCGCGTCAGCCACGATCGCCATTGCGGCCGCGTCAGGATCGTCCAGAAGCGTTCGGGCCGATCCAGGTCGCCGACTAAGAGCGCGCCGGTCAGAGCGACGAAGAGGAGAGCCGCGAGCGGCGCGGCCGTCGTAAAGAGCGCTGTCGCCGGAAGAAGCCCGAGAGCCAGGCCCGCGGCGGCGATCAAGAAGATCCCGGACCCGAGCGCCTTCGTCACGAGATACGCCGGAACCTGCCAGTGCCAGGGAATCCGGTGGGGGACGTTGTAGGTCTCTCTGGGCGCTCCTCCGAGCAGGGGACCTTGCGGTCCCCCGGACCCCCGGGCGGAGCGCAGCAGCGCGTCCGCCATCCGGCCAGGGGCAGTCTGGATCGGTCCGCGCCAGTCCGAGGGACCCCACGCCGGCGCCTCCGACCAGAGCTGCGCCGACTGTTGCGTCGCCAAGCCCGGCGAGATCGCCGACGCCTCGGCCTCAATATAGAAGAGCTTCGGGCGGGTCCCCTGCTCCGGCTTTCGCACGGCGACCGTCTGTGTCGAAAGCAGGCGCGCGATTTCCGACTGCGGCTCGTCGAGATCTCCGGAAATGATTGCGTGGACGGGACAGACGATCACACAGGCAGGCTCCAACCCGGCGTCGACGCGATGCGCGCAGAAGTGACACTTGGCCGCGGTTCCGCTCTCCGGATCGATGTGAATGGCGTCGTACGGGCAGGCCTGCAGACAGGCCTTGCAGCCGATGCAGCGCTGCGAATCGAACTCGACGATCCCATCGTCGCGCCGGTACATGGCGGTCGTCGGACAGATCGGAACGCAGGGGGGCTTCGCGCAGTGGTTGCAGCGAGTGACCTGGAAGTAGCGCCGCGTGTCCGGAAAGGCTCCCTTCTCGACGTACTTGACCCAGGTGCGGTGGACGCCCAGCGGGACTTCGTTCTCCGCCTTGCATGCCGTCGAGCACGCGTGGCACCCGATGCACTTGCGGTTGTCGATGAGGAAGGCCTGGTTCATCAGGAGAGAAGTCTAAGGTCTAAGGGCTAAGGTCTAACGTGAATCCACCTGAGCACCCGTGGAGGACTCTTTCATCCGGGTAGACACTATCTCTGTCATTCCGGGCGAAGCGAGGAATCTACTCTCGTTGCCGATGACGGGGGCAGATCCCTCGCTGCGCTCGGGATGACAACAGCGGGATCTCAGTTCTCGATCTCGACGGAAAACCCGGGCTCCAGCGTCAGACGCAGATGCGCGAGCCGGCAGGGCCACCCCTCGCGGGCGATCCGCGCCTCGAGCCGCTTCCAGATCCAGGAGGCCAGGTTTTCCGCGGTTGGTGGAAGCAGCTGGAAGCCCGGGACGTCGCGGTTCAAGTTCTTGTGGTCCAGCGGAGCGTCGACTTCTTCTTTCAGGATTCGATCGAGGTCCGTCAGGTTCACGATCATGGAAGTCTCCCGATCGATCTGGCCCTCGACCGCCACCTCCAATCGGTAGTTGTGGCCGTATCCGTGAGGTCCCTCTTCCCCGTATACCGCGCGATTCTTCTCCGCGCTCCACTCCGGCCGCCACAGGCTGCGGCCGGCGTTGAAATGAATCGTGCGGGAGAGGAGCATCAGAAGAGGTGAGAGGTGGTAGGTGATAGGGAGTAGGGGGGATTCACCCGCGAGACGCTACCACCTTCCACCTACCACCTACGACCTCGGCTAGAATCCCCGCCCATTCGGAGCGACACCATGGAACTCTTCACCACAGCGGCCCAATTGAACGACTCCCTCGCCGCCTCGGGAGCCGCGGTCGGGGGCGATCGGATCACAATCCACGACCCCCGCCGCTTCCGGGAGGAAACGATCGACAGCCTGATCTGGAGCGCCGTCTTTGGACCAGCGGAGGCGCGTGAAGCGGCTCGCCGGGCGATCCGGGAGGCTGCCGCCTCGCTCGGAATCCTTCCGGCCTCGATCCTGCCGCTCTACAAAGCCCGAGGGCGAGGCGAAGTCTCCGGCTTCACCGTGCCGGCCATCAACCTCCGGATTCTCTCCTACGACAGCGCCTGCGCCGCGATCCGAGCGGCCCGCCGCATCGATGCGGGCGCGGTGATTTTCGAGATCGCGCGCAGCGAGATCGGTTACACGGATCAGCGGCCGGCGGAGTACGCGGCGGTCGTGCTCGCCGCTGCGATCCGCGAAGGATGGGAAGGACCGGTGTTCCTCCAGGGAGACCACTACCAGACCAATCCGAAAAAGATGAAGGAGGCCCCGCAGAAGGAGATCGCCGCGATCGAGGCCTTGATCGACGAGGCGATCCCGGCCGGTTTCTTTCAGATCGACATCGACACATCGACCCTGGTCGATCTCTCCAAACCGACCCTGGAAGAGCAGCAGAGAGTCAACGCCGAGATGGCCGCCCGGTTCACGAAGTTCATTCGGACCCGACAGCCCAAGGCGGTTCCGATCTCGGTCGGCGGGGAGATCGGCGAAGTCGGCAAGGAGAACTCGACTCCAGAGGAGTTGCGCGCTTACATGACGGTGTACCGGCGGGCGCTCGGCGAAGGCATCCAAGGGATCGCCAAGGTGTCCGTTCAGACCGGTTCCCATCACGGAGGGGTCGTCGGCCCCGACGGCACCGTGCAGCGCGTTGCAATCGATTTCGGGACGTTGAGACGCATCTCGAAGGCCGCGCGCGAGGAATACGGAATGGCGGGGGCCGTGCAGCACGGCGCTTCGACGCTTCCCTCCGAGCTCTTCGGCCACTTCCCCGACCACGACTGCGCGGAGATCCACCTGGCCACCGAGTTCCAGAACATGGTCTACGACCATCCCGCCCTTCCTCTTCCGTTGAAGCGACAGGTCGAGCGGTGGATCTTCGACAACTATGGAACCCAGAGGGCGCCCGGCGAGACTGAGAATCAGTTCCTCTACAAGAACCGCAAACAGGCGATCGGGCACTTCAAGGAGGCGTTCTGGAACCTTCCCGCCGGCACGCGCCAGGCGATCGGCGTGTCGCTGGAGAAGAGGTTCGCCTTTCTTTTCGAGAAGCTCCGAATCGCGGGCACGCGAGAGACGGTCGCCCGCTATGTCCATCCCGTGGACGTCTTCCCCCATGAAGCCGCGGCCGCCGGCCCGCGCACCGGCTACGTCCGAGACGACGAGGCGGGGGATTGAAAAGACGGGACTCGGGACTCGGGACTCGGAACTCGAAGAGCGCCAAGCTTCCTTCTCGCGGTCGAGTCCCGAGTCCCCAGTCCCGAATCCCGGCCACGATGACCGCCGTCGTCAAGACCAAGGCCGCGCCCGGACCGTCCGCGACCGAAATCAAGACCGTACCCGTCCCCCAGCCCGGCCAGGCCGAAGTCCTGATCCGCGTCCTGGCCACTGCCGTCTGCGGATCGGACAAGCACATCTATCAGTGGGATCCTTCGATGGCGGGCATGGTGCAGCCGCCCCGCATCTACGGACACGAGTTCTGCGGCGAGATCGTTTCGTTCGGGGCCGGCGGGCAGCGGCCGCATCTGGAGACGGGGATGTACGTCTCGGCGGAGATGCACGTCACCTGCGGACACTGCCGCCCCTGCCGAATCGGCCAGCGGCACATCTGCGAGAACACGAGGATCCTGGGAGTCCACGGCGACGGATGTTTTGCGCAGTACGTCGTCGTGCCGGCCTTCAACGTCGTTCCCCTCGACCGCTCGACCGTGCCGGTGCGGGTGGGCGCCTTCCTGGACGCCCTCGGCAACGCCGTTCACACGACGCAGGTCGCCGACTTGTCGGGACGCTCCGTCGCCGTCCTGGGTTATGGGCCGATCGGCGCGATGTGCGCCGAGATCGCCCGTTTCTCGGGCGCGTCCCACATCGCGATCACCGAGGTGAACACGCAGGCGGCCAGCCACGCCCGCCGCTGGGCGCGGGAGCGCGGCGGAGAGCACGTCTCTGTGATCGACCTCTCACGGACGAAGGATCCGGTCGGAAGCCTCAAGGAAGCGACCGGAGGAGGGGCCGATGTCGTGCTCGAGCTTTCGGGCGCCGAGGCCTCGATCAACCTGGGGCTCGCGGCCGCTCGGCGCGGAGGGGTCGTTTCGCTCCTGGGGCTCCCGCGCGAGAAGGCGGTCGCGATCCGCGATTACACCAACGATTTCATCTTCAAAGGACTCACGCTCCATGCCGTGATCGGCCGCCGCATTTTCGAGACCTGGATCAAGATGCTCGACCTGCTCGAGGCCGGCCTCCAGGTCGAGCACCTCGTCACCAACGAGTTCGAGGGGTTCGAGAAATTTCATGAGGCGATGGAGCTGCTGAATCGGCGGGAAGCGATGAAGGTCGTTTTCTACGCGAATGGGCGAGCCGGAGGGGTCCAAAGTCTAAGGTCTAAAGTCTAAAGTTCGAAAACAGACGCGCGACTTGATAAGTTCGAACCTTAGACCTGAGACCTTAGACCTTAGACTTCACACATGCCGACCAGCAAGCCGCCCAAGCCCGATCCCGCCGAAGAGATGAACGAGCGGCGCATCGCCGAATTCGCGTTGGAGGAATCACGCCTCTCCAACCTCGCCTACCGCTTTCAGCTCATGCCTCGCGAGCGGGTCTGGAAGAACTGGGATCGCACCGAATTCGAGCCGAACCACTTCAAAGTGGTCGGTCTCGCGGGTGTCTGCCTGACCAATGACGAACAGGAGCGGGCGAATCGGTCCGCTTCGCGCGCCCTCGAGGATCTCGACCACATCCTCTTTTACGTGGAGAGGCCGGCGCAGGCCGTGATCGTGCGCAACCCCACGGGAACCTCCGAAATCATCAACCGACCCACCATCTGCGCCGAGATCGTCGCGCGAGACGCCGCGGCATTCGAGGAAGCGGTCGCGGCGCTGGACGCCGCCTTTCCTGGCGGGCGCGTGGCCGGAAAGATTCTTTCTGAAACGTAGTTATCAGTTCTCAGTTTTCAGTTTTCAGTTCTGAGCACCGAAACTGATCACTGAAAACTGATAACTGATAACTTCTTCTGATGAACCTCATCGACCACCTCGCCGGCGAGATGGCGAAGCTGCGCCAGGCGGGGACCTACAAAGAAGAGCTCGTCCTCCAGTCGCCGCAGGACGCGCGGGTGAAGGTCGGCGGCCGCGACGTCGTGATGCTGACCTCCAACAACTATCTCGGCTTTGCCAACCATCCGCGCATCCGCGAGGCCCAGAAGAGAGCCATCGACCGATGGGGCGCAGGACTCGCGTCGGTCCGCTTCATCTGCGGGACCGAGGAGCTGCACAAGGAGCTCGAGGCGGAGATTGCCTCTTTCTTCGGAAAAGACGACGCGATCCTCTACCTGTCCTGTTGGAATGCCAACGAAGGGCTCTTCGCCGCGATCCTGGAGGAGTCCGACGGCCTCTACTCCGACGAGCTCAACCACGCCTCGATCATCGACGGCGTGCGCCTCTGCAAGGCCAAGCGCTATCGCGTTGCACACAACGACCTCGCGGCCTTCGAGAAGATGCTCGGGGAAGACAAGACTTCCCGCTTCCGGCTGATGATGACCGATGGAGTCTTCTCCATGGAGGGCGAAGAAGCCAACCTGCGGGAGCTCGCGCGGATCTGCCGGGAGGAAGATGTGCTCCTGGCCGTCGACGACTCCCACGCCACCGGCGTTCTCGGCTCGACCGGGCGCGGCACTGCCGAGGAGCAAGGGGTCATGGATCGAATCGATATCTTTACCGGGACCCTCGGCAAGGCCATGGGCTCGGCCGCGGGTGGGTTCACCACCGGACCGAAGTCGCTCATCGAGACTCTGCGCCAGAGGAGCCGGCCGTATCTGTTCTCCAACTCTCTTCCGCCAGCGGTCGTGGCCGGATCGCTCGAGGCCTTCCGGCTGTTGCGGGAAGATTCCGCTCCGGTGCGCCGCTTGCGCGACAACGCGGCCTACTTTCGCAAGGCGATGCTGGACGCCGGCTTCACCATCCCTCACGGCAGCCACCCGATCGTCCCCGTCATCGTCGGCGACACCGCCAAGGCCGTCGCGATGGGCAAGGACCTCTTCGCGGAAGGGATCTATGTCTCGGGCTTCGGCTACCCTGTCGTGCCGCACGGACAGGCGCGACTGCGCTGCCAGGTTTCGGCCGCGCACGAGAGAAAAGATCTGGACCGCGCCGTCGACGCGTTCCGAAAGGTCGGGAAGAAGTTCGGAGTTATTTGACCGAGTTCTCAGTCATCAGTTATCAGTTATCAGTTCAAAGCCCGATCAAAACTGACAACTGAAAACTGAGAAGACTTCTTCATGTACGGCCGCCTCGAGTCCGCCGAGATCACCGCCACGGCGCTCGCCTTGAGCGATCGCGTCGGGGCGCGATTTCCGGGCTCGGGACTTTCACACATCGCCAAGGAGCTCGTCGGAGTGTGCCAGGACGCCGCCGAGACGGCCGCCTGGATCGGCGGGCCGCGCCGGTTGCTGCGCGTTGGAGTCGCCCTCGGGGTTCTCATCGTTTTGGTCGCTTTCCTTGGGACGGTGCTCGGAGTGCGTTTGCGGCTCGCCTTCACCACCTTCTCGGAATTCGTTCAGGGACTCCAGGCGGCGATCCAGAACTTCGTCTTCCTCGGAATTACCGTTCTCTTCCTTCTCAGCCTCGAGCGGCGCTGGAAACGGCGGCGGGCTCTGCGCGCGCTTCATTCCCTGCGCTCGATTGCGCACATCATCGACATGCATCAGCTCACCAAGGATCCGGACCGGTGGAGCGCGGCCGAGGCGGACGAGGATGCCCTCGGGACACCTGACCTGATCCGCTATCTGGACTTCTGCAGCGATCTCCTGGCGTTGATCAGCAAAGCGGCCGCGCTGTACGTCCAGGACTTTGACGACTCGTCCACGCTCGCCGCGGTCAACGAGATCGAGAACCTGACCGCGGGGCTCTCCCGCAAGATCTGGCAGAAGATCATGATCCTGGATCGGATCGCGCCCTAGCGAGTTTTCAGTTCCCAGTTTTCAGTTTTCAGTTTTCAGTCCACGGTTAACCGAGAACGGATTACTGAAAACCGATATCAGTATATGCTAGCATACGTCATATGAAGCGGACCACCGTGTTCCTTGAGGAGGAATCCGAACGAGAGCTCCGGCTTCTTGCGGAGCGCAAGGGAGTGGCTGCGGCGAGCGTGCTCCGGGAAGCGATCGACCGCTATTTGGGAGAGGAGCGGAGAAAGACTCCGCGGCCTCTCCGTTTCCTCGCGGCGGGGCGAAGCGGCACGCGGAAAACGGCGCAGCGTGAGGAGGACGTTGTCTTTCGAGATCTGGAACCTCACCCGGTGCTCTCGAAAACTCGACGGAAACCTTCTCACAAGCCCTAGATGCCTCTGCTGATTGACACGGGTCCCCTCTACGCCCTCGCAGACGCCGATGACGACTGGCACGTCCGTGTGCGCGACTTCCTTCAGAAGGATCGGCGAAGTTTGATGGTTCCAGTCACCGTCCTCCCGGAAGCGGCGTACTTGATCCGCAAGAGGCTCGGAATCTCAGCAGAAAAGACGTTCGCCGAATCCCTAGCGGCGAAGGAAATCGCGGTCGAGAACTTGACGACCGCGGACCTACGCCGCTCCTCGGAGTTGCTGGACTTCTACGAGTTTCTTGGCTTCGTGGACGCCTCGCTCGTGGCGATCGCGGAGCGGCTGAAGCTCCAGACGCTTGTCACGACTGACCGGCGCGATTTCGCCCGTGTACGCCCACGGCATGTGCGCGCGTTCGAGTTATTGCCCTAGTTTTCGACTCTCAGTTCTCAGTTCTCAATTTCAGGCCACGCAAACTGAAAACTGATTACTGACAACTGACAACTACGCCGCCAGATCCTTCCGCGCGTTCTTGACGAGCAGAACGCAGAGCACCGCGAAGACAATGGCGCAGAGGACGTTGCCGCTGATCAGACCGTTCTTGATGTCCGGATAGAACCTCGAGCCCAGATCGAGCTTCTCTAAGAGCGTCGGCTTCTCCATATGGAGGAAGAAGTCCCCGATGAAGGCGACGAGCGCGATCAGGACCCCTCCGAGGGATCCGCCGGCCACGAGCCCCGTGGAGTAGAGCATCCCCGAAGAGAGCTCGCTTTCCTCCTTCCGGTGCGACATCCGATCGGCGAGGGCCTTCATCTGGCCGCCGATGAAAATCGGGAACGTCGTCGAGAGCGGCAGGTAGGCTCCCACGGCCCAGGAGAGCGCATGCGCTCCCGCCATCTGCGCCATGAACGCGAGGAAGACTCCGACGAGAACGGGAGCCCACGGCAGGTTCTGCGCGAGCAATCCCTTGATGATCGTCGCCATCAGTGTGGCCTGGGGCGCGGCGAGCTTCGGTCCGCCGATTCCGTGCGGCTCCCCCATCGCATAGGTCTTGTCGAGAAGGAAAAGCGTCCCGCCGATGACGACCGTCGAGGTGAGGACTCCGATGATGAAGCCGATCTGCTGCCTTCGCGGCGTCGCGCCGACCAGGTAGCCGGTCTTCAGGTCCTGCGAGGTGGCGCCGGCGTTGGCGGCCGCGACGCAAACGATCGCGCCCACGCACAGGGCCACGGCCTGGTAGACGTCCCCTGTCCAGCCCACCGCGACGAAGACCACGCAGGTGGCCATCAGCGTCGCGATCGTCATTCCGGAAATCGGGTTGGAGGAGGTCCCGATGATGCCGACGATCCGCGAGGAGACCGTCACGAAGAAGAATCCGAAGACCACGACGAGCAGCCCCATCAGGAGCGAGCCGGGGAACGGGCCGTGCGGGAACTTCGGGAGCACGGTGATCAGAAGGGCGAGAACGACCGAGCCGATCACGACGATCCCCATCCCCAGGTCTCGCTCGGTGCGAGGGACGGCGCCCTGCGCCTTCCCGCCGGCGCCGAACGATTTGACCGACTCCCGAAACGCGGAAACGATCGTGGGAAGCGTCTTGACCAAGGTCATGACTCCGGCGCACGCGACGGCTCCCGCTCCGATGTACCGGACATAAGCGCGGTAGATCCATTCCGCGTGCGAGTGGCTCGCCATCCAGGCGTCGGTGAAACCCAGGTTCTTCAGGTCCTGGACGATCCGGCTGTCGGCGACGAAGATCGAGATGAGCGGAATCAACCCCAGCCAGGAGAGGACGCCTCCCGAGGCGAGCTCACCCGCGATGCGCGGCCCGATGATGTATCCGAGCCCCAGATATTCCGGCGTGACGTCGCAGGAGAGAGTCGCGTCCGGGATCTTGCCGGTGCGTCCGGTGCGAAACCAAGTCGCCGTCTCGTTCCAGAGACCGAGGATGCCATACAGAAATTTGTAGAGCATCGCCACGCCGACGCCCTTGAAGACCATGCCCGCCAGATCGCCGCCTCGCTCTCCCGCGATTAGGACGTCGGCGCAGGCCACACCCTCCGGGTACTTGAGCTTGCCGTGCTCCTTGACGATCAAAGCGCGCCGCAGCGGGATCATGAAGAGCACGCCGAGCGTGCCGCCAACGGCGGCCAGCACGAAGATGGTCAGATACTTGAAGTACTCCGTTCCCCCCTGGAGAAAGAGGAGCGCCGGCATCGTGAAGACCACACCGGCTGCGACGGATTCGCCGGCCGACCCGATCGTCTGGACGATGTTGTTCTCGAGGATCGTGGACTTGCCGAGCTTCTTGAAGACCGCAATCGCGAGCACGGCGATCGGGACCGAAGCGGAGACGGTCAGCCCGGCGCGTAGCGCGAGATAGACGGTCGCGGCGCCGAAGATGATTCCGAAGATGACCCCGAGAATGACCGCTTTGGCCGTGAACTCGGGGATCTCCTGGTCTGAGGGGACGTAGGGCCGAAACTCCGGAACGGTCTCTTGCGCCATCAGGCCTCCAGCGGAATTACGGGCTTTCTAGCACGCCTGCGGCGAAGGAGGAAGTCTTTCCTGTCGAGAGGTGGCAGGTCGTAGGTGGCAGGTGGTAGGTCGTAGGGGGCATCACCCACCTATCACCTAACACCTATCACCTATCACCTGCGAAGCAGCGCGACCGCGCCGCGAGCTACACTCCTCACGTCCCTCCGAATCCGACTGTGACTTTTTCGCCCTCGAGAATAACGGGAACCTGCCGTCCGCCGGACAGCGTGATCATTCGCTCGAGCTCTTTCTTGTCGTTCTTGACGTTGATGTAGACGAAGGGAACCTTCCGCTTGGCGTAGTCCTCACGGGCCGCCGTCGTGTAGGGTCAGGTGTCCTTTCCAAAAATCTCGACGCTTTTCATGCGTTCCTCCCGCCTCATCTTACGGCGAACGGCGAGGTTCGAAGGGCAAAGGGCGCCGGACCGACCGGGACCCGGGTGTTATGATTTTCGCCAATTTGGACGATGAATTCTCTCGTTTTCCTGCTGGCCTTGTTCTCCCCACTGACGCCCCCTCCTGTGGGGACGCTCGCAGGCCGCGTCGCGCTGATCAAGAACGGAGCGCCGGTGCCCGACGCCTCCAACGTGGTGGTCTGGCTCGAGGGAGCGCGCCGGTCGGCGGAAGGGGGAGTGCGCGCTTTGATGAAGAGCGAGAAGAAGCGCTTTACCCCGCGAGTGGTCGTCGTGTCGCGTCAGGGCCTGGTCGATTTTCCCAACGTCGATCCGATTTACCACAATGTCTTCTCCGTTTCCGGGGCCAACCGTTTCGACCTCGGCCTCTACCGCGCCGGCGCGTCGAAGGAGAAGAAGTTCGAGGAGGCGGGGCTCGTGCGGGTCTACTGCAACATTCATCCCCAGATGGTGGGCTTCGTCATGGTCGTCGACTCGGATTTCGCCGCCGTGACGGGCGCGGACGGTTCCTTTCGCTTCGAAGGAGTTCCCGTGGGGCCCGCGCGTTTGAGGCTCTGGCACGAAGAGGCGGCGGAGACGGCGGAGGTCGCGCTGTCCGTGCGGCCGCGCCTGGAGACGAGCGCCTCCCCGCGTCTGGACATATCCGGCTACAAGCCTCAGCCTCACAAGAACAAGTACGGCAAGGATTACCCGCCGCCGGGACCGGACGATGAGCGCTACTGAGGGCGCCGCCAGGACCTCCGAAAACATCCCGGTCCGCGGCCTGAAACTGCCTCCGCCCGAGCCCCCCCGGTTCTCTCTCAAGCTCAAGGTGTTCGCGGCAGCGGCGCTCCTCATCGCCATCGCGGTCGGCGGCGCCATCGCGATCTCCGCCTACCGGTCTCGTGAAGTTGCGGATGCGAAGATCAAGGACGACCTGAAGAAGGCGGGTCCCGCCTGGGAATCCTTTCAGTCGACTCGGTATGCGGAGCTGCATCGCACGCTCGACGTCGTGGTCAACAACGCCGGGATCATCTCGCTCTTCGACGAGGCCAACCCGGCGACGATCTTGGACACCCTGAAGACCGAGCAGGCCTCTAACGCGCGCGCCGACTTCATGGTCGCCGTCACTCCCGGCGGCACGGCGATCGCGCGCACCGACAGGCCTCTCCCCTATACAGCCGACCTCTCGCGCGTGCCGACGATCTCCGGAGCCCTGCAGGGAGAGCCGACCCAGGGCATCTGGCTTTCGGGCGGCCGTCTCTACAACGTCGTCGCCGCGCCGGTCCTGCAGGGAGGCACGCGGGTCGTCGGCGCAATCGCGGCGGCCTTCGCGATCAACGACGAGGTCGCACGCAACCTGAAGACCCTGATGAACACCCAGGTCGTGTTCCTGGCGGACGAAGGAAAGCCGCCGGATCCTCCCAAGCTCTCAGTGGCCTCCTCGACGATGCCGGACATGAACAAGGACGCGCTCGCTGCGATTCTGAAGCGGGCAGACGTCGTCCGGGCGGTCCTGCGCGAGGGAAAGACGATCGGTCCTCTCACGCTCGAGATGCCGCACGAGACCTACATCGCGTACTTCCTTCCCATCCGCTCTTCCACGGACCAGCTCGTGGGCTCGGCGGTCGCGCTGCGCAGCCGGGACCAGGAGTTGAAGGCCTTCCGGGACATTCAGTCCATCCAGATCGTGGTCGGCGTGGTGGCGCTCGCGATCGCGTTCGTCCTCTCTTTCGTGCTTGCCCGGAGGATCACCGGACCCGTCTCGCGTCTGGTGCGCGCGACGGAGGAGGTGCGCGTGGGGAAGCTCGAGAACGTCGACCTGCCGGTCGATTCCAATGACGAGATCGGCATCCTCGCCCGATCCTTTCGGGCGATGATCGAGGAGCTGAAGGAGAAGGAAGCCCTCGAGAAATACGTCAGCTCGTTGACGATGAACGTAGGCGAAGCCGAGACGCTGGCGACGCGGCCCGCGGAGGGCGTGCGCGCGACGGGCGGCGCGCGGAGCGCGGAGCCTCACATCGGGGAGCTTTTCGCCGGCCGCTATGACATCCAGTCCGTGCTCGGCAAGGGAGGCATGGGGATCGTCTACAGGGCCCACGACCGGGATCTGGACGATCTGGTCGCCATCAAGACGCTCCGCAGCGAGGCGCTCTCGGCGGATCCGACCCTGCTCGACCGCTTCAAGCAGGAAATCCGCCTCGCGCGCAAGATCACGCACCCCAACATCCTTCGGACGCACGATCTGGGTGAGTCCGCCGGCCTGCGCTACCTCTCGATGGAGTTCATCAAGGGCATCACGTTGAAGCATCTGATCGAGCAGGACCAGTTGCTTCCCACTCCCGTGGCTTTGCGCATCGCCAAACAGATGTGCGCGGGCCTCGCCGCGGCCCACGAGGTCGGCGTCATCCACCGCGACATCAAGCCGCAGAACATCATCATCGAGCCAACGGGCGGCTTGAAGATCATGGACTTCGGCATCGCCCGGCTGACGCAGGAACGGGGCATGACGGCGACCGGCACCGTCGTCGGGACTCCCGACTACATGTCCCCCGAGCAGGCCCGGGGCCAGCCTCTCGATTTCCGCTCCGATATCTATTCCACCGGCGTCGTCCTCTACGAGATGTTCACCGGGACGCTCCCCTTCGAAGGAGATACGCCGCTGGCGGTCGTGCTGAAGCACGTGCAAGAGAAGCCTCCGTCGCCGCAGGCCAAGAATCCGAAGATCGATCCGAAGATTGCCGCCATCGTCTTGAAGTGTATGCAGAAGGACCCGAAGGACCGTTTTCAAACCGTCAACGATCTCTACGAGGCGCTGACGCGCGTCACCGCCGCCGCGGCAGCGTAGGTCGGGAGACGGTAGACGGTAGACGGTAGACGTGACATCGTCGAGCCGCCGATCCCCATGAAAAAGTTCGTCTCCCGTCTCCCGTCTCCCGTCTTCCGGTTCCGATGCGTATTGCTTCTGACGGTCGGCTGGGCAGTTTGTGCCTCAAGGGCCGTGGCCCAGGAGCCCCAGTATTTCCAACCGGCCTCGTCGAGCTCCCGCTTCGTGTTTCGCTGGGACGCTCTCGCGCGCTACGACTCGATCTACCACTTGCGAGCGCGCCCCGACATCGAGCGCGGACGGTTCGAAGTGAGGCCGGAGCTCGATTGGGAGGCGTCCGACCGTTTCAAGATCGGCGTGCGCGCGGTCGGCGATCTCGGCACGGACTCCAACGATCAGAACGCGAGGAACTTCGACAACTACCGCTCCCGGGGGGCGACGGTCGAACGCTATTTCGTCGAGGCGAAGCCCGGCCCCGTTGTCCTGCGCGCCGGCGCTTTCGGCATGCCTCTGGTCGCGAGCGAAATGCTCTGGGATCGTGACATCCAGACGCCGGGAGCCTCCGCTGCGTGGGAGATCCCGGCCGGGACATCGACGCTGACGATATCGGGCGCGGGATTCTACGGACCCCAGAGGGAAGGCGATCGGACGCGCATCGGCGCCGGACAAGTTGTTTGGCGCACTGGCGATCCGGACCGATTCGAGGCCCAGGTGGCCGGCTCGTATTGGCACTTTCAGCCCGACGAGCTGAAAGCCCCTTACATCCGACAGAACTATTTCGTCGTCGAGAGCGGCCAGCGCCGCTATGTCTCTCGCTTTCGGGTCGCGGATCTGCTGGTTCGCCTGCGCTTCCCGATTGCCGGCCTGCCCGTCACTCTCTCGCTCGACGGACTGAAGAACTATGGCGTGCGGGACGTGGCTGCGGGGGATGGAGACGCTTTCGAAGGCAGTATCTCGGTGGGCGGAGTCGGAAAGCCCTGGGACTGGCGCATCTTCTACACATATCAGTACGTCGAAAGGGACGCGCTGCTCGGCGCCTACAACACGGACGATTGGTGGTTCCACACCTGGTATCGCGGCAGCCGCGCCGGCATCGCCGTGACAGTCTTGCCCCGCGTCTTCGTTCAGGGCACCGTCATGTTCCAGAAGCGCCTGGACCTGCCGACGACGCTGAATCGGATCACCGTCGATCTGGTAAAGATGTTCTGAGAAGAAGGCGCTAGGCGAGAGGCGCTCGGCGCTCGGCGGGAAACATCCAGAGCCCAGAGCCCAGCGTCTCGCGCCCAACGTAATAGAATCGCCCGACCCATGACCAAATCTCTCGTGGCTTGCGTCGAAGATCTCTTTTTCCGCTCGAAGATCGATGCAACCGCGCGTCATTTGAACGTTCCGGTGCGGTTCGTCGACGGGCGCGGACTGGCCGGAGCGAGCCAGGAGAAAGGCACGGCTGCGGCGCTGGTCGAGCTCTCCGCGAGCGACTGTCTCGACGCCGTCCGCAAGATCCGGGAAAACGAAGCCACCCGCGAACTGCCGGTGATCGGTTTTCTTTCTCATGTCGACCGCGACTTGGCGCAGAGGGCGGAGTCGGCGGGTGTCACCCGAGTGATGCCCCGCAGCCAGTTCTCCGAGACCCTTCCCGACCTGGTGATGGATCTGCTCGCGCCGGGGACCAAGCGCGAAATTCAGGAGGAGCCGGAGCTGCCCGATGAGTAGTTCTCAGTTATCAGGTTTCAGTTCTCAGTTCTTCCTGGCTAAAACTGATCACTGATCACTGATCACTGATAACTCGGACGAGGAGCAGTCATGACGGGAACGACTCGAAGGGATCTCCTCAAGGGCGTCGCGATTCTTCCCATCGCGGCCCAGATCAGGATGGCTTCGACCAAGACCGGAGCCCCTCCTCTCGTCATCTCCTCCGCCAACGGGCTCGAGGCAGTTCGCAAGGCCCACGCCATGATCACCTCGGGAAGCGATCCGCTTGACGCGGTCATTGCCGGCGTCAACATCGTCGAAGACGACCCGGATGACGTGACCGTCGGCTACGGCGGGATCCCCAACGAAGAGGGGGTCGTCCAGCTCGACGCGTCGGTGATGGATGGCCGCACGATGAAGTCGGGCGCGGTCGGGGCGCTCGAGCGGATCAAGAACCCTTCCAAGGTGGCGCGGATCGTGATGGATCAGACGAACAGGGCGTTCCTCGTCGGCGAAGGAGCCCTCAAGTTCGCGCGGGCCCACGGTGTGCCGGAACAGAACCTGCTGACCGAGCGCTCGCGCAAGATCTGGCTCTACTGGAAAGAGAAACTGTCCAAGATCGACGACTGGATCGAGCGCGGCGATGAGGAAGAGAAAGACCCCGACATCCGGTGGTACATCGACAAATTCGGCGTCGAGGACTTCCGCCCTCAGGGCACGATTAACTGCAATGCTTTGACCTCGAAGGGAGAGCTCGTCGGGACGACCACGACTTCGGGACTCTTCTTTAAGCTCGCCGGCCGCCTGGGCGACTCGCCGGTGATCGGCGCTGGGCTCTACGTCGACGGCGAAGTCGGCGCCTGCGGATCGACCGGATGGGGAGAGGGAAACATTCGATTCTGCGGTTCCCATACGGTCGTCGAGCTCATGCGCCAGGGGAAGTCACCCGAACAAGCGGCTCTGGCGACCCTGCAACGCATCGTCGACGGCGCGAAATACAACCGCAACAAGCGCGGAGAGCCGGACTTCAACGTCAACTACTACGTCGTCAACAAGCGGGGGGAGTACTGCGGGGCGTCGATCTGGAACGGTTCCTACGGAGGCTCCAAGAAGTTCACCCCCGCTCGATTCGCGGTTGCCGACGCGCGGGGCGCACGCCTGGAGGAGTCCGTTTATCTGATGAAGAAGACTCCGCCAGCTTAGCAGGGTGGCGCTTGATCGCGATGCAGGCACAATAGTCCCATGCCTTCTCCCCGACGGTTGCTCGCCAAATGGTTCGTCCAGCTGATCACTCAGCCCCGGCGCAACTACCAGCGTTTCGTCTTCAACGACCCGGAGAAGCTCAAGACCACGATTCAGGCCGGGGACGTGCTCTTAGTCGACGGCGATCAGCGCGTGTCGCAGGCGGTCAAGTACCTCACACAGTCGACCTGGTCTCACAGCGCGCTCTTCATCGGAGACGCGCTTCTCCGCCGCGATCCGGACACGGCTCGGCAGGCGCGCCGCCGATTTGGGCGGGAGGCGCGATTTCTCATCGTCGAGGCGCTGGTCGAAGGCGGGGTCATCGTCTCCCCGCTCTTGAAGTACATCGATTTGAATATCCGCATCTGCCGCCCGCGCGGCCTCCGCGCGGAGCACCGGGAAGTCGTGCTGGACCACGCGATTTCCCGCGTGGGACACTCCTACGACCAGCGCAACTTCTTCGACCTGACTCGTTACCTTCTCCCCTTCCATCTCATCCCGCACCGCTGGCACGACGACGCGCTGCACTTCGGCAGCGGCGTCGCCACGGAGACGATCTGTTCGACCCTGATCGCCGAAGCCTTCGCCAAGGTTCGGTTTCCGATCCTTCCCACCCCGATCCGTCTTCCTCCCCCCCGCACGACCCGGGAGCGCCTGAAGCGGCAGATCCTGGGACGGCCGACCCGACGCGCCTACAGCGGCCTGCTCCGGGCCCGGCACCCCACCCTCGCGGTTCCGCGAGACTTCGACCTTTCTCCCTACTTCGACATCGTGAAGTTCAACGCCCGGGACATGGCCGCCTTCGACTATCGCAAGCTCGAATGGGAAGAGGCCGCGGCCGCGACCGCGCCGGCTCCCGCTTCGCGCGAGTGATCCTCCCTCCTTTTTCTTGACAGCGAGACCGGGGCCGAGCTAAAAGGCCGATGTAAACGTTTACACTCGGGGGTGACCTACGGGGAACCGCCCTTCGGCCGACAGGATGCGCTCCCGACCCCGCCGCCCCCGGCGGGCGGCCGAGGCCACGATCAAGGACGTCGCCCGAGAGGCGGGCGTCTCCGTCGCGAGCGTCTCGCGCGCTCTCAATGACAAGGGTCCCGTTCGGGAGGAGACGCGGCGCCGCATCCGACGCGTGGTGGAGAAGCTCCGCTACGTTCCGCACGGAGTCGCCCGCAGTCTCATCACACGCAAGACGCATACCCTCGGTGTTCTTCTCCCGGATCTTTTCGGGGAATTCTTCTCGGAGCTCATTCGGGGGATTGACCTGGCCGCCCGCCAACGCGGTTACCACCTGATCGTTTCCGGCTCCCACGGCGACCGCGCCGAGACGCAGGCGGTCCTGCGCGCCATGCGCGGCCGCGTGGACGGCGTGATCGTGCTCTCGCCGGATCTCGACGTGGAGACCCTCGAGACCAACCTGCCTTCGGGCTTTGCCGCGGTCCTGCTCAATGCCGACGGCCGCGGAGCCTTCGATTCGATCCGCATCGACAACTTCGGCGGGGCGCTGGCGATGGTGCGGCACCTCCTCGAGCTCGGCCACCGCCGGTTGGTGTTCGTCACGGGGCCCTCCCGAAACCACGACGCCCAGGAAAGACTGCGGGGTTATCGCCGCGGGATGGCCCGCGTGTCGGGCGCCCGGCCCGTGACGGTCGCGGGGGATTTCCGCGAAGAGGCGGGCTACCGCGCCGCCGACCGCATCCTGCGGCTCAAGCCCCTTCCCACGGCCGTTTTCGCCGCCAACGACGCGATGGCGATCGGCCTGCTCTGCGCGTTCCGCGAGCGCCAGATTCGGGTGCCCGAAGAGATCGCCCTTGCGGGTTTCGACGACATTCCGATCGCCCGCTTCATCACCCCCCCCTTGACCACTGTTCGGGTTCCCATCGCGGATCTCGGAGCGCGAGCGACGGCGCGACTTCTGCATGCGCTCGAGAAGGGTGAAAGCGAGCGGAGGTCCGAGACGGTCCCGACGACATTGATCGCGCGGGCCTCCTGCGGCGCTCTCCTGCGCGCGCGGGCGCAGGCCTGGACTCCGCGAGAGGGCTCCCGAGCATCCGAGCAATCTCCTGAGGAAAAGAAAGCCAGCCGAGAAGTTTCTCGTTTTTCAACTTCGTCGAAGGAGGGGTGAACCATGAGATTCGAGATGGGTAAGAGCGCAGGTCGCGTCCTGACTCTTCTGCTGTGGGGCGCGCTCTTGCTGCCCCGCGGCGCTACGGCACAGACCACGACGGGTACGTTACGGGGAACCGTGAAAGACGAGACGGGCGGGGCTCTGCCGGGAGCCGGCGTCGAGGCCGTCAACGACGACAGCGGCTTCCGAGTCGGGGCAACGACCGGAGCCGACGGGTTCTACAACATTTCGCTTCAGCCCGGGCCCTATACGGTGACGGCGACTCTTCCGAGCTTCACGCCCGGCACACGGAAGATCCGGATCCTGCTCGGCCAGACTCAGGGGGTCGATTTCGAGCTGAAGCTCGCGGCGCGGGCCGCGGAGGCGGTCACGGTCTCCGCGGAGGCCCCCCACATCGAGACCAAGTCGAGCGAGATCGCGACCAACGTCACCGAGCAACAGCTGCGACAGCTTCCGCAGGACGACCGGAACTTCCTGAACTTCGCAAATCTCGCGCCGGGCGTGCGCACGGCAACCGACGAAAACAACAAGGAGGTTCTCGCGGGCGCGATCCCGGGCTTCAACACGAACGTTTTCATCGACGGCACGAGCTACAAGAACGACGTGCTGAACGGCGGCGTCGTCGGCCAGGACTCCAGCCGCGGCAATCCGTTCCCGCAGAACGCCGTCCAGGAGTTCCGCGTCGTCACGCAGAACTTCAAAGCCGAATATGAAAAGTCCTCGAGCGCGATCATCACAGCCGTCACGAAATCCGGGGGAAACGACTTCCACGGTGACGGGTTCGCCGACTACCAGAACAAGGGTCTGGTGGCCGTGAACGCGTGCGATGAGCTCGCCAACCGTTGCGCCGGCCAGCCGAAAGCCGGGTTCACCAAGCCCGACTACTCGCGCTGGCAGGCAGGCATCTCCATCGGCGGTCCGATGATCAAGGACAAGCTCCATTTCTTCGGTTCCTGGGAGTACAACGACCAGAACCGCAACAGCAACGTTTCGGTCGGTTCGCAGATCAACCAGGTGCCCGAGCCCAAGCGCACGCAGCTCCTGAGTTTTCAGGGCAACGTTCCAAGCCCGTTCCGGTCGCATTTGGCCTTTGGGAAAGTCTCCTGGCAAGCGGACCAGAGCGACATCGTCGACATCAACGGGTTCTACCGGCATGAGGACGAAGTCAAGGACGTGGGCGGAACACGCGCCTTCGAGGCCGGCACCGACATCATCAACGGTGTTTGGAACGTGCAGGCCAAGAACGCCTGGCTGTCGACGAAGTTCCTCAACGAGACGATCATCGGTTACCAGGACTACAAGTGGAACCCGAGCCCGGTGGTCCCAGGCATCGTCGGGCAGGACTATCAGAACGTGCTTCGCATCGGCTCGACCGACAACCTTCAGAACTTCAATCAGAAGCGATTCACCATCCGCGACGACTTCACGCTTCTCGATCTTCACGGTTTCGGTGATCACGTCGCGAAGCTCGGCGCGGTCTTCAACCACAACACGTACGACGTTCAGAAGCAGTTCAACGGCATTCCTGTCTACCGTTTTCGGTCGGACATCCCCGCTGGCAGTCCCTTCGCGTTTCCGTTCGAGGCCTCCTTCGGCTTCGGAAATCCGGATCTCTCTCTCAACAACAACCAGTTCGGCGTCTACCTGCAAGATGACTGGACGGTGAATTCGCGTCTCACTGTCAACGTCGGCCTGCGCTGGGATTACGAGACGAATGGACTCGACAACGATTACGTCACGCCGGCCCTCGTGCGCTCGGAGCTCGGCAGCCTCTTCCCGAGCAAGTACTTCACGAACGGCAACGATCGCCCGTCCTACAAAAATGCCTTCCAACCGCGCATCGGGTTTGCGTATGACCTGACGGGCAAGGGAACCACGGTCTTCTTTGGCGGCTACGGGCGTTACGTGGATCGCGTGGAATACAACGCGTTGCTCGACGAGAAGTTCCGCCTTCAGTACACGACGCTGACGTTTCGATTCTCGGCCGACGGCCAGCCGCGCGACGGCCAGAAGACGCTCGTGTGGAATCCGGCCTTCGGCACCGCCGCGGGCCTGCAGGCCGTTATCGCTAGCGGCACCGGGCCCAAGCCCGAAGTCTTCCTCATCGACAACAACACCAAGCCGCCGGTCTCAGACCAGTTCACCGCGGGCGTCCGCCAGCAGTTCGGCCTGGTGGCCGTTTCCCTCTCGTACGCGGGCGTGCGCTCGCGCAACGGCTACACCTGGATCTTTGGCAACCGGAACCCGGACGGAAGCTGCTGCGTCACGCTGGCTCCGGACTTCGGCAACGTGCTCCTCTCCGCCGCCTCGAAGCGCGCCTGGTACGACGCGCTCTTCCTCCAGGTCGACAAGCCGTACACAACGGCGTCGAAATGGGGGGCCACGCTCGCCTACACGTACGGCCACGCGACCGCCAACGGCGGCGATTTTTTCAGCCTCGACTACCTCACACCAGGCGACTATCCCCGCCACCGCGCGCCGCAGGACGAACGGCATCGCATCGTGACCTCGGGCATCGTCGGATTACCCTGGGACATTCGACTTTCCTCTCTGCTGACGCTCGGCACCGGCGTCGGCTTCACGATCGCGGACGCGAGCAACGGCTTCGGCTTCAATCAGTTCAAGGTGCGGCTGAACGACGGCACGCCGACCCAGGGCGGTACCTTCCCGTTCCAGGCATGGGACCTCTCGTTGCAGAAGGATTTCTACGTCACCCAAACGGCGCACCTCGGCGCCCGGGCCGGAGTCTTCAACGTCACGAACCACAAGAATTACGGCTGCTATGACGGCTTCATCGCGCCGAAAACGGATCCCGCACCCAACCCTAACTTCGGCACGCCGAGCTGTCTCGTCACGCAGCCGCGCCGCTTGCAGGTCGGGCTGAATGTCGGTTTCTGAGGTCCTTGTCTGACGCCAGAACGTGCGGAGATCCGCTGGTGGACTGACAGAAAAAGGGGCGGACGGAAAGCCGTTCGCCCCCTCGTCCCTGAAGCGGGCGGTGTTCGCGCCGCTCGCTGTCGCCCTTCTCTTCGGATTCACACTCTGCCGCCCGGTTCCGCGGGCGGCGGAGCCTCGCGTCGTCCCCCTGCGTACGCCGGCGCCGCTCGACGCCGCTGCCGAGGACTTCCTCGAGGATCTGGAGCATCGGACGTTCCGCTGGTTCTGGGACGTCGCGGACCCGGTGACGGGACTCGTGCCGGATCTGGCGCCGACGCCCACCTTCTCCAGCGTCGCGGCCGTTGGGTTCGGCCTGACCGCATACACGATCGGCGCCGAGCGGGGCTGGGTCTCACGGACCGAGGCGGCGGGCCGGGCAGGCCGGACGCTACGGTTCTTGCTCGAGGCCCCCCAGTCCGGGCGGGCGGCGGATGTCACAGGTTATCGCGGCTTCTTCTACCACTTTCTCGACATGAAGACGGGTCGCCGCTTCAAGACGGTCGAGCTCTCCACGATCGATACGGCTCTGCTCGCGGCTGGCGCTCTCTCCTGCATGAGTTACTTCGACCGCGACGATCCCATCGAGGCGCAGGTGCGCGCCGACGCGGACGCCCTGTATCGCCGCATCGAGTGGGACTGGGCGCGCCCGCGCCCGCCCGGCGTCGCGATGGGCTGGACGCCCGAAGAAGGCTTCCACTCCTGGAACTGGCACGGCTACAACGAGGGAATGATCCTCTACGTGCTGGCGCTCGGCTCGCCGACGCACCCCGTCGACCCTACCGCCTGGGAGGAATTCACGCGAACGTACCGATGGGGCGAATGCTTCGGCCAGGAGTATGTGGCCTGCGCCCCGCTCTTCGTCCACCAGTATTCGCACGTCTGGCTCGATTTTCGCGACATCCGCGACGCGTACATGAGGGGCAAGGGAATCGACTACTTCGAGAACTCGCGGCGCGCCACGTACGCTCATCGCGCCTATGCGATCCGGAACCCCAACGGCTGGATGAGCTACGGCAAAGACGTCTGGGGTCTGACGGCCTGCTACGGTCCGTTCGATGGAGACCTCGAGGTCGACGGCCGGCGGCGGCACTTCTTCACGTACGCGGCGCGGGGCGTGTCGATGGAGGAGGTTCGCGACGACGGCACGATCGCGCCAACAGCGGCGGCCGGCTCGATCCCCTTCGCGCCCGAGATCGCGATTCCCGCTCTGCGGGAGATGAAGCGGCAGTGGGAAAAAGACCTCTGGAACGATTTCGGGTTTCTGGACGCATTCAACCCAACGCTCAAGGATCCGGGAGTTCCCGTCCAGCACGGAAGAATCGCGGCCGGCGTCGGTTGGTTCGAACGCGATCAGCTCGGGATCGACCAGGGCCCGATCGTCGCCATGATCGAGAATTACCGGACGGAGCTCGTGTGGAAGACCATGCGCCGCAACCCCTACATCGTTGCGGGACTCCAGCGCGCGGGCTTCACCGGCGGATGGCTGCGGGGGGAACGGAAGGCCGCCGGCCTCCTGCTCGCGCCTCTCGGAGAAGGAACGTTCGCGCGGCCGCTTTTCGCGCTTCTGTCGGCGCCGTGATCCGGCGGAAAGCGCCGGCGCGCCTCCTGTTCTGCTGCCTCTCCCTCGGCGTTCTCCTGCTGGAAACGCGCTGCGGGCGCGGGCTGTCTCCCGCGCTGGAGTTCTGGGGTCTCGGTCGCGAAGGCGAGGTGGTCGCGTCCCTCGTGCCGGAGTTCGAGCGCCGCAATCCCGGAGTGCGGTTGAAGGTGGAGCAAATCCCCTGGACCTCCGCCCACGAAAAGCTCCTGACCGCCGTCGTGGGAAAGGCCCCTCCGGACGTGGCGCAGCTGGGCAACACCTGGCTTCCCGAGTTCGCGGCGATCGGCGCGCTGGAGAACCTGAACGCTTCGCTCGCCTCCTCGCGCGCCGTTTCCCCGGACGACTATTTCTCGGGCGTGTGGCAGACGAACCTCTTCGAGGGCGCTCTCTACGGTATCCCCTGGTACGTCGACACGCGTGTCCTCTTCTACCGGGCCGACCTGCTCGCGCGGGCCGGATACTCCGAGTTTCCGCGCGACTGGAATTCCTGGCGCGAGGCGATGCGCCGCGTCCGTCCGCTCCAGCCGGCCGGCGCGCATCCGATTCTTCTGCCGACAAATGAGTGGGAACAGCTCACGCTCCTGGGTGTCTCCGAAGGCGCCACTCTCCTGGACTCCCGGGGGACTCGGGGCGCTTTCCGCCAGCCCCCTTTCGAGGCGGCCGCGCGCTTCTACGTCGGCCTCTTTCACGAGGGCCTGGCCCCGATCGTCTCGTACTCGCAGCTGGGAAACGCGTATCAGGAATTCGCGCGCGGCAACATCACGATGTGGATGACCGGCCCCTGGAACCTGGGAGAGTTCCGGCGGCGGTTGCCGGCAGAACAGCAGAGCCTGTGGATGACGGCGCCCCTGCCCTCCCCCGATCCCGCGGCGTGGCCGGGGACCTCCTTTGCGGGCGGATCGAGCCTCGCCGTGTTCCAGGCTTCTCTTCGCAAGCCCGAGGCATGGAAGTTGATCGAATTCCTTTCGGAGCCCGAGATCCAGTCTCGCTTCTACGATCTCTCCGGG
>Ga0070697_100000746_pt1 | contig 24288 bp, 21 predicted proteins | sample KBSK1501metaG_FD_65475 | JGI IMG/M metagenome (GOLD analysis project Ga0070697, IMG submission 65475) | Corn, switchgrass and miscanthus rhizosphere microbial communities from Kellogg Biological Station, Michigan, USA - KBS K1-50-1 metaG | ecosystem: Host-associated > Plants > Roots >...
CGGGGTGGCCGGCGGCACCTGGGTCGCGCACGGCTTCAAGGTCCACGGCGACGGCAAGCCGGACGAGACGGACCGGGACAGCGTGCTGCCGGCCCACGTCAGCTGGGCGCTGTTCACCGAGTTCGTCCTGCTGGCCGGGTTCACCGCCGGCTGGGAGGTCACCGGCGCCCGCCCGGCCGGGTGGGCGGAGTTCGTCCTGCTCGCGGCGCTGGCGGCGGCGATGGGCATGCAGTCGTCATCAGTCAACGAGATGGGGCTCACGAACGTGTCCACCACTTTCCTCACCGGCACCCTGACCGGGCTGATCAGCTCGCTGGCCAGGCCGGGGCAGGAAATGCAGCACGGGGCGCGCAGGATCGGCGTGCTGGTCGGGCTGGCGGCCGGGGCCTTGCTGTGCGGGCTGCTGGTGGCGACCGCGCCGCGCGTCGTCCCGGTGCTGCCGCTGGCCGCGGTGATCACCGCGCTGGTGCTGTCCGCGGTGCCCCTCAGCAACGGGGAGGCTGAGCGCAACGGGGAGGCTGGGCGCAACGGGGAGGCTGGGGGCAACGGGGAGGCTGGGGGCAACGCGGAGGGCGAGCGTCCGCGGCGGTAGCCGCCGTGGCGCGGCGGTAGCCTCGGGGGCTATGGCCATCCGACCGATCAGGCTGTTCGGCGACCCGATCCTGCTTACTCAGGCCGAGCCGGTGACCGACTTCGACAAGCCACTGCGGCAGCTGGTCAGGGACCTGACCGAGACGCTGCGGGACGCAGGCGGCGCCGGGCTGGCCGCGCCGCAGATCGGGGTGGGCTGCGGGTCTTCGCGTACAGCGTGGGCGGCGAGCGGGGCTACCTGGTCAACCCGTCGCTGAGCTTCCCGGACGAGGACGAGCAGGACGGCCCGGAGGGCTGCATGTCCTTCCCCGGCCTGTACTACGACGTCAAGCGGCGGCAGAACGCCGTGGCCAGCGGCTTCACCGACCGCGGCGACCCGGTGCAGCTCGTCGGCAGCGCCACGCTGGCCCGCTGCATGCAGCACGAGACCGACCACTTGGACGGCATCTTGTTCACCGACCGGATGGACCGCGCCACCAAGAAACTGGCCATGCGGGCGATCCGCGAGGCGTCCTGGAGCGGTCTCGGCCCGGCCGCGGTGCCGCCGGTACGCGTCTCCCCGCACCCCCTGGGCGGCCGCGCGCGGTGACCCCTGTTATGGCGTGGATGCCACAGCCATGCTGCCAGAGCGGCATGAAAGCGGCATCGACGCCTTATGAGCAGGGCCGCGATGATGGGCGGATCGGGACGGAAGTAACCGGAGGAAACTGAGTTACGCCATTAAATTGATCAATCCTGTAACGGCAGTCCCGAATAACATAAGAAGATGCATTTAGTACAAGATGGTATACACGGATATATTCAGCGACTTCACCGGACGTATTATGACAAAATTGAGATGACACGTGCAATGGTTGGTGCTTTGCGTAGCAGGGCTTGGGGGAACCATGACGTTCGAAGCGAAGACGCTGGTGCCGTTGCCATGTGATCCAGAGGCTGCCCACGCCACGTTCGAAGACGCAGCCAGCGGCAGCACTACCCTTTTTGAGGCGCCGCCAGAATACGCGCTCACCGAGGGGCTGGCACTGGCATTCAGCGATCTCGACCGGCATCCGCTCTGGCTGCGGCTGGGACCGGAAGATAGCGATCCGGCCGCATTCCTCCTTTCGCTCGTGGCAGCGGCGCGGCGCCTTCACCGTGATGCCGGGCAGGCCACGCTCAAGCTGATGAAAGAGCAGCCGGGTCCCGTGTTCGGCTGGCCACCGCTCTACACTCAGCTCGCTTGTGACCTGCGGGTTTGTCTGGCCTTCCGAGGCGCGCTCGTGCTGGAGGACATCCATCGCGCGGCGGCCGACAGCCCCACCCTCTCCCTGGTCGGCAGGTACCTGCTGCCGGGGCTCGCGGACGCCGGGCCGTGTGTCCTGGTGTCGCACCGCGGGCCGCAGGCCCCGGTTTTCGATCACTGCCCGCGGAAATCCGCCAGCGAACTGCGGCTGCCCGCATCCGCCGTCCGCCAGACGCTCGAGAAGTGGGCCCCGGAGCTGACCACCCGGGCCCGCAACCGGGCCATGTGGCTGGTCGGCGGGCGGGCGGCGCTGCTGGCGGGGCTGCGCGAGCTGGCCAGCGCGGCCGACCGCGGTCTCGAGCCGTTCCTCGAGCGCGTCGCGAGCATGGACGAGCTCGCGGCAAGGACGGCGGAGGTCCTGCTGACCGGCGTTGACAGCAAGGCCCGGTACGTGCTCGGCGTGGCCACGCAGATCGAGTATGCACACTCGGCAATGACCGCAGCTATCGCCGACGAGAGCCAGCTTCCCCAAGGCCCCTGGCTCCAGCGCCTGGAGGACGGCTGGGTGCGGGTCCGCCCATGCTGGAGGCAGCCGCTCAGGGCCGTGCTGGGAGAACGGGCCGTTCCGGGCCGCGACGCGCTCCACCAGTCGGCGGACTGGTTGCTCGACGCGGGCGCCCGCGAGCAGGCCGTCGCCCTCTACCTGAAAATAGGCGACCATGAGTGCGCGGCACGGGCCATCGCGAACCAGGCCAGCACGCTCATGGACCTCGGCCAGTGGGCGACGGTCGACCGCTGGCTGGCCCAGCTGCCCGATGCGATGTTCGCCGTCTATCCGGACCTGAACTGCAGCCGAGCCGAAATCGCGGCTGTCCGCGGCGACATGACGACGGCGCGGCGCTGGTTCGACTGCGCGACGTCACAGTACGCCAAGCGCAACGACCTCAAGGGCCAGTGCCGCAGCATGCTCGCGGGAAGCGCGGCCGCCGCCGGGGCGGGCGATCTTGCCAACGCGCTGTCCCGTGCCCACGCCGCCAGTTCGCTGGCGAGCACGGACGACCTGAGCGCCGTCCAGATGTGGGCTACGTGGCAGGCAGGCCGTATCTCGCTCACGGCCGGCGACAGCGATGCCGCCCTGTCGGCGTTCTGCCGCGCCGCTTCGGCGGCTGCCGCGGCCCGTGACGTCGCCGAGGCACAGCCGGTCCGGATGACCGGCGAGCTGGCCAGGCAGGTCGGAGAGCTACGCAGGCGGCAGGAATCGCACCGCGAGGCGCAGGCCGCCCTCAGCCGGGCCGAGCACGAGGCCTTCAACCAGCTGACGGCCGTGGTCCGGGCATCTGAGCTGCGCAACGACGAGCTGTTCGGCACGGAGGGGTGGTCCCGCATGCCCCCGCCGCTGAAGCTTCCCGGCCTGATCCAGCTGGGCACGCCGGTGCCGGACAGCCGGGGGCGCTCACTGGGCTGGCTGCGGCGGGCGTTGCGGCCGCACCGGGAGGAGCAGCCGCCGGCGCGGATCCTGGTCGACGGTGGTGCGGACGGGCCTGCCCGGGCACAGGGCCATCCGCTCGCCCGGGCTCCCGCCGCTGACGCGGCGCCGGCCGCCCGGGACCTTGCCGCTGACGCGGCGCCGACCGCCGTGACCGGCCCGCCTCGCCTATCGGTAAGAACCGTCGAGGTCAACATGGCGTCGCCGGCCCCCGAGCTCGCCGTCCACCTCCTCGGGCCGCTGCATGTCGCAGTGGACGACGTGGCGGTGGAGGTCTGGTCGAGCGCGCGCTGCCGCTCCCTGTTCGGATACCTGCTGACGCACCGCCAGCCCTGGCCTCCCCGCGAGGTGCTCATGGAGGTGTTCTGGCCAGAATCGTCCCCGGAGGCCTCGAGGAACAGCCTGAACGTGGCGCTGCACGGACTGCGCCGGACGCTGCGGACCATCACCGACATCCCGGTGGTGGTGCACGGAGGCGGCAGCTACCGGATAAACCAGGAGCTGAGCCTGTGGCTGGACGTGGACGAGTTCGACCGGCGAGTGGATTCCGGCCGCCACTTCGAAGAGGCGGGCGACGTGAACCAGGCCAAGCATGACTACGAACTCGCCGGGGGCATCTACCGCGGTGACTTCCTGGCGGACGACCCCTACGAGGACTGGGCCGCGCTCACCCGCGAGCGGCTCCGCCTCGCTCATCTCGACGCGCTCGGGCGCCTGAGCAACCTGTACTTCAACGCCGGTCACTACACCGCCTGCGCGAGCCTGTGCCAGCGCATCATCGAAAGAGACCCGTGCCGGGAGGACGCGCATCGCCGGCTGATGCGCTGCTACAGTCGGCAGAGCCAGCCTCATCTTGCCCTTATCCAGTACCGGGCATGTGTCCGCGCCCTGACGGATGAACTGGGTGTGGGCGCCGACCCGGCCACAGCCAGGTTGCACGACCAGATCCGCCATCACCAGTACGTGTAAGGCGGTGGACGACGGACGGCCTGGGTCAGGCGGATGTCCCGTCCCACTCGATGCCGTTGTCGCGCAGCCAGTCTTGCTCGGCGGCCGGCATCTCACCGGCTGCCACCGGGGTGACCGCGAGGCCGCTCACCCGCAGGCCGCCCTTGCCCCCGACGTGGACGGCGGCAACATCGCCGTATTCGAGCACGAGCTTCTCGTAGTGGGGTGGCCACCGGAACACTATGCGCCGACCGCAGGTGGGGCAGGTCCATTCCTCGGCTCCGGACTCCCTGGTGCCGCTCAGGACCATCTCGTGTTGTTCTGACACTGACATGTCACCCATCTTGTCGCTCTGCGGCACCTCCCGCAGCTGGGACACCCGGGAGACGCCGAATCAGTGTTGCGTGCTGCCCCGGTTCGGCGCAGCCATGCGGACGGCGCCGTTGCACGTCTGAACTCAGCAGCGCACGCGTCCCCCGCTTAATTCCCACGCCGCCGCGATTAAGCGCGCTGACGATGCCGGTTAAGCCCCCGCCCGTAGCGTCCGTGGCGGGCTGGCGCGACGATACCAAGAACGACCCGGCCAGCCGTACGTTCCGCCTGCACCAGCCGCATCCATCTACACCTGCCGAATCCACAGGAGGCACAGCCCATGTTCACCGGACAGTTCCAGACGCCCGCCGACCCCGACATCGGCCCCGGCATTCTCACCGGCACGATCACCGCGATGATCGTACGCGACACGACAGAGAACTTCCCGCCGGGCGAAACGACGTCGCTCCTCGAGCCGGACGACACGTTCAGCGTCGAGCTCGACTGGCAGCTGGCCGGCCCGCTGGTGTGGGTCGTCGGCGGCTTCTGGGTCCTCGGGCTCTTCATCGACGACATGGACGGTGTCGGGACGACGAGCGGGCCGCTTTCCGCTCCCGCGGTCATCCCTGTTCCGCCGACCACCAGCGACCCCATGACCTACACCTTCACGTTCAACATTCCCGCTAACAGCGTGACCGATGGCGTCTACCAGCTCACCGCGGTCATCAACCACTCGCCCGATGGCAACCCGGCAAACCTGACCGAGATGGTCGGCTTCGCCGAGTCTGGGCCCGTCAAGTACACCACCACGATTGCCGAGTCCAACTGACCGCCAGGCACTGGCCCGCCAGGCACTGGCCCTCCGGGCCAGCACAGCGCGGCAAGAATCGAGCGAGGTAAGGAGAAAGCCATGTCTGGCCGTAGCTCCCCGCGTGACGTCGGCGGTGACGACTTCACCCGAATCTCTGGCATCGGGAAGGCTCTCGATCGCAGGCTCCACCAAGCCGGAGTAAGTAGCTACGCGGACCTTGCCGCACTGGACCCGGAGAGGATCGCGTCGCTGCTGGAGGATGGGGTCGCCGTCACACCGGGACGGATCGGCGGTGAGGACTGGACGGGCCAGGCGGCCAGGCTTGCCGAGGAGGCGGCCATGGCCCAGGCAGGCACGGCCGTTGGGGAAGGCGGGGAAGTCGCCACGGCGGCCGCGGCGGGCGTACCCGCCAGCTCGCCTGAGGCATCCGCCGGCTCGCCGAAGGCATCCGCGGCGGCCGATGCGACAGGTCCGCACTACCAGAGCTTCGTCGTCCGGATACTCTTGCACGAGCCGGATGGCCGGATAGCCAGCACGACCGTCCAGCACGTCGGCAGCGGGGCCGAGCGCCGGTGGCCGGGACTGGACAAGCAAGCCTTGCTTGACTTCATCTCGGCCTACCTATCTCCGGGAGCAGCCGAGCCTCTCCCGGCCCGTCGGTCCGACGGGCCGGGAGAGCAGGGGCGGCCTGCGGTACCGGCGCCAAGCCCGCCCGGCGAGGAAGCGGTACTGCCGGAGGGCGAGCCCATCATGCGGCAAGCCGACGCCGGGGGCGCATCGCGCGTGGCGGCGGGGGACTCGGCTCCCCGGCTTCCGGCCTCATCTTCGATGCCCGGTGAGCTGTCGCTGACCCTCGGAAGGGACCTGCGCGTCCCCCGTTCCGGAGAGGCGTTCACGATCTCCATCACCCTCGACCTGACAGACGTGGAACTACCGGCAGAGCCCCGGATACGGTTCTCGGCCGTCGTCCTGGCCCGTCCCGTCAGCGGAGCAGCCCCGCAGGTCGTGTCCCGGGGGGAAGGGATTGTCTCCGCTGACGCGCCCCTGATCAAGCTGCACAGCACTGGCCTGCCGGCCGGGACCTACCGACTCGAGGCCGTTGTGGAGCTCATCGAATCGCACGGCCGCTCACGGAATCTCCTCGCCCACGTGGAGGGCGGCATCCTCGTGGTTTCCGGTTCCGGCGCGGAGTCATCCCGGGGCAGGCTACTTCAGCGAGTCCCCTGAGACCGCTGGTGAGCGCGCTGCCTCACATGGCCAGATGGGCCTGAGCCACCGAGGGAAATGTCACACCTCGGTGTCAGCATGTGACCATGAGACCGGCTTTGAAGGCGGGGCTGCTGCCGGTGTGGCGGGATCGCGACACGATCCAGTTCGGGGTGGATCCGCGGCGAGCGTTCGCGGTGGCCGGACTTGGCCAGACCGCGGCCGTGCTCAGCCTGCTCGACGGGAGCCGCGACCGCGACGGCGTGATCGCCGCCGCGCGGGCGTACGGCGTGCCGCCCGAGGCATCCGGCCGCGTGCTCGCGGTGCTGGCCGCGGCGGGCGTACTGGACGACTTCCCGGCCCGGCTGCACGCCTCGCTCCCCGCGCAACTGCGCGCCCGGCTGGCCCCCGAACTGGCCACCGCCTCGCTCGCCTACGCGGACGGGGACGGCGGGGCGCGGACGCTGGCGCGGCGGCGGGGCGCTTACGTCCGGGTGCACGGCGCGGGCCGGACCGGCGCGTGCGTGGCCAGCTTCCTGGCTGCCTCTGGCGTCGGGCACGTCAGCTGCGCCGACCCGGAGCCGGCCGAGCCCGCCGACCTGGCACCCGCCGGGCTGATCCTGGCGGACCTGGGCTCACCCCGGCAGGAAGGCGCCGCCCGCGCCGTCGAGCGGGCCGCACCCGAGGTCAGGACCGGCGACGACGGCAGCGTGCCGGACCTGGTGATCCTCACCGGCCCCACGCTGCCCGACCTGACCGGCCAGCTGATGCGCGACCGGGTACCGCACCTGGCGCTGCGCACCGGGGAGGCGATCGGGGTGGTGGGACCGCTGGTGCGGCCGGGTCGTTCGGCCTGCGCGAACTGCGTGGACCTGCACAAGACCGAGGCCGACCCGCAGTGGCCCAAGATCCTGGCGCAGGCTACCTTCGCCCGGACCTGCCCGCAGGCCTGCGACACCGTGCTCGCCGCCATGACCGCCACGCTGGCCGCGGCGCAGGCGCTGGCCTTCATCGACCGGCCCGGGACCGTCCCGGTGACCGCCGACGGCACGCTGGAGCTGGTGTTGCCGGACTGGCAGTGGCGCCGCCGGACGTGGCGGCCGCACCCGGCGTGCGGCTGCGGCGCGGCCGTGCGCCGGGTGAGCGACGAGGACGTCATGCGGTTCTGGCGATAGGCCGGCGCGGTCAGTCGGTCGGTGGGTCGGTGGGTCGGTCGGTGGGTCGGTGGGTCGGTCGGTTGGCGTTGGGTCGGTCGGTTGGCGTTGGGTCGGTCGGTTGGCATTGGGTCGGTCGGTTGGCGGACTTGACAATAGTTTCCTATTCTGGAAATAATTGCTCGCATGGTTGAGGATGCGGGGGCTGGGGGTGCGGGGGGCGCTAGCGGGAGTGAACTGGCGGCGCTGCTGCAGGCGCTGGGGGACCCGGCGCGGCTGCGGGTGGTGGAGGCGCTCAGCCGGTCTCCCCAGCGGGCCGGGGATCTCGCCGCCGCGGCGGGCGTGCCCGCGCCGACCATGAGCAAGCATCTGCGGGTGCTGCTGGCGGCCGGGATCGTGACCGACGAGCGGGGCGCCCGGGACGCCCGGGTGCGGGTCTTCCGGCTGCGCCGGGAGTCGGTGGTGGCCGTGCGGGCCTGGCTGGACCAGGTGCAGGCCCATTGGGACGAGCAGTTGCGGGCATTCAGTGCTTATGTCGAAAGGGCCCACGTCGAGCGGGAGGGCGAACGATGAGCGGATCGGGGCAGGACACGATGGTGTCGTCGGAGGTCGAGGTGGCGGTCGATCCGGATACCGCATTCGCCGCGTTTACCGAGGAACTCGACCTGTGGTGGGTGCGCGGGCCGATCAACCACTTCGCGGGCGGGCGCGCACTGGCCATGCGGTGCGAACCGGGCGTCGGTGGCCGGCTGCTCGAGGTGTACGAGGACGACGCGCTGGAGCTGGGCCGGATCACAGCGTGGGAACCGGGTAAGAGGCTGGCCTGGCGCAGTTCGCTCGACGACGTGAACATCGACGTCAGCTTCGCGCCGGCCGGGGTGGGCTGCCTGGTCCGGGTGGAGGCCAGCATCCCGGCCGGCGGCCAGGACCGCGGCGGGACGGCGTGGGTGCGGGTGACGCCGAAGTGGTTCGGGCCATGGTGTGCGCGGCGCGACAGCGCCCCGCACGAGGTGCGCGACCTAGCCCGGCTGGCCCTGGGCGTCTCCTACGCCCGGCCGGCCGCGGCCGCGCGGTGGCTGGCCAGCGCGTTCGGCTTCACCTCGCCCGATCCGCTGCCCGACGGCAACGATCCGCTGCCGGAGACCGGGCACGGCCACCCGTGGATCGAGTTCCGCCTCGGCAACAGCTCGCTGATGATCTTCAAGCTCGAAGCGAAAGAGAAGGGCCGCCAGGCGGTCCATACGCCCTGGGTCTACGTCGACGACATCGACGCGCACTACCAGCGGGCCAGGGCCACCGGGACGACGATCGTCACCGAGCTGGCCAGCCCGTGGGGCCTGCCGTTCTACGTGGCCGACGATCTCGAGGGCAACCGGTGGACGTTCGCGCAGGCCCGCCCCACCATGCGCTCCTAGAGACGTGGGGCCGCTGTGACATGTGGGGCAGATGGTGTCATCGTGGCGTCGCGGAGGTTAGGGCTTCCCGCATTTCAGCACGTGTGGGCTGCCGAGGTCCATTAGGGTTTTAGTCCGCCCGCTGCTGAGCACGCTGCTGCGGCGCTTCGCCGAGACCGGGCTCCGGCGGCGGTGGCTCGAATACGATGCCGCCCGTGACTGGCTGCCCGCCCACGATCAGGCTGAACTCCGGCGACTGGAGCACAGTATCGTCCGCGCTGGCCATGCGGGAGAATAGTGGGTGTGAACGATGTGCCCAAGAACCCGGTGACACGGGCCGCGAAAATGGCCAGGCTGCCGATCGGGCTGGCGGGCCGGACGGCCATCGGGGTGGGGAAGCGGATCGGCGGGCGGCCGGCCGAGATCGTCGCGCAGGAAATACAGCAGCGTACGGCCGAACAGATCTTCCGTGTCCTGGGTGAGCTCAAGGGCGGCGCCATGAAGCTGGGCCAGGCGCTGTCGATCTTCGAGGCGGCGCTGCCGCCGGAGATCGCCAGCCCGTACCGGGCCACGCTGACCAGGCTGCAGGAGGCCGCGCCGCCGCTGCCCGCCCGCACCGTGCACCAGGTGCTGACCCGGGAGCTCGGTGAGGACTGGCGGGACTTCTTCGCCGAGTTCAACGACACGCCCGCGGCCGCGGCGTCCATCGGCCAGGTGCACAAGGCGGTCTGGCACGACGGCCGGCGGGTCGCGGTGAAGATCCAGTACCCGGGCGCGGGCCGCGCGCTGCTCGGCGACTTCACCCAGCTGAGCCGGGCTGGGAGGCTGTTCGGCCTGCTGATGCCGGGCCTGGACGTCAAGCCGCTGCTCGAGGAGCTGAAGGACCGGATCAGCGAGGAGCTCGACTACGAGCTCGAGGCGATGTCCCAGCAGATGTTCGCCGACGCGTACGCGGGCGACCCGGACATCTACGTGCCCACCGTGGTCATGGCCACCGGCCAGGTGCTGGTCTCCGAGTGGATGGACGGCACCCCGCTGTCGAAGATCATCCGCGAGGGGAGCAAAGAACAGCGCGACAGGGCGGGAATCCTGCTCGTTCGGTTCCTATTCTCGGGACCGTCGCGGGCCGGGCTCCTGCACGCGGACCCGCATCCGGGAAACTTCCGGCTGCTCGACGACGGGCGGCTGGGCGTGCTCGACTTCGGCGCGGTGGACCGGCTCCCGGGCGGGCTGCCGCCGTTCTTCGGCCGGCTGCTGCGGATCATGCACGACGACGACGCGGACATCGAGCAGGTCGAGCGCGAGCTGCGGGCGCACGGGTTCCTGCGGGACGGGATCCACGTGGACCTGGACGCGCTGCACGCCTTCCTGGCGCCGCTCGCCGAGCCGTCCAAGGTGGACTCGTTCAAGTTCACCCGGGAGTGGCTGCGCGAGGAGGCCAGCCGCGTCACCGACATGCGGACCGCTAACATCAGCCGCCAGTTCAACGTGCCGCCGTCCTACGTGCTCATCCACCGGGTGTCCACGGCCGGCATCGGGGTGCTGTGCCAGCTCGAGTGCGAGGGCGAGTTCCGGGCTGAGGTGCTCAGGTGGGTACCCGGCTACTTCGATCCGGCCCCGGGCGCCCTGGAGGGCAGCAGGTGATCCCGTTCGGGGCCGCGATCATGGCCCGTGACATGACTGCCATGGCCGGCCTGCTGCACCCGGACGCCACGTTCACCAGCCCGGCGGTGTTCCGGCCCTACCAGGGCCGGGCCGCCGTGCTGCGGGTGCTCACCGCGGCCACGCAGACCATCGAGGACTTCGCCTACACCGGCGAGGCGCACGGTCCGGGAATGGACGTGCTGCGGTTCCGCGGCCGGGTCGGCAAGTACCAGCTCGAGGGCGTGGACATCGTGACCACCGCCGAGGACGGCCTTATCACCGACGTCACCGTGATGGTCCGGCCGCTGCGCGGGCTTGAGGCGCTGGTCGGCGGCATGCAGCAGGCCCTGGCATGGCTGCCGGAAAGCTAGCCCGTTACGCCTCGCCCTCCGGTACCTCGCGGCCCATGGCCCGCCGCTGCGCGGCCTGCTCCTCGCGGATCACGTGCATGACCGCGTTGATCAGCGCCAGGTGCGTGAACGCCTGCGGGAAGTTGCCCAGCTGCCGGCCGGAGCGCGAGTCGATCTCCTCGCCGTAGAGCAGCAGCGGGCTGGCGTAGGACAGGACCTTCTCGCAGATGTCCCGGGCCCGCTGGTGCTCGCCGATCTCCGTGAGCGCCGAGACCAGCCAGAACGAGCAGATGGTGAACGTGCCCTCCTCGCCGGACAGCCCGTCGTCGGTCTCGTCGACCTGGTACCGCAGCACCAGGCCGTCGCGGGTCAGCTCGTCGGCGATGGCCAGCACGGTGGCGCGGATCCGCGGGTCGTCCGGAGGCAGGAACCGCAGCAGCGGCATCAGCAGCAGCGAGGCGTCCAGCGCCGTGGTCTCGTAGTGCTGGCAGAACACGCCGCGGTCGTCGAGCGCGTTCGCGCAGATGTCGGCGTGGATCTCCTCCGCGGCCTTGCGCCAGGTGCGGGCCAGGTCCTTGTCCTCGCGCAGCGTGGCCAGCCGTGCCCCGCGGTCGGCCGCGACCCAGCACATCATCTTGGAGGAGGTGAAGTGCTTCGGCTCGCCGCGGACCTCCCAGATGCCCCGGTCCGGCTCGCGCCAGCATTCCAGCGCGCGCTCCACCTGCTGGCGGGCCATCTTCCAGACCCGGTCGTCGAGCCGGTCACGCGATTTGGTGTGCAGGTAGATGGAGTCGAGGATCACGCCCCAGACGTCATGCTGCGCCTGCCGGTACGCGCCGTTGCCGATGCGCACCGGCCGGGCGCCCTGGTAGCCGTTCAGGTGGCCGAGCACGTGCTCGTCGAGCTCGCGGCGGCCGTCGATGCCGTAGACGATCTGCAGGTCACCCCGGTCGCGTTCGACCAGGTCGCGGAGGAACGCGACGTAGTCGTTGGCCTCCCACTCGAAGCCGAGCGTGTACAGGCCCCACAGTGCGAACGTCGCGTCGCGCATCCAGGTGTACCGGTAGTCCCAGTTGCGCTCCCCGCCCGGTGTCTCGGGCAGTGAGGTGGTGGCCGCCGCGGCGATCGCGCCGGTGGGCGCGAACGTCAGTCCCTTGAGGGTGAGCGCGCTGCGGGCCAGGTGGCCGCGCCAGCGGTGGTCGGGGAAGCGCCCGTGGGACAGCCAGTGCTGCCAGTGGTGCGCCGTCCACACCAGCCGCCGGTAGGCGTCCTCGTAGCTTTCCGGGATGCAGCGGCCCCAGGACAGCGCGCAGAAGCGGGTGTCGCCCTCCTTCAGCAGCGTCCGCCCGCGGGCCGACGATCCCTCCAGGCCGAGGCGGATGTCGGAGGTCAGGGTGAGGGTCAGGTCCAGGCCCTCCGGCTCGACGATGGCCTGGGCGTAGCCCCGGTCGGTGTGCCGCCAGCGGGGGTGCTGACGGCCGTAGTCGAAGGCCGGCACGCAGTCCAGGGTGAGCTGGGCCTGGCCGTCCACGCAGCGGACCGTCCGCAGCAGCATGTGCTCGGCGTCGTAATCGGTGGGGGGCCTGATATGCGTGCTGCCGTGCGGATCGTCGTGCTGCCACGGCCCCATGACCAGGCATTCCCGCACCACCAGCCAGCCCTGGCCGCAGTCCCAGCTGGTCTCGAGCACCATGGTCCCTGGCAGGTAACGCCGGTCGCTCGGCACGTCCACGTCGTCCGGGCCGAACCTGAACCATCCGGCGTCCCGGTCCAGCATCGCGCCGAAGACGCTCGGGCCGTCCATCTTCGGCAGGCACATCCACTCGACCGAGCCGCTCGGCGCCACCAGCGCGGTGACCTCGCAGTCGGACAGGAACGCGTAGTCCGCGATCGGCGGGTACGCCGAGAACTCGTCGAAGCTGCCGGATGGCCGCTGGCGGGAGCTGTCGGCCAGCGCCTCGAGCGGCATGGCGTTCTCTGCTGCCACTGCGTTCCCCTCTCGTCACGTCTCGTCACGTCTTGTCCGGACCTGGGGTGAACTGGGGCGGCGGGTGTCGTCCGGGACCTATGGCAAAATAGTAAGCTGATTAAAAGGTTTCTAACTAGAGATAATTTTTCGGACAACAGTTCGCGAACGGGTGATGTCCGGCGAACGGCCGGTCGGGTCTGGCCGGCGGCCGGGCGCAGCCGGCGGCGCGCGGCCGGGCGCAGCCGGCCCGCGGGTGGAGGTGACCGAACGATGCGAAACAGGACGCTGCTGCCGCCCGCCAGGCCACTGCCGGCCGGCGTCGCGGAGCTGAGGTCGGAGGTCCGCGGCTTCCTTGCGGCCGAACGGGCGGCGGAAACCTTCGCCCCCGCCTGCGACGCCTGGCTATCCGGATGGGACGAGTCGTTCAGCCGCCGCCTGGGCGAACGTGGCTGGGTCGGCATGACGATACCGCCTGAGTACGGCGGCTACGGGCGTTCGGCACTGGAACGCTACGTGGTGGTGGAGGAGCTCCTGGCCGCCGGGGCTCCGGTCGCGGCACACTGGGTCTCCGACCGGCAGGTCGGGCCGAACCTGCTGCGTTACGGCAGCGAGGTGCTGAAGCGGCGTTACCTGCCGGCCATCGCCCAGGGCGCCTGCTACTTCGCCATCGGTCTGTCCGAACCCGACGCGGGCTCCGACCTCGCCGCGGTCAGGACCACGGGGACGCGGGTGGAGGGCGGCTGGACCGTGTCCGGCACGAAGATCTGGACCAGCGGCGCGCACCGCGCGCACGCCCTCATCGCGCTGCTCCGCACCGGCCCGCCCGACGGCCGGCAACGTCACGTCGGCCTCAGCCAGCTGCTCATCGAGCTCGACCAGCCGGGCGTGACCATCCGGCCGATCATCTCGATGACCGGCGAGCATCACTTCAACGAGGTGGTGTTCGACGACGTGTTCGTGCCCGACGCGCAGGTGGTGGGCACCATCGGCGACGGCTGGGCCCAGGTGACCTCGGAGCTGGCCTACGAGCGGAGCGGTCCGGAACGGCTGCTGTCCACCTTCGTGCTGCTGGACACGCTGGCCGGCGAGCTCGCGTCGCGGCCGGGCGACGAGGGTTCTGACAGAGCGGTCGGCCGGGTGGTCTCGCGGCTGTGGGCGTGCCGCCAGATGTCGCTGGCGGTGGCCGGGGCGCTCGCCGCGGGCGAGGCGCCCGAGATCGCGGCGGCGCTGGTGAAGGACGTCGGGACGCGGCTGGAGAGCGAGATCATCGAGGTGGCCCGGATGCTGACGGCGACCGAGCCCGATCCGGACGGCGCCGGGATCGCCCGGCTGCTGGCGCACGCGGTCCTGCACGCGCCCGGGTTCACGCTGCGCGGCGGCACCAACGAGATCCTGCGCGGCATCGTCGCCCGCGGACTGGCGCTGCGGTGAGCGCCGGGATGGACGCCAGAACGAACGCCGAGATGAGCGCGACGGACGGCGAACGCGAGCTACTGCGGCAGACGGTCCAGGATCTGCTCGCCGAGCACTGCGTGCCTGCGCGGGTGGCTGCGGCCGCCGCCGGTTCCGGCTGGGACGCCGACCTGTGGCAGGCGCTGGAGGAAACCGGGCTCAGCCTGGCCGGATCGCCCGAGGAGGCGGGCGGAAGCGGCGGCGACCTCTTTGCGGCCGCCGACGTCGCGGTGGCCGCCGGGGCCGCCGCCGCCCCGGTTCCGCTGGCGGAGACGCTCGCGGCCGGGATGCTGCTGGCCCGGGCGGGCCTGGCCATCCCGGCCGGCCCGCTCACCGTGGCGGTCGCCTCGGTACGGGGCGCGCTGCTGGGCTCTGGCGCGGCGCTGCGCCAGGTACCGTACGGACGGCTGGCCACGACGGTGGCCGCCGGGTCCGGCGAGCACGCCGACTGGCTGGCCGTCCTCGCGCCAACCGGCCGCGGCAGGCACGGCCGCAACCTGGCCGGCGAGCCGCGAGACGACGTCGACCTGGGCGCGGACGCCGAGGTGCATGACGTCCCGGCCGGAACGGCGGACTACGCCCGGCGCCTGCTGCGTCTGTTCCGTTCGCTGCTCATCGCCGGGGCGGCCCCGCGGGCCCTCGACCTGACCGTGACGTACGTGAAGGAACGCGAGCAGTTCGGCCGGCCGCTGGCTAAGTTCCCTGCGGTGCAGCAGGAACTCGCCCGGATGGCCGGCGAGGTCGCCCTGATCGGCGCCGCGACCCAGGCCGCGGTCGCCGCGGAGGGCCTGGCTGTGCCGGGCGGCGCGGCTGTGCCGGGCGACGCGGCTATGCCGGGCGACGCGGCCGCCGGGGACGCCACCGTCGCCAGAGAGGGCGTGTCCGCCGTGCTGGCCGCGAAGGCCCAGGCCAGCCACTGCGCGGGCATCGTCGCCGCGATCGCGCACCAGCTGCACGGCGCGATCGGGACCACGGAGGAGCACCGGCTGCGGCTGACCACCACGCGGCTGTGGTCCTGGCGGGACGAGGACGGCTCCGAGGCCGAATGCTTCGCCGAGCTCGGCCGGGCGGCGCTCTCCGCAGCGGCCGGGGCCGGGGCCGGCGGGCTCTGGCCCTGGCTCAGCGGGCAGGGTTAGCCGAACAGATCGACGACTGCCTTGGCGCCCATGTCGCCGCGCAGGAGCTTGCGGCCTACGACTTCCATGTGGGTTCGCCAGTGCCGTTCGGCTCCCTCCGCGTCGCCCGCTTCGATTAGTAGCACCAGCTTGCGGTAGGAGCGGACCAGCTTCCTGAACTGGTCCTGGGTGTCCGGGTGGTCGAAGGTGCGCATGACGACCGTGGACAGGTGCATAGCGACGACCTCGCGCAGCACACCCGCCTGGACGGCCAGGGTGCGGTTCCCGGCCCGCTCCGGGATCAGGTCATGGAACCGCTGCGTGGCCTGCGACCAGGCGTCCGCGTCCCGGAAGTGCTCGTCGCTCTCGACCAGGCCGACCAGGTGTTCCACGCAGGCGTTCAGGTCGTCCAGGTCCTGCTGGCAGCGGCGGGCCGCCAGCAGGCCCGCCGCGGCGGGCTCGGTCGCCATGCGCGCCTCGTACACGTCGGCGATCGTCGTCCCGCTCATCTGGAGCAGCAGGCCGACGTACCTGGCCGCCACGGCGATGTCCGGGGACACCACCCGCGCCCCGCCGCGGGCGCCGCGGCGGACGCTGATCAGGGATTCGGCTTCCAGGATCCGGAACGCTTCGCGCAGCGTCGGCCGTGATACGCCGAACATCTCCATCAGGACGGTTTCCGACGGCAGCGAGTCGCCGGTCTTAAGGTCGCCGCGGACGATCTGCCCCCGGATGTACGTCGCGATCAGCTCTGCCGTCTTGGGCGCACGCAAGACCGGCCCGGCCGGATCACGATTCGAGAGCACCGGAGCACGTCCTCACCCAAAAGAGTAATTGAGTTAACCGAGCTTACCGGAATCACTGTCCGCTACCGGGTTAGCGGCCCTCGAAGGTGACCTGGCGTAGACCCTGCTCCAGAAGGGAGGTGAAGCCGGCGGCCAGGTCGCGGGTGGCCGAGACTACCGGACCTGGCTGCCTACGCCGGGTCCTCGTACTTGAAGGAGAGCCGCAGCTTGGACCGGAAGATGATCTCGCCGCCGTCCTCGATGGTCAGGTCCTGCTGCACCACCTCGGCGACGCGCAGGTCACGCAGCGACTTCCGGGCGGTGTTCACCGCGGTGACCGCAGCGTCCTCCCAGGACTGGGTGCTTGTGCCGATGACGTCGATGACCCGGTATACGCTCACGGGAGCCTCCTCGGTTGGTCCTTGTCGTAGCCTCGTTCCCCCGGGATATGGCAGGTATGCCCGCCGGAGGCACAAACCCGCGCCGGTCGCGGCCGACTGGACCTGGATACCATTGTTGCCGCCTGATCGCCAGTACCGAGAGAGGAGGAGGGGGAACGGGTCGCTTACGGCGCCCTGCCCCGACCACGAGTGGCAAAGGCGCTGTTGACTCCGCGGGCAGTGGATTTTCCCCGCTGGTATCAGGATGTGATCGCTAAGGCCGAACTAGCCGAGAACGGGCCGGCTCGCGGTTCGATGGTGATCAGGCCCACCGGTTACGCGTTGTGGGAGCGGATGCAGCGCGAGCTCGATGACCGGATCAAGGCGGCTGGCGCGGCCAACGCTTACTTCCCGCTCCTTATCCCCGAGTCCTACATGCGGCGCGAGGCCGAGCACGTCGAGGGGTTCAGTCCCGAATTGGCGGTCGTCACGATCGGCGGGGGCAAGCAACTTGAGGAGCCGCTGGTCATCCGGCCGACCAGCGAGACCGTCATCGGTGAGTCGATGGCCAGGTGGGTGGAAAGCTACCGCGACCTGCCGCTGCTACTCAACCAGTGGTCAAACGTGGTGCGCTGGGAGCTGCGACCCCGCTTGTTCCTGCGGACCACCGAGTTTCTCTGGCAAGAGGGCCACACGGCGCACGTCAGCGAGGCGGATGCCCGCGGCTATGCCCGCCGGATCCTGCACGACGTCTACGAAGACGTGCTGGTCAACATCTTGAGCCTGCCCGTTGTCGTGGGTCGCAAGACCATGCGGGAACGCTTTGCCGGCGCCACGTCAACGTACACGCTCGAGGCGATGATGGGGGACGGCAAGGCGCTTCAGATGGGCACCAGCCATGAGCTGGGCCAGAACTTCGCGCGCGCCTTCGGGATCGACTATCTGGCTGCTTCCGGACAGCGTGAACTGGTGTGGACCACCTCATGGGGCATTACGACCCGCCTTGTCGGCGGCGTCGTCATGGTTCACGGTGACGACCTAGGGCTTCGCGTGCCGCCCAGGCTGGCCCCAGTGCAGGTTGCTGTCCTGATGGTGAAGGAGGGCAATGGTGTCGCCGAGGTTGCGCGCAAGCTGACGGCTGCGCTGCATGGCGCCGGTGTCCGGGCGATACTCAACGAACGGGTCGACGTGCCTTTCGGCCGCCGCGCGATCGATGCCGAACTCAAGGGCTATCCGGTTCGCATTGAAGTCGGACCGCGCGATATCGCGGAAGGCCGGGTCATAGTGCTGCGCCGGGTGACCGGGGAGAAAACCGCGGTCCCGATCGACAGCGTGGTCAATCTGGTGACGTCGGCGCTTGAGGCTGACCAGAAGACGCTGTACGAGAAGGCGCTCGGGGAACAGAAGCGGCGCACTGCCGAAGTGACCTCGATTTCAGAAGCCATCGAAGCTGCCAGCACCGGCTGGGCCAGGCTGCCGTGGTCCGCGGTCGGCAGCGAAGGTGAGGTCGAGCTGAACGCCCAGGGCATCACGGTGCGCTGCCTGGTGCGCGCCGACGGCGGCGTGCCAGACTCGGAGGACGAGCCGGACCTAGTTGCCGTGGTCGGCCGCGCCTACTGACCGGCCGTTCTTTCCTCGCGTGTAGCGGTGCTTGACGCCGACCGGGAAGTACTCCGGGTCGCCCGCCGATCTCAGCGTCACCTTCGGCAGCTGGGACTTGGCCGGCACGTAGTGGGCGAACTCGCTGTTCAGCCGTTGCAGCTGCCCGCGGATCGACTCCGCGAGTACGCGCTCGCGCGCGGCGTCTCCCGGTTCGCCGGGCGCGAGCTCGACCGTGACGTGAAGGTGGGGGTTGGCGTCAGCGTCGTCGGCCACCTCGAGCACGAACTTGCCGGTGACCCAGCCGCTGACCGCCGGCTGCTCCAGGCCGACGGTCACGTTCTCCGGATAGACGTTGGCGCCGAAGTAGGACACCGTGAAGTACGAGCGCCCGAACACGTATACGAATGGCAGCGGCCGAACTCCACGGGCCCCGGGCCCGCCCAGCTCGGCCACGGGGTCGAAGCCGTGCTGTCCGCAGAACGCGAGCATGTCCTGGTACCCGATCAGGCCGCCCTCGTCGGCGATGTGGTAGCGGATCAGTGGCACCCCGTTGTCGGCAGAGAACAGCAGCGTTCCGTCGTGCGTCTCGAAGAACCGGCTGCCCGGGTCGTATTGAACCAGGGTCGGCAACCGTGCCTCACCGAACAGTTCCCCGGCGACCTCCAGCCGGGCGGCTAGGAAACGACGGATACAGACCGACAGCGGCGTCTCGGCGCCCAGCACCCCGGCGTCCGCGGTCCCGTACAACGACGCCGAGTCGTAGCATGGGCTCCTCATCCCGGCCCGCTGCCCGACCAGGTCCCGCCATTCCTCGCTGAACACCTCTCCGGCCAGTACCAGCCTGACCGCGTACCGCGTCCAGTCGAGGCCTGCGGCGGTCCCGGTGTCGATCACGTCCTTGACGAAGGGCGGGTAGCCAAGCAGCACGGTCTGGTCGCAGTGCGCGGCGAGCTCCGGGATCACCCGCAGGATCTCCGCCTTGTTGTTGCCGGGGGCCACCACCGTGATCGGGTAGCCCTTCGCGGCCAGGTGCCGGGTGCAAGCAAGCGTGTAGATCCCGCCTACCCAGGTGCCCAGCGGGAAGCAGACCACGGCCAGGGTGGTGCGCTCGTCAGCGGCGAAGCTGTCGGCAAACACCCGCTCGAACCGGGCGGCCACGGCAAGCTCGTCGGTGAGCGACCGGGGCCAGAACGTCGGCTGCCCGGTAGAGCCGGACGACACCGCGACCATGTCGCAGCCGTCCAGCCGCCCCTGGCGGCACAGCTCCGGCAGCGGGTAGCGACGGTGGTAATTGTCCTTGGTCATCGGCGGTAGCCGCTCGAAGTCCGCGAACGTGCGCACCGCACCCGGGTCGACGCCGTGGTCCCGCAAGAACGCGCGGTACGCGGGTACCGACGCGGCAACCCGGCGGAACAGCTCGACCACCCGCAGGTGCGGATCCTCCTGCGGAGCCGGCTCGGCGGCCAGAAAAGATCGCAACTCCGTCAACACCCGCCGTGGGCGGTCCCCGTCCATGTGTTCTCCCGTCTTGCCCAGCAGGGCTCGCGGCGCCGGTGCTTGAGCACCTTACCCACGGGGGACAGCGGCAATGCCCCCACTGGCACTTGCCTGCCCGGCCGGTATATCCAGGCCCAGGTCGAGCGCGGGACTGGAGTGGGTGAGGGCGCCGACGGCGACGAAGTCGACGCCGGTCTCGGCCGTGGCCCTGGCGGTTTCCAGCCGTAGCCCGCCGCTGGCTTCCAGCCGGGCCCGGGGGTAGCGGCGGGCCATGGCCACGGCCGCGCGCAGGTCAGCCAGGGGCATGTTGTCGAGCAGGATGAGACCGGCGCCGGCGTCCAGGGCCTGGCGGACCTGGGGCAGGGTGTCGCACTCTACCTCGAGCGGCAGCCCGGGCGCGGCCGCGCGGACGGCATCGATCGCTGCCGCGATTCCGCCTGCGGCCACGATGTGGTTGTCCTTGATCAGCGCGGCGTCGCCGAGTCCCATCCGGTGGTTGCGGCCGCCGCCGCATCGCACGGCGTACTTCTCCAGCTGGCGCAGGCCCGGGGTGGTCTTGCGGGTGTCCCGCACGGTGCATCCGGTGCCGGCCAGGGCGTCGGACCAGGCCCTGGTCGCGGTGGCGATTCCGGACAGGTGGGTGAGGAAGTTGAGCAGGGTTCGTTCGGCACCGAGGAGTTCTCGCAGCGGGGCGGAAATCCGCAGCACCTCGGTGCCCCGGTCTAGGCGGTCACCGTCGGCGCGCAGCGGCCCGGACCCCAGAACCGCCGCGGGCGGGATCCCGGCGGCGTCCAGGACGGCGAGCGCGACCGGGATCCCGGCCAGCACGCCGGGCTCACGGGCCACGACGCCGGCCACGGCCCGCGCGCCTGCCGCGGCGGTCGCGGCTGAGGTGACATCGGGCCCGTAACGCAGGTCCTCATCGAGCGCGCCGCGGACGGCCCGCTCGGTGTCTTCGGGATCCAGGCCCGCGACGAGCAGCCGTTCGGCGACCGCTGGGCTCAGCGTCATGCGCCGGCCCTCGCCGCGGCCTGGACGGCCGGGACCGCCCGCGGCTGGCCGGAATCCACCCGGATGATGGTGTGGCGGGCCGGTTCGGCTGGGCTGGCGGGCGGCTGATCCTGCCAGCGGTGGCAGCCGCGGGTTTCCGCGCGGGCCAGGGCGGCCACGGTGATCAGCACCGAGACCGTGTGCAGGCTGGTGGCCTCCACGGTGGCCAGGTCCGGCGTTCCTTCCGGAGATCCCTGACTGGCCGGCCCGGCCTGGCCCAGCGCTGCGCGAAGTCCTTCCAGGCCGCCGCGGTCGCGTAGCACGCCCGCGTGCCGTGACATGGCCACGGCCAGCGCCGGGCGGGCGGCGGGGTTGACCCCCGGGCCTGCCGGCGGTGGCCGCAGCCGGGCGGCCTGCCGGGGCAGGTAGCGGCCGAGCAGTTCGCCGGTACGGCGCCCGGTGATCAGGGCCTCGGTCAGGGAATTGGACGCCAGGCGGTTGGCCCCGTGCACTCCGGTCGATGCGGCTTCCCCGACCGCGTAGAGACCGGGCACCGAGGTCCGCCCGTCCAGGCCGGCCCGGATGCCGCCGCAGGCGTAGTGCGCGCCGGGCGCGACCGGGATCGGCTCGGTAGCCGGGTCGATCCCCCGGGCCCGGCACGCGGCGGTCACCGTGGGGAAGTGCCGCTCGAGCGCGGCCCGGCCCAGGGTGGTGGCGTCCAGCCAGAGATGGTCGCCGGGCCCGTCCCCGCGGCCGATCCGCTGGGTCATGGCCGCCGCCACGACGTCCCGGGGAGCGAGGTCGCCGAGCGGGTGACTCCCAGCCATGACGGCCCGGCCCGCCGCATCTACCAGCACCGCGCCGGCTCCCCGCAGCGCCTCGGTGATCAGGAGGCACTGGCCGCGGGCGCAGGGCTGCCACAGCACCGTCGGGTGGAATTGCACGAATTCCACGTCCTGCAGCTGAGCTCCGGCGCGGGCGGCCAGCGCCAGGCCGTCGCCGGTCAGCCCGGCCGGGTTGGTGGTCGTCGCGTAGGCCTGGCCGAAGCCGCCGGTGGCCAGGACGACGGCGCGCGCGGTCACCGTGCCGGCCTGCAGGATTCCGTCGTCATCGCAGATCCCGGCCAGCACGCCGCCGACCGAGCCCTCTTCGCCGGTCAGGGCGTCCATGGCGACGCAGCGGGTGAGGATCTGGACCGGGCTGGCCAGCAGGGCCGCCCGGAGCACCCGGTGTAGCTCGGCGCCGATCGCGTCGCCCCCGGCGGTCACGATCCGGCTGCGGCTGTGGCCGCCCTCCAGGTGCAGCGCCGTCCGTTCTAGCCGGGCGCCCCGCGCGGCCAGCTGGGCGGCCTCGCCGGGGGCCTCGGACACCAGTGCGGCCACCGCGGCCCGATCGCATAGGCCGGCGCCCGCCTCGAGCGTGTCCCGCTGATGCAGGGCCGGGCTGTCCCCGGGGGCGATCGCGGCCGCCAGGCCGCCCTGGGCCAGCGGTGTGGCGCCCCCGCCGATGTCCTGTTTGCTGAGCAGCAGCACGCGGCGGCCGCGCCGGGCGGCGGTCAGGGCCGCGGTCATGCCTGCCGCTCCCGATCCCACGACCACCACGTCGGCGTCGCGTTCCCAGCGGGTCTGCGACCGGGGCAGGTAGCGGATTTCGCTCACCGTGCCGTCACTCCGGCCGGAGCCGCCGACGACCCAGCGGTGAGCATCGCCTGCACGGCCCGCCTGGCCCGGCGGGCTACGCCGGGCTCGACGGTCACTTCCGTGACGCCCTCGCGCAGGCAGCGCAGCAGGGCGGCCGGGGTGGTCATCTTCATGAACCGGCATACGGCGCCGGGGTTGACCGGCTCCCAGCGCACGGCGGGATTGGCCCGGCGCAGCTGGTGCAGCATGCCCGTCTCGGTGGCCACCAGCACCGCGGGCGCCGTGGTCGTGCGGGCGGCCTCCAGCATGCCGCCGGTGGACAGCACCCGGGTCCGGCCCGGTGGCAGGTCGCCCTCCCCCGCCTGCCACAGCGCGGCGGTCGAGCACCCGCACTCGGGATGGATGAACAGCTCGGCCTCGGGCTGGGCGCTGGCCTTACGGCGCAGCTCGTCCGGGCTGATCCCGGCGTGCACGTGGCACTCCCCCAGCCAGATGTGCAGGTTGGCGCGGCCGGTGACGCGCCTGACATGGGCTCCGAGGAACTGGTCGGGCAGGAACAGGACCTCCCGGTCCGCCGGGATGGACGCCACGACCTGCGCCGCGTTGGCCGAGGTGCAGCACAGGTCAGACTCGGCCTTCACCTCGGCGCTGGTGTTCACGTATGCCACCACCGCGGCGCCGGGATGGGCGGCCTTCCACTCCCGCAGCTGCTGCGCGGTGATGGTGTCGGCCAGCGAGCATCCGGCCCTCGGCTCCGGGATCAGCACCGTCCGGTCCGGGGCGAGGATCTTGGCGGTTTCCGCCATGAAGTAGACGCCGGCGAACACGATGACGCTTGCGGTGCTTGCCGCCGCGAGCCGGGACAGCGCGAGCGAGTCTCCGACGTGATCGGCGACGTCCTGGATATCAGGAGCCTGGTAGTTGTGCGCCAGGATTACGGCATCGCGCCGTGCCGCCAGCCGCCGGACCTCCGCCGCCCAGTCCCGGCCGGCTCGCTCTTCCACTGCTCCACCGCTGGTCACGAGCTACCCCAATCTCCCGACAGGTTTTAGACCCAGAGTATAAAACAATTTTCGCCTTAGAGTATAAAACTTGGTGGATGTGGCGGCCGGGACCGGGACGGCCCGTTACCATGCGAACGTGCCAGAAGACCAGCCCGAGCGCTTCCTGGGCGGCCGGCAGACCCGTCGGGAAGCACCGTCCGGGCCATCGCTGCCGGGTGAGCGGTTCCACCACGAGGTGCTGGCCGTGGTCCTCAAGGTCTGCCGCGACAGCCTGCACGTCCTGCTCTGGCAGCGGGCCGCGCCGCCGTTCGAAGGACTGTGGGCGCTGCCCGGCGGGCCGCTGGGGGCCGATGAGCGTCTCGGGGCATCCGTGAGCCGGCACCTGGCCGCCAAGGTCGACCTCACCGACATCGCGTACCTGGAGCAACTGGAGACCCGCAGCGACCCGGGACGAGACCCCAGGGGCCGGGTCCTGGCCACGGCCTACCTGGCCCTGGTATCCGCCGACGTCGAACCGCGCATCCCCGGTGACACCGCATGGCACCGGGTCCAGGACCTCCCGCCCACCGCGTTCGACCACGGCTCGATCACCTGCTCAGGACGGGACCGGCTCCGAGCCAAGCTGTCCTACACCAACATCGGCTTCGCCCTGGCTCCTGCTACCTTCACGATCTCCCAGCTACGGGACATCTACGCCGCCTCGGCCGGCCATCCGGTCTCGGCGACCAACCTG
>Ga0070697_100000747_pt1 | contig 24271 bp, 18 predicted proteins | sample KBSK1501metaG_FD_65475 | JGI IMG/M metagenome (GOLD analysis project Ga0070697, IMG submission 65475) | Corn, switchgrass and miscanthus rhizosphere microbial communities from Kellogg Biological Station, Michigan, USA - KBS K1-50-1 metaG | ecosystem: Host-associated > Plants > Roots >...
CAGTTTGCTGAAATACACCAGAAGTTTGGCGTCGGGCGCAAAGGACAGTTTGCGGTAATTCGAGAAGGGCAATTTGCAATCATTCCACTTGGATTAGACGCGGCCGCCTTTGCGCATTGGGAAAAGTACCGCCATGGCGCGCGAAGAGATCTGGGAATAGGGGAAACTGATCTGGCGGTGGGAATCATCGGCCGTCTGACCGATATTAAGAATCACGCACTTTTTCTCGATGCTGCCGCGCGTTATAAGCAAGTGTTCGGATCGGCGGCAAAAAACAACCAGGTTCGCTTCATCATTATTGGAGATGGCCCTCTCAGGCAACCCCTTGAAAAGCAGGCATTCTCTCTCGGTCTTCAAGACGATGTGATCTTTACCGGCTCGCGGAGTGATCCGGAGTGCTTTTACTCAGCCCTGGACCTGGTAGCGCTTACATCTCTTAATGAAGGCACTCCATTGACCCTGATTGAGGCAATGGCAAATGCGCGGCCCGTCATCGCCACGGCGGTGGGAGGGGTCCCGGATTTACTGGGGAATCGTGATCTGGCGTTGGCGAACCCAAGCGATGTAGGAGCTGGAAACGCTGGATTCGTAGTTTGTGAGCGTGGTGTCTGCACGGATTCAAATGATGCCGATGGTTTCTGTAACGGGCTTGATTTCCTGCTTGAAAGAGAAGAGCTCCGTCAGGAAATGGGTGAGCGCGGACGTGCGTTTGTCGAACAAAGCTACTCAAAAGAGAGATTAGTCACGGACGTGCTGAGTCTTTACCAAGAATTGGCGGGAGCCCACGAAGCCTTTTCGACTAAACGTAGTACGAATATTCACGCTGTGTAACGGTGTTCGACTAGCAACTTTTAGTGGTCCCCTCGTCGGATTCACCAAAACTGTGAATGAAAACATGACCATTTAAGGAGACTGACATTTGCGTGTACTCATAACAGGTGGTGCCGGCTTTATTGGTTCTCATCTTGCCGATGCATATTTGGAGCGCGGTGATGAAGTTCTGGTGATAGATGACCTTTCAACCGGAACCATCGAAAACATTCGCCATCTTAAGAACAATCCGCGGTTCCATTACACGATTGATTCCGTCCACAATCAGCCGGTCACCGCCGAGCTGATTGATCAGAGTGACATCGTGGTCCACCTGGCGGCAGCTGTGGGCGTGAAGCTGATTGTCGAGAGTCCTGTCCGCACAATCGAAACGAATGTGCGTGGGACAGAAGTGGTTCTAGCCTTAGCAAACAAAAAAAAGAAAAGAGTGATGATCGCTTCCACTTCGGAAGTGTATGGCCTGAGTGCTGATGTGCCTTTCCGCGAAGATGGCAATCTGGTGATGGGCGCAACCACAAAAGGCCGGTGGAGCTATGCCTGCTCGAAGGCAATAGATGAGTTTCTGGCTTTGGCTTACTGGCGAGAGAAGAAACTACCCACCACCATCGTCAGACTTTTTAATACTGTGGGACCGAGACAAACGGGTCGTTACGGAATGGTTATTCCTACGTTTGTTAAGCAAGCTCTCGCCGGTCGTCCCATCACCGTGTATGGCAACGGAAAACAGACCCGCTGTTTTGGATTCGTTGGTGACGTGGTCGGAGCCTTGATCAAGCTTATGGATCGTTCGGATTCTGTAGGACAGGTCTACAACATTGGTTCGAATGAAGAGATCTCCATTTTTGAGCTCGCCAAAAAGGTGAAACAGTTGACCAATTCAGATTCGGAAATTGTCTTCCTGCCCTATGATGAGGCTTACGAGGAAGGCTTTGAAGACATGCCCCGGCGGGTCCCGGATATCACGAAAATCAACCAGTTGGTGGGCTTCCTGCCCGAAATGACCCTTGAGGGCATACTACAGAGTGTAATCAGTTTTCACAGTGGGCGCCCGTCTTCTCCTGACGACTAGAGTGCCCATTCACCTTCCTGACTTGATTTGGACACCGCTATCGATTAGCTTTCCGCTTACACTGCCCGGGTCAGTAGTTCCAATCTCGCTCGGTTATGCCCTTTAGCTCCCTTAGTCTTGTGGCTGTGGCTGCGTCAGTAATCCTGGCGCTGGCGCTGACGCCAATAGTGCGGGCCTTTGCGCGTCGCGTCGGCATCATCGCCAAGCCAAAGAGCGACCGGTGGCATAAAGAGCCCACTGCTATGTTGGGTGGAGTAGCTATCTGGCTCTCAGTTTTAATTGGCTACTTTTTATTTGTTCCACACAGCGATTACGGCTGGGTGATAATCAGCGCCAGTACTTTTCTCTTCCTCGTTGGCCTCGCAGACGACTTGCTGGACACAAAGCCCTATCAGAAATTAATTGGACAAGTGATGGGTGCGGCCTTTGTGATTTATTACGGCCTCAGTTTGCCCTGGACCAGACATTCTTCTGTGAATGTTGGCTTAACCATCTTCTGGCTGATTGGGATTACTAATGCAATAAATCTTCTGGACAACATGGATGGTCTGGCGCCGGGGATTGCGGCGATTGCCTCGGCTTTTCTTGCCATTAGCTTTATCAACACCGGGCATAACACCGCCGAGGCATTGATGCTCATGATTTTCACGGGCGCGCTTCTAGGATTCCTGGTGTACAACTCGAATCCAGCGTCGATATTCATGGGCGATTCGGGTTCGATGTTTGTCGGATTCTTCGTGGCGAGCTCTGCTTTGGTGAATCTCACCGGAGGAAGATCGCGGAGTCTTGTGCCGGTTCTCGCAGTTCCAATTCTGATTCTTTTCGTTCCCATCTTTGACACGACGTTCGTTACGATCTTGAGGAAAGCGTCGGGCCGCGCGGCTTCCCAGGGCGGGCGTGACCACACATCGCACCGGCTTGTTGCGCTCGGCATGTCAGAGCGCCGCGCTGTATGGATGCTTTACGGTTTTGCTGCGCTGGCAGGAGTTCTCGCCCTTCAGGTTCCAAGTGCAAAGCTTGATGTAAGTTTGGCTGCAATTGCCGGCTTCACAGTCCTGCTAACTCTCCTCGGCGTATATCTGGCCGGTGTAAAAGTATACGACGAGACCGAAGAGGCCTTAGCGCTTAAGAACCAGTCTTTGTCCGCATTTCTGATCGACCTCTCCTACAAACGGCGTATTTTCGAAGTATTACTAGACCTCATTCTCATTCTTTTAGCCTATTGGTGTGCTTACGCGTTGAAGTTTGGAGCGTTTTCAGGAAGCAACGCCTGGAAGCTCTTCCTGCGCACTTTGCCGGTGCTGGTTTTCGTCAAAATGGCGGCATTTCTTGTGATGGGCGTTTACCGCGGTATCTGGCGGTACATGGGTCTTGATAATCTGATCGTTTTTGCCAAGGCTGTGATTCTTAGCTCGGCTCTAAGCGTCTTGGTGATCCTCTTTGCATTTCGATTTGAGGGTTTCTCACGAACGATATTCATCCTCGATGGAATGCTGATGTTCCTGTTTCTGGCCGGAAGTCGAATGGCATTTCGTTTGTTTCGGCAAGTACTCCCGGTCTCAGGAGGCGGTGAAGGGCGACGGGTGTTGATTTATGGGGCAGGAGACGCCGGTGAAGTAGTACTTAAAGAACTGTTGAATAATCGCGCCCTGAAGTATTCGCCAGTCGGTTTTTTGGATGACGACCCGGCTAAGAGCGGTAAAGTTCTTCACGGGCTCAAAGTATATGCCGGCAACGGCGATCTAAGCTCAGTGTGCCGGCAAAACGACGTGAATGAACTACTCATTTCTACCTCCCGGGTGCCGGAAGAGCGCCTGCAGGAGATCCTCAGTTTTTGCCGAACCCACGACATTCTGGTGAAACGAATGAAAATGACCATTGAAGATCTGTCGTAAGGTTTGAATGGAGAAATCGTAGCGGACTCGCTCACCTGGCGAGACGTTGTCAGCAATATGTCTGAGCAAGTAATTCAATTGAAAGCAACTTTGGCGGCGAAACTTACTATGACCGCCATAATTGTGATGGCGCTGACGGCCTCCTGGTTTGTGGTTCATTGGTATCTGGGAAATACGCTTGCCGAATACCTGGTTCCTGAGCAGAATCAACTGGAAACTGCTCGAATGGCTGTGTCATGGGCTCCCAACGATCCACTGCCTCACTGGAGACTGGGTAGTCTCATACAGAACAACCTTCCGTCCGATCAAATTGCTCTTGCCGTAGCTGAGTATGAGAAGGCTGTTAGTCTGTCGCCGAGCGACTACAGATTCTGGATGGACCTGGGTGCAGCGCTGGAGCAGGCGGGTGACTCTGATAAAGCGGAAAAAGCATTACGTCAGGCGGTGAAGTTGGCACCGTCCTATTCGTATCCGAGTTGGCACCTGGGAAACTTACTGCTTCGTCAGGGTCGATATTCGGAGGCCTTTGCGGAATTGCACCGCGCAAGCGAAGCCAACGAGCAACTACGACCCCAGCTATTCAATCTCGCGTGGCAGGTAAATAAAGACGATTTCGAGTCACTCAAAGTCTCAATCGGGAATGACCCGGAAGCGCGGGCTCAGTTTTCACAGTACTTGATTTCGCGTGGAAGATTCGATGAGGGGCTCCGATTCTGGAATACTCTCAGTGAAACAGAAAAACGAGCTAACCAACCTTTAGCGCTTTCTATGATAGACAATCTTATTGCCGGCAAACGGTATCATCAGGCTGTTGAAATCTGGAACAGCGTTACACCAATGGCTGCCGCTCGCGCCGAGCCCGGACATGTCATTGACGGTGGGTTTGAAGACAACGTGGCCCACGGGCGAGGTGCAGTTTTTAGTTGGCAGTTTCAATCCGTCTCGCAGGTGCAGGCCGGAATCGATTCAAATTCGGCGCGCACCGGTGACCACAGCTTCAGAATATTTTTTCAGGTCCGCACACGTCTTCAAGCTATCAACATGTCACAGCTTGTGCCGGTACAGCCCGATACACAATACGATCTTGAATACTACTTGAAGACAGACAAGCTCGTCAGCGCTGCGACGCCGGTTATGGTCATTGCAGATGCTACCGACGAAACCATCCTGGCCTCCTCAGAGGCTGCGCCCAACGGAGATAATGATTGGAAGCGGATTTCTCTGTCTTTTAAGACCGGAGCCAAAAGCGAAGCGGTGAGGCTGAGGATCAGTCCGACGCCGTGTGCTGACAACTCGGTTTGTCCGATCTTCGGAACGATTTGGTATGACGACTTCGATCTCAAGCCCCGAAAATAACGCGATCCTTTCTCCGGAGGCGCCAGCGAGCTTAGTTGAGCCTGTGCCGAGACCCGGAGTCGTGCACACGCTTGCGAGCAGGTTTGCGTTCCTGCTTATTTGTTTGGCCATCATCCTTTCCGCGCTTGCCTACGGTACGGTTCATTATTGGGCTTTGGCTGTGTTTTTCCTCGGTGCCGTTGTAATTCTGATTCTCTGGCTGGTCGACGGTTGGACTCTGGGAACGTTACGTATTAGCCGAAATGTTTTGCAGTTGCCATTGCTGGGAATGCTTCTGCTTGGGCTGGTTCAACTACTTCCGCTCAGAAGCGCCGATAACGCGGGTGTATCTTCGATTCCATTTGTAAGAAGTCTGTCTTTAGATCCGTATTCGACGCGCCTCATTCTTGTTCAGGTAGCGGCGTTGCTGATTTATTTCGCCGCCAGCCTCGTTTTCGTGGATACGCCGAATCGGCTAAGGCTGCTGGTAAGGACAATCACAATATTTGGCTTTCTTCTGGCTATCTTTGGCCTTACTCAATCATTTACCACGAGTAAGGTCTATTGGATTCGAGAGTTGCCTCAAAGCCAACCTTTTGGCCCGTTTATCAATCGTCATCACTTTGCGGGTTACATGGAGTTAGCGATCGCTCTGCCATTGGGACTCCTGTTCTCAGGAGCGCTGGAAAAAGAAAAAAGGTTCATCTATCTCTTTGCGGTGGGTTTGATGAGCGTCGCATTAATAATGACCAACTCTCGAGGTGGTCTCATCAGCCTCATAGCGGAAATCATGTTTCTTGTCGCGGTGGGTGGATTGCGAAGGCGTCATACAAGAAGGAGATCTACGGAGAGAAAAGCCGGCATCAAGGGCGCGGCAATCAGGGCCGGGCTAGCGTTGGCCCTGGTTGTTGCGATTCTTGGAGCTGTTACATTTTTAGGAGGGGAAAGCGGACTATCGCGGCTGCTGGGCTCAATTAATACTGACGACCCGTCAACTGGGCGGACGCATTTTTGGACCGTGACAGTGGACATAATAAAAACCCATCCGATATTGGGTATTGGCCTGGGAGCCTTTAGCGTGGTCTATACGGGTTACGATTCCCGCAATGGTCTTTTTCGCTTGGAGCAAGCCCACAACGATTATTTACAGGTCTTGTCGGATGGTGGAATCATTGGAGCTGCGCTCGGACTATTCTTTGTTATAAGTCTATTTCGCATGGGATTTGCGCGAAGAGCGACTCATGATCGTTTCAGGCGCGGAGTGGCGACCGGAGCGCTGGCCGGATGTTTTGCCGTGCTGGTGCATAGTTTTTTCGACTTCACTTTGCATACTACTTCAAACAGTCTTCTTTTTCTGATTTTGGCTGCGCTGGCAACGATGAACGGACGTGTCGAGGATGCGCCGCCCATCCAGAAAAGGCGTCACCGTAGCGCAACCAGTGTGAATCCGGAAAATGGGTAACTGGCACTTAGCATGACGCAACTAGCGTTCAGGGCCCTGTAGTATTATCAGTTTGCAAGGGAGGTTTAAGGGGATTTGGCTTCACCTGCTTCTGTAAAAATCGATATGAGCAAAGACCAAGAGCTCGAAAAGGCATCGTCCGTACCTGGACTTTGTCTCAGGGCAGCTTTGAAACATGGGAAGCAGGATGCCCTGAACCATAAGCTTGAAGGTGAGTGGGTAAATATTTCGGTGGACACTTTTGTGGAAAGGGTGCGAAACGTCGCCCTGGGGTTGGCCGAGTTGGGCATAAAGCCTGGCGATCGAATAGCACTGCTGTCGGAAAACAGGCCCGAATGGTCGATTGCTGATTTTGCAATTCTCAGCCTCGGCGCTATTAACGTTCCTATCTACACAACTCAAGCGGTTGACCAGATCCGTTTTATCCTCACGGATTCTGGCGCTCGGGCAATTTTCGTTTCAAATAGGAAGCTCTTCAAACACGCCGCCACAGCGCTTGCGGGGCTGGATTTTCTCGAGCGGATCATTTTCTTCGATGAGCAGGGGCTTTCTGATATTGAAAGATCTACAACGCTTAAGGCATTAGAAGAGACAGGGCAGCGGCGAGCTGAGGATAAGCCAGCGCTACTAGATGCCTACCTCAAGGCAATTAAGCCTGATGATCTGGCAACGATCATATACACGTCCGGCACCACTGGTGAACCGAAGGGTGTAATGCTCACCCATGCTAACTTCATATCAAATGTTCTGGCCATTACCGCCGGTCTGCCGATCTCGTCAAGTGATATCGCTTTGTCAGTACTTCCTTTGTCGCATATTTTCGAGAGAACTGGCTTTTACATCTTTTGCTATAACGGCGTGTCAGTGTATTACACGGCCTCTTTCGATCAGGTTGGAGAGAATCTTCGTGAGGTAAGACCGACTGTTATGACCGCAGTCCCGCGACTGTTCGAAAAGGTGTATCACCGTATTGTCAAAAAAGGCTTTACTCAAAAAGGCTGGAAGCGCCGGGTCTTTGTCCGTTCGCTCGAAGTCGGTCACCGTTACGCCGAGTCAAAAGATAAAGGGCGGCGCGTGAGCCCCACGTTGGCCCTTCAACAAAAAGTGGCAGACCGTTTGGTGTTTTCGAAGTGGCGTGAAGGAGTGGGAGGACGTTTGAGATATTTTGTCTCGGGCGGGGCACCCCTTTCTCCGGCTCTTTCCTACGCGTTTTTGGCTGCTGGTATTCCCATTTTGCAAGGTTATGGTGCGACAGAGACCTGCATCGTTTCGGCCAATCGCCCCGAAAACAATCAGGTGGGATCTGTAGGTTTGCCTTTTAAAGGAATCGAAGTCTCTATCGCAGCGGATGGTGAAATCCTATTGCGCGGACCCAATGTCATGCGAGGCTATTATGGCCATCCGGAAGAAACAGCCTCCGTCTTGAATGATGAATGGTTTTCTACGGGGGATGTGGGGCACTTGGACAAACAAGGTCACCTCTACATAACCGATCGAAAGAAAGATCTATTCAAACTGTCAAATGGCAAATATGTAGCTCCTCAACAGATTGAGAGCCTTCTAAAGCAGAGCGAGTTTGTGAGTCAGGTAGTGGTGGTTGGGGCAGGACGCAAACAGCCCGCAGCGCTCGTGGTGCCCGAATGGGAAGCAGTCAAGCAGGCGCTCTCTGCGTCGGGCAAAGAGTTCCCTACCGATCGGGCTGAACTCGCCAGGTCTCCCGCCGCCAACAAGTTAGTACAGGGAGATATCACGCTGCTTACGCGCGATCTCGACGATTATCAGCGAATCCGGCGAATTGCTTTACTGCCGGAAGAATTCACGATTGATAAAGGGGAATTGACGCCTACGCTTAAGGTTAAGAGACGCGTCATTGATCAGAAGTTTGGTAGCCTGATCGAAGAACTTTATTCCTGAGGGCGTGGAAGGTGTGGAAAATAGGAGAACACTCTAGTTAACGATTTCTGATTTAGGTCACCGTCATACCCTTCGGGCTTGCGGAGTTTTCCGCCTCAACCTTCGCAGGCCTGTCCCGTCCCAAAATAGACTCTGCTAGAACTCTCAGATTCATAGGTAGATCCGGCGCGCGACAATCTCCTTTAAGTGGCTGTGTATAAAAGGCCAGAAGAGGAATCTCGCAATAGCAAAAGTCACAGCTAGCCAGATGATGCTTTACCAGGAAGTTGATTTCAGCAGTGAGAGATTGACGGCGAAATGATAGTAAGAGGCTTGAAGAAGGGCACGCTAACTTCTTGCTAAAAGACTTTGCGGTTGAGGTTTTCATCTATTTGCCCCTAGTTTATCCACATACTACTAGGTTGTTGCTCAGATTTGTAAAGAGATTTTCGCGCTGGGAGGATGAAGAAAGCAAGGGGCAAATTGCCTGTCAGCCTCCACCGAATAGACCCCGCATTGTCATCCGCTTGTTCAACAACTTAATAGACTTAATTGTTCAATCCTTCCATAACTTTATTGCCCCTGTCAGTCCTTTTGTGGTTTGAAATCAATAACTTGCACCTCGTGCAAAAACTTGTTGCTCATTTTTTGGAATGTTGCTAAGATGCATACCGTTCAGTCAAAGGGCGCCTGCTCTTTGACGATTGTTCCAAGGTAGCCCACCTTTTTCTCAGGATTACTCGGGCAAATAAACACTGACTACCAAGCTTAGCCCCCTGGGTTCGCCTAGGAATTTCTCTCTAATAATCTCCGTCTAACCTTGCCAAAGCTCTGTGTTCCTTCGACTTACCTGAGATTTGTCCTAAGAGGCATCTTCTGCAGGGTGTCGACTACCCAGGTATAGAAATCTCCCGCCAAAAGTGTTGTTCCATTCAACTCCGCCAACCAAAGAACATACCAGTGAAATCCCTAAGTCACGAACTAGAAAAAGAAGTTGAGCTGAGAACCGTCGGCCAAGAACCGCAAACCGCCCGCGCGAAACGCTCCGCTGAGCGCATCGCTAAGAGTGGCAAGTGGGTAGAGAGCCTTCGTTGCTCAGACGTCAATCGTCTGTGGTCGGAATTGCACCGCATTGTCTCACACCATCCTTTGGTGAGAGCCTCCCGCAGCGCAGGCCTTTTAGTGGAGGAAGGGGCAACAACTGCATATACTGATCTAACCCAGGAACTGTTCGTCCAGCTGCTAAGCAAGAATCGCTTTGAACACTACCTCGAGTCGGAGATGACCGATTACGAGATCGAGTGTGAAATCGGACAAATAGAACTGACTAACCTTCTTACCGCTGAACTGCGGAAGCGCCATCCCGAAAGTTATCGCCTGGCTCGACGTATCTCGACTTTGATTCAATCAAGCTCGAATTTTCGTCGTTTTGATTCGAGTGGAACCGGAGATGAACCCCACCGCCGGTTAGCCGATCGAGTTTACGGCCTGAGCGAATGGGCCGACGGAAAGCCTCGTCGCGATTCTCATGAGGTAGAGCAGCGTGTTCACATGATTCCCGTGCGGGCGCGTGATACGCGAATGGTGGGATGCACTGGGGATTCGCAGGTAGTGATCAGTAATTCAGACCTGGAGGACCTTATTGTTTCGGTGCTGGACGCAATCGACTCGCCAGTTGATGTCAGGGCCCTTAGGAGCCTTGTCATGTCACGCCTTCCCGTGATGGACATCTATCTCGTGCCCCTCGACGGCGACGACAACGATGGCGAGGGTAATCATTTCCAGCCGGTTGATAAGGGAGAGAACCCTGAACAAGGGCTATTACGACGCGAGTCAGAAGATGAAGCCGCGGGGTTTGTGGATCACTTTTTAGCCAACCTTCAGGAAACAGTTCGCGGAAAGCTCAAGCAATACAACCGAATACTGGGCGTTTTGTGGCATTGCTATCTTAGCCCTGACCAATCGACTCAGCTTGAAGTGGCAGCTGTGTTGGGGGTCTCTGATTCGCTTGTGTCGGACTATCGACGGAGAATCGAACAGGAATTACGTGCCCTTTCGTTCTCTGAAGTAGAAGAGGCGAGACGTTTTGAGAGTGCCCTTCGGGAACGAGTACGCACGCTTGTAATTACAAACGAGGAGCAGGAGGTAGCGGTCTAACCGATTTAGCCCGGGTGGTGACCAATACTGACCTACTTCGAACCAAGCGGTTCAATGATTTAAGTCGTTTCGAAGCTGACGGGGACTAAACCACGCCGGCTCGTTTTTGCTTTTGGAGTAATGTTCGCCGATTGGAAACGCCAAGCTGGTATCGGAATAAAGTCCTCCAGACCCAGGCAAGGATTGAATAAATGCCCCGGAAATCCCGAGCGTCGGACTATGAGTCGCTGACCCGCCCACGATCGCGGTTTTCAGGGACTGCCGCCGTTGAGTTGGACACCGAGGACCTGACACACCTTAAACCAGTCAAATCCTCGTCAAGTCGCATAAAACCAGTCAGAACGCAAGATAAGAAAGAACCCAAGGAAGAAGTTGTTAGCTGTTTACCGAATTTGCGTCTATCAGCACCTTCGGAGCAGCGAGACATCAAGGGAGCTCACGACAAGCAAGGGCGTTTGAGTACGTCTGCTTTTCTACGGCGCGGGCACGCGTTGACGTATTATGCGCTGTTCCTTTTCAGTGTCATTCTGTACGCTCGCCCCGCGGAGTTCTACCCGTCTCCTCTGACTGCCTCGATAGCTTTGATCGTAGGGCTTCTTACGCTGGCTATCTACTTTCCCTCTCAACTTGCGTTAGAAGGCACGCTGACCGCGCGTCCACGTGAGGTGAATCTCATCCTGCTCTTCTGCCTCACCGGTTTGCTCTCAATTCCGCTGGCGATTAATCCACTCGAAGCCTGGCTGGAGTTTAGCGGGACATTTATCCGCTGTATTGTCATCTTCATCGTAATGGTGAATGCGGTACGCAGCGAAAACCGTTTGAAAGGATTGCTATTTCTGGCTGTCGCAGTCAGCTGTTGGCTCAGTCTTGGTGCGCTCAACGACTACCGACTGGGGCTGCTAACGGTCGAAGGTTACCGGGTGGGAGGAGTAGGTAACGGAATCTTCGGCAACTCTAACGACATGGCGTTGTACCTGGTGACGACAATGCCGATCGCTATTGGACTGATTTTCGCAGGTCGCGGCGTTGTCAAAAAAGTAGTCTTCGCAGTCTCCGTTGTTTTGATGATTGGGGCTATTGTTGTCACCTACTCACGTGGCGCTTTCCTGGGAGAACTGGTCGCCCTTGGATTCATGGCCTGGAAACTTGGGCGTAGCCGTCGGCTTATTATCTTCTCCGCGGGCACGTTGGTAGTACTTCTGTTCCTCGTACTCGCGCCCGGCAACTACGCAGTTCGCCTTTTATCCATTTTTGTTCCCAGCCTTGATACGGTGGGCTCTTCCAGCGCCAGACAGGGCGAATTATTCAGATCTATTTACGTGGCTTTGCGTCACCCGCTGTTTGGGATCGGTATGGGAAATTATGCGCCAGAGATGTCCTATAGAGGACTTGTCACACACAATGCTTACACCCAAGTCGCTGCGGAGATGGGATTAGCGGCACTAGCCGTCTACACGATGTTCGTAGTGACGCCAATTAAGAGATTGGCGCAGATCCCGCGTGAGACTCTTACTACGCCCAACAGCTCGCGCTACTACTATCTCGCGGTAGGCTTGCAAGCATCGCTCTTGGCCTATCTTGTATCGAGCTTTTTCGCTTCGGTGGCATATCTCTGGTACGCCTATTACCTCGTGGCCTACGCGGTCTGCCTGCGACGCATATACGAAGCGGAAATCGGAGGAATCGTCGTTCTCGATAAGGGAAAGCTCAAAGAGCCCGGACTGCTGCGCGTAGCGACGCTGGTGGGCCGTGAAAACGGGACAGTCATACCATGAGTATCAGAATGGCAGCGGGGTTAGCTTTCTGGATGAGTGTGGCAGCACTCATCTATACCTACGCCGGCTATCCACTCTTGCTGTTTGTTATCGGCAGTTTCTATCCAAGATTAGTGCGCCGGGCTGATTGGACGCCAAGCGTCACCATTATCATCACGGCCTACAACGAGGAGCTCGCCCTCGCGGCCAAATTGGAAGACACGCTTGCGCTCGATTATCCGCAAGATAGTTTAGAGGTAATTGTGGCATCGGATTGCTCAAGCGATCGCACGGATGAGATTGCGCTTGAGTTTCAAACACGCGGGGTACGACTTCACCGCCAACCAGAACGCTTGGGAAAGACCGCAGCGCAGAATGCTGCTGTTGAAAGGGCGTCGGGTGAGATCATTGTCTTTTCCGATGCGACAACCTTCTACCAAAGGGACGTGCTTCGTACGCTGATGCCTAACTTCGCGGACTCGACGGTTGGATGCGTCACGGGCCGCGTCGTTTACACGGACTCCGCCAGATCGAGTGTGGGACATGGCACTCGTTCATACTGGGGCTATGAGTTCTTCCTGAAGAAATATGAGAGTTCTGTCTGTTCGCTAATCGGTGTCTGCGGATGTCTCTATGCTGTCCGTCGTTCAGCCTATGTGCCTCTCTATCATGAGGCATGCAGCGATTTTGTTATTGCGACCAAGATGGTCGAACAAGGATTACGAGCTGTCTATGAGCCTGCCGCTGTGTGCAGCGAGGAGACGAATATCCAGGCCAATAAGGAGCTAAAAACACGGGTGCGAATCATCACTCAGACATTGGCGGATCTATGGCGCAATCGTCGTATGTTGAGCCCGCTCAGAAGTGGTTTCTACGCCGTTGAGCTTTTCTCGCACAAAGTAATGCGTTATCTGGTACCGCTGTTTCTCATCGCAATCCTGGCAGCAACTGCCATATTGACGCCACGCTCGATCCCTTTCACCTTTATTCTCGCGGCCCAGATTGTTTTTTATGGCGCGGCCGGATTGGCAGTGTTACTTGAACGATCGGGTTTGCATAGTCGTCTGTTAGCCATCCCGCAGTACTTCGTTATTGGCAACCTCGCATCACTGATCGGTTTTTACCAGTTCTTGCGCGGCGAACGGTATGCGCGCTGGGAACCCATTCGCGCCAGCGAGGTCCCCTAGGAGCAATCAAGGAAATGGTAGAGGAGCAAACAAAACCGATCGTAAGGAATGCCATGTCCATTGACCTGGAGGACTGGTTTTGTGTGCACAACTTAAGCGCGGTGATCAAGAGAGAGGACTGGGACAAGTGTGAGCTGAGGGTGCATGAAAGTACCAGACGTGTCCTGAATTTACTGGAGAAACATCAGACGCACGCCACCTTCTTTGTACTTGGCTGGGTTGCGGAACGCCTGCCAGAACTGATTCTCGAGATTGAAGAGAAGGGGCACGAAATTGCAGTACACGGCTATAACCACTTGCTGTTGACCGAAATCACGCCTGGCGAATTTGAAGAGGACCTGGATAAATCGCTTGCAACACTCAGGTCGTGCGGCATCAAACAAACTCCCCTGGGTTTTCGTGCACCATCTTTCACAATAGTAGAAAAGACCAGGAAGTGGGCTCTGGAAACGCTGGAGAACTACGGATTCAAGTATGACTCGTCGGTCTTCCCGGTTGGATTCCACCCTGATTACGGCATCGCTAGCGCTCCGTTAGCTCCGTATAAGATCACTGACAAGCTTGTCGAATTCCCCATGAGTTGTCTGGAGGTATTTGGAAAAAGGTTGCCCTTTAGTGGGGGCGGATACTTTCGCCTCTTCCCTTATTCCTACACCAAGCTCTGTATGAAGCGATGCAACGCACAAGGTCGCTCGGCTGTTTTTTATCTGCATCCCTGGGAACTCGATCCGGGTCAACCAAAGATCAAGCTCCCCAGAGTCAAGGCGTTTCGACATTATCGCAATCTGGACCAGACGGAAAAGAGACTGGATGCGCTTCTTGGCGATTTCCAATTTACGACTATTAGAGAGGTATTGGGATTATGAAGAACGAGATTGAAGTGCAGCGAAGCTTTTGGAACAGTGAGGCTGACGCCTTCGAGCGAATTTACTCCAAGGAGAAATCAAAGCTCTCAAGCACGCTCGACCAGTTTTTCCGCAAGGACATGTACGAGCGATTCGTCTTCACCATCGAGAACTGCAAACCAGTAGCGGGTCGGCGGTTTTTGGATGTGGGTTGTGGAAACGGGCTCTATAGCGTCGAGCTGGGCAATAAGGGCGCAGCCGGCGTAGTGGGCTTGGACATTTCGCCTGTGATGGTAGAACGGTGCCGCAGATCGGCCGAAAAAGAAGGATTGGAAGACCGCCTAAACTTCATCCAGACCGATTTGCTGGAGTATGAACCTGATGCCAGTTTCGATGTGAGTTATGGCATCGGATTATTCGACTACATAAGCGAACCCTTGCCGGTGTTGAGGAAGATGAGGGAAGTGACGAAAGACAGGGTGATTATGGCGTTCCCCAGACTGTGGACATGGCGGGCGCCGGTGAGAAAGGTGAGATTGACTGCGAAAGGTTGTCCTGTTTTCTTTTACTCGAAAAGCAGAATCAACCGACTAATGAAAGATGCCGGCTTCGCAAGCTGGGAAGTCACGCGCGTCGGCAAACTGTACTGCGTCCTCGCTCGCGTCAAACTAGAAGGCTAGCGATCAGTCCCTAATTGTGGTGAAGAAATGTGTGGCATAACCGGTTTTGTAGTTCATGATCAGGTAGTCGACGAGCATGAGAGTGCCGTTGTCCTGGATCGTATGTGCCTCGCGATCGCGCACCGCGGACCGGATGACCAAGGCATGTTTCTCGAGGGACCAGTTTCGCTTGGGATGCGTCGGCTTTCAATCATCGACCTGGCGACCGGGCACCAACCGATGTCGGGATGCGATAGCGCAATCAAGATAGTATTCAACGGCGAGATCTATAATTACCATGAGTTGCAGCACGAGCTGGAGGCCCGTGGCCATCGTTTCAGAACTCACTCTGATACCGAGACGATTGTTCATGCGTTCGAAGAGTTTGGCTCTAAGTGCGTGGAGCACTTGCGGGGGATGTTTGCCTTCGCCATGTGGGACTCGCGCCGCCAGGAGCTTTTCATCGCGCGCGACCGCACAGGCAAAAAGCCTCTCTACTACACCGTCACAACGCGCGGCACGCTTCTTTTCGGCTCGGAGCTGAAATCTTTGCGCGAGCATCCAGAGTTTCAGGGAGAGACGAGCCTTGAAGCGCTCGATGCTTATTTAACATTCGGGTACGTTCCCGATCCGCTGACGATCTTCCGCGGGGTTCACAAACTGCTGCCCGGACATCATCTGACTTTCGCTTCAGGCAAGCTGCGTGTCGAGCAATACTGGGACTTTCCTTACCAGGAGCTTCAAGTCGAAGCGATGCAAGATGAGGAGGAGTGCCTTGAAGAATTGCGTGCGTTGCTTGATGACGCGGTGCGCGTGCGCCTGGTGGCGGACGTGCCTTTGGGAGCGTTCTTATCGGGCGGCGTCGATTCGAGCACGGTCGTAGGCCTGATGGCGCGTCATACCAACCAGCCGGTTAAGACCTTCTCCATAGGTTTTCACGAAGACAGCTACAACGAGCTGAAATATGCGCGCATTGCGGCCAGGCATTTCGGGACAGATCATCACGAGTTCGTCGTCACGCCGGACATCTGTGAAATTGTTGACGAATTGGTTTGGCATTTCGACGAACCGTTCGCGGATTCTTCCGCGATTCCGACCTACATGGTCTCAAAACTCGCGCGCGAACACGTCAAAGTCGTGCTCTCTGGGGATGGGGGCGACGAAGTCTTCGCAGGGTACACCCGGTACGCTCTTGATCGAAGGCGTAGCGGTTTTGCACGTCTGCCGCGAAGCTTCCGCCAGCGTGTGATGCAGCCTTTAGGAAGAACGCTTCCGCATGGTGCATGGGGACGCAACTACGTTCACACCGTTGCGCTCAATCCCCTTGACCGTTATATCGACGACATCTCGATCTTTACCAGCCTTAACAAACCATCACTTTATACCGATGGGTTTCGCCTGCGGCTGGGAGCGACTGACGCGGTAGCGCAGTTTCGTGAATGTGCCGAGCGTTCACGTGCAGGTGATGGTCTCGATCCGCTGCTTTATCTTGACAGCAAAACCTACTTGCCAGGCGACATTCTGACTAAAGTAGATCGCATGAGCATGGCCGCCTCGCTTGAAACCCGGGTACCATTGCTAGATCACAAACTGATCGAGTTTGTGTGCACGCGCATTCCTGCCAGCATGAAGATGAAGGGGTTGGAAACCAAGCACATCTTCAAACGCGCTGTGCGCGATCTTGTTCCCGCTGAGATCCTGAATCGACCCAAGATGGGCTTCGGCGTTCCCATCGAACAATGGATTAACAAGCAACTGCGAGAGCGCGTGCGAGAGACATTAACAGAATCGCGTACCACGGAGCGTGGATACATTGAGAGACGTTACGTCAACGTCCTGCTCGACGAGCACGAACGCGGGCGTCGCGATCATGCCAGCGAACTATGGTCGCTCTTCATGCTGGAATTGTGGCATCGCACCTTTGTGGACAAAGCTGGAGCAGTCCCGGCGGCGCGACCATACACTGATGATCTAGTCAAGGTCGTCGCCTGATGGAATGGATTTCCAGCTAACGGGAGGATGGGAAAGTAGTGGCGCGGAAGAAAATCTTATTGGTCGAAGTCAACGAAGTGACCTGGAACCTGATTGATCCACTCATCGAGCAGGGACGACTCCCAACGTTTGCACATCTCAAACGTGAAGGCGCTTGGGCCTCGCCGATGAGTGTTGATTTGCCACCCCAACTGGATCCCTGGATTACCTGGACCACTGTCTACACCGGCCGACCTCAATCGGATCACAACGTTTTCTTCCTGCAACAGCCGCCCGAAACCATCCGTGCAAAACGCATTTGGGAGATCTGTCATGAGGCGGGATTGAGCGTCGGCGTTTACGGCAGCCTCTGCTCCTGGCCGCCACAGAAAGTGAAAGGGTTCTATGTTCCCGACACCTTCGCTCCTGACACCGCGACTTACCCTGAAAGCTTAGAGCCTGTTCAGAAGTTAAACCACACCTACACGCGTTCGGTTCGTCTCCCTTCGGATCAGGACGGAGTGATGTTCAAAGCGAACCTCGGCGCGAGACTCCTCAAACTGGGGTTGAGTGCAAGCACTGTCTCCAGAATTGTGCGCCAGCTCGGGCGCGAGCGACGCAACGCCAGCCTACGCTGGCAGCGTGTGGCGTTACAGCCCATTGTCAACTTCGATTTCTTCAGTCGCCTTTATCGCCGCTACCAGCCCGAGTTCGCTTCGTTTCATACCAACCATGTTGCGCACTACATGCACACGTACTGGAAAGCCATGCAACCCGATCTTTTTCCGCAGGAGACCACGGACGAGGAGATAAGCAATTACTGCGGGACGATCGAGCACGGCTACCGCACCGCCGACGAGTTGCTAAGTCGTATGATGAACTTAATGGATAGCAATACGGTGATGGTCGTCGCTTCCAGCATGGGGCAGAAGCCTTTCGTCACTTCACTCAAGAAAGGGAAACGCGTTGGCCAGCTTCGCTCGCTTGAGCGGTTGGTGCACATCCTCGGCGCGGAAGGTCGCGTTCGCGCGCTTCCGACTATGTCGGATCAGTTCAATCTCTACGCAGATACGCAGGCCACCAGAGAATTGGTCCTCAGCAACCTGAAGTCCGTCTACATTGATGCGCCGGAGCGCCCTATGTTCAATATCGACACAATCGAAAACAGTCTGACCGTCACGCTCAGGCATTACGACGAAACCTCCGAAGAGTCGCGCTGCGTTTTCCCGTACAGAGTGAAAGATAACAGTTTTCGTTTTGAGGACCTGGTGTATGGCACGGGAATGGTGAAATCCGGCTGCCATGATCCAAAAGGCATGATGATGCTCTACGGGGCGGGCATTCGAAGGGGCTTACGCATTGGTGAATGCACGAATCTGGACATCGCACCGACGCTTTTGACACTGCTCGGCTTGCCCGTGCCGAACGAGATGACCGGCCGAGTCCTGCGTGAAGCGTTCGACGAACCTCAGGCGAATTAGACTTTTAATACTGTAGGGAAGGCCCGAAGCCAGGTCCTTCAAATCCCTTGTTCTAACTAAAGCAGTGAAGCCAAACGTTCTACACATCATAGACAGCTTCGATCAGGGCGGGACCGAGCGCCAAGCCATCCAGCTTGTGCGCCTCCTGCATGAAAGCAATCATTACCGTGTTCATCTGGCCTGCCTCCATGACCGCGGCGTGCTGCGCAGCGAAGTCGAGCGCCTGGGGATAGGCGAGATCGCGGCCTATCCTCTCAACAGTTTTTTCAACCGCAACTTCGCCCTTCAGCTTCGGCGGCTGAACTGCTTTTTGCGCGAACGCGAAATAGACATTGTTCATACTCACGGTCTCTACACCAACATTTTCGGCATCATTGGGGCCACGTTGGCTGGCGTGCCGGTTCGCATTGCGTCACGTCGTGAGACTGGAGGTCTGCGTGACGGCCTGCGCCGCTGGGGAGAACGTCGGGTCTTTAGCCTATCGCATGCGATCGTCGCCAATGCGGAGGCGGTGCGCCAGGATTTGATTGGTGAGGGTGTTCCAGCCCAAAAGGTGATGACCGTCTACAACGGCGTGGACGTTGAGCGGTTCGCGCCACCTCAGACCATACGGCCGCGAGAGGAGACGCTCAGGATGTTAGGTCTACCGCCGGAGCTTGGGCGCCGGTTTGTCACGATAGTCGCTAACGTCCGGCATCCGGTGAAGGATCATCCAATGTTTTTGCGCGCTGCTCGTCGCGTCAGATATTCGGTTCCGCAGGCTGCTTTTGTCATTGCCGGAGAAGGTGAATTAATGACGAGTCTTCGCGCGCTGGCAAAAGAGCTCCGAATTGAGCGCGATGTTTTCTTTATCGGAAGGTGTAAGCAGGTGGCGGAACTGCTCGCGGTCTCCGAGGTTTGCGTGTTGAGTTCAAAGGCCGAAGGCTTTTCAAATGCGATTCTCGAGTACATGTCTGCGGGACGCCCGGTTGTGGCCACCGATGTGGGCGGAGCGCGGGAAGCGGTCGTTGAGGGTGAAACGGGTTTTCTTGTGCCTGGCGGCGACGACGCGGCAATGGCCGAGCACATTATCGCCCTACTCGGTGACACTGAGCGCGCACGAGAGATGGGGCAACGCGCCCGATGCATCGTGAAAGAGAAATTCTCTGGTGCGACGCAGCTTGCGGAGACTGTGAGCCTTTACGATGAATTGATGGCGAAATCTAAACCGCGATGGCTCCGCACTGGTGAAAGAATAGTACGCGAAGCGTGACCCGAGGCTTGTCTTAATCGGATTGCTTACGAGTGTTTTGGCCTGAATGAAAAAGGATTTAGCCACAAATGCGTCGGAGCAGCTTCTTTTGCAGCGACCAATGAGACGATTCAGGCGTCTAGTGTGCATCGCGGTAGTGGTGTTCGGGTCGTGCTTACTCCTGGCATGGGTAGCTGCAGAGGCGTTGATTGTAAATGCGAAACTTGCGCATGCCGATGCGCTGGTAGTGCTTGCGGGTTCGTCCACTTATCTTGAGCGGACGCGTCACGCAGCCCAACTTTTCAGCGAGGGGCGGGCGCCGCGGATCATTCTGACCAATGATGATTTGAAGAGTGGGTGGTCAGCTGAGCAGGAGCGCAATCCCCTTTTTGTAGAGCGCGCGGCCGAGGAACTCAAGCGCCTGGGAGTACCCTCTGACAAGATAGAAGTTGTTCCGGGCCGGGTCATGAGCACGTATGATGAAGCTGTATGCCTGCGTCAGTATGCTCAGGAACGCAGTCTGAGATCGATCCTGGTTGTGACCTCGGCTTATCAATCCCGGCGGGCGCTGTGGACCCTTAGGCGTGTTTTTCAGGGAGAGATTGTAGTTGGACTGGATCCGGTAGCGCCCGGAGATCAGGCGCCGACTTCGGCAACCTGGTGGCGCCATCGACTCGGCTGGCAGTTAGTTCCCGGCGAGTATGTGAAGATGATCTATTACCGGATCCACTATTGATGGAGAATCAATGAGATGAGTTCGCACGCTATCGAAATTGCTCAAGGCGACAGGTTCGACTTCGGCAAAAACTGGAGCCGCTTTCTCACTGTCCTTGACGACGCGCGAGTCGCGCAGGCGGAAGAATCACTCAAGGCGATGTTGGAAATTGAAGATCTCGAAGGCAAGAGGTTTTTGGATATTGGTTCAGGCAGTGGCCTTTTTAGTCTGGCGGCGCGCCGGCTTGGCGCCAGCGTGCATTCGTTTGACTACGACCCACGCTCCGTTGCGTGCACCAGCGAACTCAAGAGGCGCTACTTCGATGGTGATGATCGGTGGAAGGTTGAAGAAGGTTCGGCGCTTGATGCGGGATACGTTAAATCGCTGGGAACGTACGATGTAGTCTACTCGTGGGGCGTGCTGCATCACACGGGTCAGATGTGGCAGGCACTTGAGAATGCGCGACTGCCTGTCGCCGCGCGTGGCAAGCTCTTCATCGCCATTTATAACGACATGGGCAGCAAGAGTCGGCGCTGGAAGTGGATCAAGCGCACATATAACGATCTGCCGCGTTTCCTCAAGACTCCTTTTGCGGTCGGAGTTGTCGCACCGGAAGAAGCTAAATCGATACTGCGCTCGCTGGTAATACTCAAGCCGGCTGAATATGTCCGCAGGTGGACTCAGTATGACAAGAACAGAGGAATGAACCGCTGGCGAGATATCATTGATTGGGTTGGAGGCTATCCTTATGAAGTGGCGAAGCCTGAAGAGATTCACGACTTCTATCGTGCGCGGGGCTTTACGTTAATGAAAATGAAATGTGGGGGCGTAGGTCTGGGATGTAACGAATTCGTCTTTGTGCGCGATAGTTCCGACGCAGCTTAATTGCTTCCAGCGAGCCTCATCAATCATTCCATCTTTTCGCGCCGCCTGCGCTTGAAAGCCTTTCCCTCAAATTATAGCCAAACCACCGTTACTGCTGTCACCGAATTAAGAGGCGGGTTGCAGGTACGATCCTTCCATCACCAGGAACGATCCGGCGCCAAAATTGAACAGGAATTCGGGGCCAAAACATTGGTCGAAACCCAGTTCCCCCCACCCACGCCGGATAATCTCGAACTACTGGCTTCGTTCTCTTTGAAAAGGTCAACAACCCGGTCATAGAAGAAGTGTGAACAGTCAGTCTTGTGCTCTGGTAGAAACCACTATCAAGCAAAGAATAGTGATAGCGCTCCGCAACGCCCGCCAGATCCATCATGAAAGGGATTGTCGCCGGCCCGAAGCCGGTTTGAAAATCATACGCATTGAACAAGAACCCACTAGACCTCATGGATTCCGTAGAACGGGTGAAGCCTGAGGCCACCTCAGCAGGAAAGATTACGTTGTCCAGCCGGAACCTAATCTCACTACTACGGAACCACTTGCCGTAGCTCTGGTCCTCAATGTGAAGGATGCTGGTCATAGGCGTGGTGGTGAAGATCTCTGCACCATTGTTGCCTCTGGAAAGTAAGCCTACCCGGCAGGGAAAGACGCAGGGTGAAGTTACAGGCTGGCTTTGGTCATCGAAGGCGCGAGTTGGCGCACCGAAATTCTCTCCGAATATCCTGGCCCTCCAGGAAATATAGCGAGGTGAAGGGATGAATGGGCCGGCCTCGGAAGACGTGCCAACCGTTATGACTATATCGTCTGCGCGAGCTTCCCAGGGGAAGAACGAGTACAAGCACAACAATACAAACGCAAACGACCCGAGGGTCGCTCTGAGCCAACGCGACATACATCTCCCTTGATAACCGGTGATGTCCCGGATTGCCTGGAAGTACCAAATGGATCTCTTGCATCCATGTTAAATCACTAATTGCGTTGTGGTTTCACGGTTAAGTGAGCGTTTAGTAAGTACTGTGCCTGGCGTCAAGCGGGAGGTTTACTGCCAGTGAATAGTGGTTGGATAGCTTGAGGGTTTCGCTTGGTTGAGGTTGAAATAACCTCACGATAGATTTCAAGGAGAGAACGAACATAGGTTTCGGGAGAGTGGCGCGTGGCGACAAGCGTCGCAGCGCTTGCAGTCAATTTACGCGCAAGCTCCGGGTTAGTCAGAACTCGCGCTATTGCTTCGGCCATTGATCGTGGGTCGCGTGCGGGAACGAGCAGTGCGCTTTCGTCGTCTACAACCATCTCCGGCACACCGCCAACCGCTGTTGCGACGATGGGAACCTTCGCAGCCATCGCTTCGAGCAACACGTAGGGCGAGCCTTCGCTATGCGATGGAAGGACAACGACGTCAGCCGCCGCGTAGTAAGGTTGAACGTTGCTGACTTGCCCCGCAAATATAACGCGCTTGCCGAGGCTGAACGATTCGGCAGCCGCGATCAAGCCTTCGCGCTCGGGGCCATCGCCGACAATTACAAGGGTCGATTCAATTTCAGGACTTATTTCGGTCAAATGCTTGAAGGCCCGCAACAAATCGATATGGGCTTTTTCATTTGAAAGGCGACCGATGCTTAGCACTAACTTCTCATCCTCCGCCAGGCCGAGTCGCTTTTTTAACGCGCCTGCTTCTTCTGAACTCCCTACTTGTTCCGGCCGAATTGAATTGTGCTGAACATGAATTCGCCCTCGGGGCACGCCTGCCACGCTCGTTAGCTCACCCGCGAAAGCTTCGCAGACCGTGATGACCCGATCAGCCTTTGGTAGTGACAGTCGATCCATGCGGTTGTAGATGCGCTCTCTTGGGACAGTCTTCGTGTAACCGTGATGAAACGCGATCCAGGGATACTCCTGCCAGAGTTTGGACAGTCTCATTATGAAGTGCGACTTCACGTGTTGCGTCAGAATAATGTCAGGCGCACGTAACCTGACGATCTTCCGCAAGGCAGGAATAACGCGGAGATCGAATGGGCCACGCTCGTGGATAATGTCGACCTTCAGCCCAATCTCGCGGGCAGCGGCGACAAATTCGTTCGCTGATTGGCCCACGCTGCTCGTGCTCGCTTCCGGCGGGTCGCTAAGATTTGGAGTCGTATGACGCGCACGCTCGAAGGTGGCAATAGAAGTCTCGATGGGAATTGAGCCGGGAACTCTTGAGGCCAGATCGCTCGTTGCCCTGCAGAAGTCGAGCACGGTCTTGGCAGCACCAGTGACAGTCTTCGGCTCCATTACCGCTAGCAATCTGATTGTTGAGATGGCTGAGGACGACCGGCTGTTCATTACGTGGTTGAAGGCATCAGTTTTGTAGCAGCTAAGCTTTTGTAAGTTTCAAGAAGAGACTCGCCTACCCTTGCCCAGTCATAACGCGCTGAGACCAGTGCGCGCCCGCCAGTGCTCAGCTTCCTTCGTAGCTCGCCATCTTCAGCTACGGCGCTTGTCGACTCCCTTAGCTCCTCATTTGTATCCGCAATAAGAATGTTCTGGTTGTTCTGCACATACAGGCCTTCGGCTCCAAGCGTTGTTGAGATAACGGGTATCCCTGCTGCCATTGCTTCAAGAATCTTCAAACGACTTCCGCCGCCAACCCGCAACGGTATGATCGCTGCTAACGCTTCGTGATAATACGGGCGCACATCGTGCACCGTGCCGGTAACCTCCACGCCCGGAAGGGCTGCAAGTTGGCGAACTTCAGGTCCGGGATCACGACCTACGATGGTGAAGACTAAATCAGGCTGCTGCTCATGTATGCCGGGCCAGACCTCGTGCGCGAAATTCACAGCCGCATCTGCGTTCGCGTGATAATCCATAGAAGCGACGAATACGGCTCGACACTGTAATTTTGAACCTGCCTTCAGTGATTCA
>Ga0070697_100000748_pt1 | contig 24230 bp, 27 predicted proteins | sample KBSK1501metaG_FD_65475 | JGI IMG/M metagenome (GOLD analysis project Ga0070697, IMG submission 65475) | Corn, switchgrass and miscanthus rhizosphere microbial communities from Kellogg Biological Station, Michigan, USA - KBS K1-50-1 metaG | ecosystem: Host-associated > Plants > Roots >...
GACGCCGAAGCCGTAGGTCAGCGTGATCATGCGCGGCACGTTGATGCCGAAGGCGCGCACCAGCGTCGGATTTTCCGTCGCCGCGCGCAAATAAGCGCCGAGCCGGGTCTTCTCGATCACGAACCAGGTGCCCAGACACACGAACAGCGAGAAGCCGACGACCCAGGCGCGATAATTGGGCAGGAACATGAATCCGAGATTGTGGCCGCCCGAAAGCGACGGCGGCAACTGGTACGGCAGGCCGGAGGAGCCGAAATAGTTGCGGAACACGCCCTCGATGATGAGCGCGAGGCCGAAGGTCAACAGCAGGCCGTAGAGATGATCGAGCTTGTAGAGCCATCGCAGCATGGTGCGCTCGATCACGATGCCGGTCAGCCCCACGACGATCGGCGCGACGATCAGCGCCTCCCAGTAGCCCAAGCCCGTGGTCTGCAAGAGCAGGAAGGCGGCGAAGGCGCCGAGCATGTATTGGGCGCCGTGCGTGAAGTTGATGATGTTGAGCATGCCGAAGATGACGGCGAGACCGAGGCTCAACAACGCATAGAACGAGCCGTTGATCAGCCCGATCAACAGCTGACCGAACAGCGCCTGCGACGGAATGCCGAAAATCTCGGACATGCGGGATCGCTCTGCAATTCGAGGGGCGGGATCATGCCCGCCCCTCGCAAAGCTTGGTCAATCGATCAGCCGCTCACCAGGGGGCAGCCGCCGTCCTTCAGCGGACGGAAGGCTTCGGCTGCGGGGATGGTGGCGCGCAGGTTGTAGAAGTCGCCGGGATATTTCGACTCTGCCGGCTTCTTCACCTCGAACAGATACGCGTCGTGGATCTTGCGGCCGTCGGCGCGGATCGTGCCTTTGCCGAACAACGGATCGTCGGTCGGCATTTCCTTCATCTTGGCGACCACCGCCTTGCCATCAGCCGAACTCTTCAGCGCCTCGACCGCCTTGAGATAATGCGTCACGGCCGAATAGACGCCGGCCTGCACCATGGTCGGGAACTTGCCCGGCCGTTCCTGCTGCCAGCGCTTGGTCCAGGCGCGGTTGGCGTCGTTGGCGTCCCAATACCAGGTCTCGGTCAGCGTCAGGCCTTGCGCCGTCTGCAGCCCCAGCGCGTTCACGTCGCTCGCGAACACGAGCAGGCCGGCGAATTTCTGCCCGCCTTTGACGATGCCGAACTCGGCGCCTTGCTTGATCGAGTTGATGGTGTCGCCGCCGGCATTGGCAAGTCCGACGACCTTCGCCTTCGAGGCCTGCGCCTGCAACAAGAACGACGAAAAGTCGTTGGTGTTGAGCGGGTGACGGACCTTGCCGAGCACCTTGCCGCCCGCTTTCTCGACGGCGGCGGCGGTGTCGCGCTCGAGCGCATGGCCGAAGGCATAGTCAGCGGTGAGGAAGAACCAGCTGTCGCCGCCGGTCTTCACCAGCGCCGTGCCGGTGCCGTTGGCGAGCATCCAGGTGTCGTAGGTCCAGTGAATGGTGTTGGCGTTGCATTTCGGACCCGTGAGGTCGGAAGCGGCCGCACCGGAGACGATGAACACCTTGTTTTTCTGGCTCGCCACCTGGCTAACGGCGAGCGCGACGCCGGAATTCGGCACGTCGATGATCATGTCGACCTTGTCGACGTCGTACCATTGCGTCGCCTGCGAGGAGCCGATGTCGGGCTTGTTCTGGTGATCGCTGCTGACGAGCTCGACTTTTAGATTGGGATGCGCCTTGGTAAAGTCGGCGATCGCAAGCTTCGCGGCCGCGACCGAGCCCGGCCCGCCGATGTCGGCATAGAGGCTCGACATGTCGCTGAGCACGGCGATCTTGACGGTTTGCGTTCCTGATTGCGCAAAGGCCGCGGCTCCGCACGTCAGCAGAGCGGCGACGAATGCATATTTTCGTGCATGCGTCTTCATTATTTTACCTCCCATGTATCGCTGGCCGAGATGGCCAATTCAAACTCCCAGGTATTCGTGGAGCTTTTCGAGCTTGGCGTCCAGTTCCGAATTCTTGAACCGCTCGACGACCTTGCCGTGCTCCATGATGTAGTAGCGGTCGGCGACGGTCGAGGCGAAGCGGAAATTCTGTTCAACCAAGAGGATCGTGAACCCTTGGCTTTTCAGCATTCGGATAGTCTTGCCGATCTGCTGGATGATAACCGGGGCGAGGCCCTCTGTCGGCTCGTCCAAAAGTAGCAGACGGGCGCCGGTGCGCAGGATGCGGCCGATCGCGAGCATTTGCTGCTCGCCCCCCGAAAGCTTGGTACCCTGGCTCCTCAGCCGCTCCTTGATGTTGGGGAACAGCTCGAACACCTGGTCCGCGGAGAGCCCGCCGGGCTTTAGTTCCGGCGGCAAAAACAGGTTTTCCTGCACGTCGAGGCTCGCGAAAATTCCGCGCTCCTCCGGACAAAAAGCGATCCCCGCCTTGGCGATCTTGTCGGAGGTGAGCGCGATCAGTTCGCGGCCTTCGAGCCGCACCGAGCCGGTGCGCTGCGCGACGATGCCCATCACCGATTTCAGCGTCGTGGTCTTGCCGGCGCCGTTGCGGCCGAGCAGCGTCACCACCTCGCCGGCGTGAACTTCGAGGTTCACGCCGTGCAGGATGTGCGACTCCCCGTACCATGCCTGCAGGTTTTCGATCACCAGCAAGGGTGAGGCGGCGCGCTCAAGCATGGCCCACCCCCATATAGGCCTCGCGCACTTCCGGATTGTTGGAGACCGTCTGATAATTTCCTTCGGCGAGCACGCGCCCGCGCGTGAGCACGGTGATCTTGTGCGAAAGGTTGGCGACGACGCTGAGATTGTGCTCGACCATCAACACCGTGCGATCGGCCGCCACCGTCTTGATGAGCTTGGTGATGCGCTCGATATCCTCGTGCCCCATGCCGGCGGTCGGCTCGTCGAGCAAGAGCATTTCCGGATCGAGCGCGATCGTGGTGGCGATCTCAAGCGCGCGCTTGCGCCCGTAGGGAAGCTCGACCGCCATCCAACCGGCGAACGGCGCCAGGCCGACGTCGTTGAGCAGCGACTGTGCGCGCTCGTTTAAGGCGTTCAGCACGCGCGTCGAACGCCAAAAATCGAACGAGTCGCCGCGCTTCTTCTGCAGCGCGATGCGCACGTTTTCGAGCACGCTGAGATGCGGAAACACCGCCGAAATCTGAAACGAGCGCGCGAGCCCGAGGCGCGCCACGTCCGCCGGCCTCGCCGAGGTGATGTCTTCGCCCTTGTAGAGGATCTTGCCGCGCGTCGGGCTCAGAAACTTCGTGAGGAGATTGAAGCAGGTGGTCTTGCCGGCGCCATTCGGCCCGATCAACGCATGGATCGTGCCGCGCTCGACCTGGAGGTTCACTCCGTTGACGGCGACGAAGCCCGCGAATTCCTTGGTGAGATCCTCGGTTTCAAGGATCGTTTGGCTACCCATCCGACGCGACAACTCCCCTTGCCCCGGCCCCATTTACGGCGGCAACAGCCGGATCGTCCAGTACCGCGATCGCGAAATCGGCGCCGGGATCGCTCAACAACTAGCCGGCGCCACGAAGTTCGGCTGCCGGCCGGCACGCGGCTTGCGGTCTTACCACTCCCGCTCGCGCGCCGCGTCCAGCATGCGGCGGCATTCGCCGAGCTCGTTGAGCGTCGCTTTCAACAGACGCGCGGTCTCCGCCGTGATTTTCCCCGATAGCGGCGGTGGATTGGCCGCGCCGCGCGGCGGCTTTTCGTCCTCGACCGCCGGCCGCACGAGCGGCTTGGAGGCCGGGCCGGATTTGCGCAGAAACGGCGGCAGCTCGTCGGCGGCGGGAGATGCCGGCGGCCGCGACGGCAGTGGAACCTCGACGACGCGCGGCAATTCCGGCGGCTCCTTGCGCGAGCGCAGCGACGGCAACAGATCCATCAGTCCGCCGAGGCCGCCTTCGTGCCGTTCGCGGCCGATGCCGGGGTGGCCGGAGTCGACGAGCGCCGGCTCGTTGCGCGCCTCCTCGCCTTCGACCGAATGGCCGATCGCCTGTACGTGGCGCACGCCCTGTTCGCGCAAGATCTGCTGCACGCCCCGGATCGTATAGCCCTCGCCGTAGAGCAGATGCCGAATGCCGCGCAGGAGATCGACGTCGTCGGGGCGATAGTAGCGCCGGCCGCCGCCGCGTTTCAGCGGCTTGATCTGTCCGAAGCGGGTTTCCCAGAAGCGCAGGACATGCTGTGGCAAGTCGAGGTCATCGGCGACCTCGCTGATGGTGCGGAACGCGTCTGGTCCTTTTTCCACGTCCGTTCCCGTCCTTCCGCGCCTGCTCAGCGTTTCTTGCCGTGGCCCTCGCCGTTGATACGGCTCTTCATGATGTTCGACGGTTTGAACACCATGACGCGTCGCGGCTCGATCGGCACTTCCTCGCCGGTCTTCGGGTTGCGACCGACCCGGCGGCCTTTGTTGCGCACGATGAACGAGCCGAACGAGGAAAGTTTCACGTTCTCGCCGCGCGCGAGACAATCGGAAATTTCATGCAAGACCAATTCCACCAGTGCGGCCGATTCGGTGCGAGAGAGCCCGACCTTTTGATAAACCACCTCGCTCAAATCTGCACGCGTTAACGTCCTCCCGGCCATCGACGCCCCCCAGCAATTTTTGGCGACGCAACTATCCTTCTGAATTTCAAACGATATTCGCCGTTTGCGGCCCGGTCAACCAACTTCACCAGCGCTCCAGCGGGCTTCACCAACGCACGAGCGCGGAGGCCCATGTGAAGCCGCCGCCCATCGCCTCGAGCAGCACGAGGTTTCCCGGTTTGATCCTTCCGTCGCCCGCCGCTTCCGCGAGCGCGAGCGGAATCGAGGCGGCAGAAGTGTTTGCGTGATGATCGACGGTAATCACGATCTTCTCCGGCGCGATCCCGAGTTTTTTTGCACTGCCGTCGATGATGCGGCGATTGGCTTGATGCGGCACAAACCAGTCGATGTCGTTCGCCTCATAACCGGTGGCCTTGAACGCGGCCTCGACCACATCGGTGATCATCCCGACCGCATAGCGAAATACCTCGCGGCCCTCCATGCGCAGATGGCCCGCGGTTCCCGTCGTCGAGGGCCCGCCGTCGACATAAAGCTTCTCGCGGTAGCGTCCGTCCGATCGGAGCTGGGTGGTGAGCACGCCGCGATCCTTCATCGTGCCCGGCTGTTCCTCCGCCTCGAGCACCATCGCGCCGGCGCCGTCGCCGAACAACACGCAAGTCGTGCGGTCTGACCAGTCGAGGATGCGCGAGAAGGTTTCCGCGCCGATCACCAGCGCGCGCTGAAAGGCGCCCGATTGCAAGTAGAGGTCGGCGGTCGCCAGCGCATAGACGAAACCGGAGCACACGGCTTGCACGTCGAAGGCGGCACCCTTCAGGATTCCGAGCTCGGCCTGGATCGTCACCGCCGTCGCCGGGAAAGTCTGATCCGGCGTCGAGGTCGCGAGCACCACGAGGTCGATCGCTTCGGCATCCATCTTGGCCCGGGCGAGGGCTGCGCGCGCCGCCGCGAGGCCGAGATGGGAGGTGTATTCACCCTCGGCCGCGATGTGGCGCTCGCGGATGCCGGTGCGCTGCCGGATCCAGGCGTCGTCGGTCGCCACCGTGCGCGAAAGCTCGTCGTTCGTCATCACGCGGGCCGGCAGATAGGCGCCGACCCCACGCACCACGGAGCGTCGGACGGTCATGAGGCGGCCTGTCTCGGCAGGGTCAACTCCGCTTCGCGCTCATGCGCGAGGCTGGTGGTGATCTTCGCGGTCAATTCGTGACGCACGATGTCGTAGCCGGTGTCGATGGCGGCCGCGAAGCTTTCGGCGTCGGCGCCGCCGTGGCTCTTCACCACGACGCCGTTCAGCCCCAAGAAAACGCCGCCGTTCACTTTCTTCGGATCGACTTTTTCGCGCACCACGTTAAAGGCATCGCGCGCGAGCAGATACCCGATGCGCGCGCGCCACGTGCGGTTCATCGCCGCACGCAGATATTCGCCGATCTGGCGCGCCGTTCCTTCCGCCGTCTTCAGCGCGATGTTGCCGGCGAAGCCCTCGGTTACCACCACGTCCACCGTGCCCTTGCCGATGTCGTCGCCTTCGACGAAGCCGCGATAATCTAGTTCCGGCAAATTCGCCCCGCGCAGGATACGGCCCGCCTCGCGCACCTCCTCGATGCCCTTGATCTCCTCGACGCCGACGTTGAGCAGCCCCACCGTCGGCCGTTCGAGATCGAATACGATACGCGCCATCGCCGCACCCATCACCGCCATGTCGACGAGATGCTTCGCGTCGGCGCCGATCGAGGCACCAAGATCCAGTACCACGCTTTCGCCGCGCAGATTGGGCCAGATCGCCGCGATCGCCGGGCGGCCGATGCCGGGCATCGTCTTCAGGCAGAACTTGGCCATCGCCATCAGCGCGCCGGTGTTGCCGGCGGAGACGGCGACATCCGCCTGCCCGTGCCTGACGGCGTCGAGCATGAGCCACATCGAGGACTTGCGGCGTCCCTGGCGGAGCGCCTGGCTTGGCTTGTCGTCCATGCGCACGGCCACGTCGGTGTGCACGATCTTGGCCGCGGCCTTTAGGTCCGAATGACCATTGAGCAGCGGCGTGATTGCCCTCTCGTCGCCGATCAGCACGATCTCGCAATCCGGATGGCGCTCAAGCGCGATCGCGGCCGCCGGCACGACCACGGACGGGCCGTGGTCGCCTCCCATTGCATCGAGCGCGATTCGCACCGGTTTCGGCATCGGAATTCAAGAGCCCCTTGGGGCTGCCTTTTGATGGATGGGGGCCCAGCGCCCTTCGTCGCGCGCGACAATAGCCATTCGCGCACCCAACTCAACAGCCGGAACGACGTTGGAAAATCAATCCCCTTGCCGGCCTTTCGGCTTCAGCTTCGCCAGGGACGCGAAGGGCGAAAAAGCCTCCTCCGGCGCCGCCGCGGCCGGCGGCGCGAACACGGCGCCCGGGCGGCGCGGATAGGGATCGATGCTGAGCGCCAGAAACTCGGTGACGAGCGCGCCGAGATCGACGGCGCCGCCTCGGATTACGTCCGCCGGATCGCCCTCGCCTTCGTCATTTTCGGCGCCGGCGAAAGCCGCGGTGCTCTCCGGAAGGAAGCGCAGCGCGATATGTTCGTTCACCGCGTTGTCGAACGGCTCGAGCGAAACGACGCAGCTTTGCCGCACCGTTGCGACCAGATCGCCTTCGACCACGACACCGCCTTTGCCGTCGGGCGTCGCCTTCACGTCGGCGACGAGAGCGGGCACGGCGAGAACGCCGACATGGCGCGCGAGCGCCGCGCGCTCCTTCTCGCCGGGGACGAGCTTCAACGCCGCGCCCTCCGACGGAAGATCGGCGACCGCGAGCGGATGGCTCCACGCCGGCTCGTGTTGCATGCGCTCTTGTTTCATGCGGGCACCTCGCCGGGATCGAGAAAGGCGAACGCGGTGCTTTCGATCTCGCCGGCATTCGCGCCGGCAAGCCGCTTTTCGGCGCGGCGCACGTAGCGCGCGAGCCGCCGCGCGCCGGCCGCCGCGTTCTCGTTTCCGGCGTAGACATTACGCAACAGCGCGGCGGCGAGTTTGTCGTCGCCGTCAGCGATGAGCGCCGCGTCATAGGCGCCGGCGCGGCCATAATAGCCCTCGGCCATCGCCCGCACTCGGCGCGGCACCGAAAGATCGCCGACGCCGAGTTCGCGCAGGCTCGCGTCCATGTCCTCGATGAAGAGATCGAACATCGCCTGCCCGCGCCCGCGCGCGGCCTCCCCCGCCTCTGCGAGCCTTCGGAAAACAAGGTAAACGTGCAGGACGACCATGTCGAAACGTCCCTCCACCGTGTCCGGCACGCCGTAATCCGCGTAGAATTCGCGCGCCCGCGCCTGCGCCACGATCGCGCCATAGAGGCGACGGATGTTGCCGCGGGGACCCTCCCGGAATCGAAGCCGTTGAAACATCGCGCCGCCCAATGATCTTTGCTGGCTCTGTCGCGCAGGATATAGGCGCCCCGCATTGCTTTTCGAGCCTTCGCGGAGTAGGTGAGCGCTATCCCCGACACAAGTCCATTGCCCCAGGCGAATAGTAGATGCGTCGTCCTTCCGCCATCGGCCGAAACCACGCGCGCCGTTCCATCCGGTTGGCCGCCGCGCTGGGGCTCGCTGTCTCGCTCGCGGGCTGCTTCACCGCCACCTACCAGCGCGGCTACGTCCTCGACGAGGCCGCGCTCGCCCAGGTTCCGCCGGGCTCGAGCCAGGAGCAGGTTTTGCTCGTGCTCGGCACCCCTTCGACCGTGGCGACGGTTTCCGGCGAAACGTTCTATTACATTTCGCAAAAGGCAGAGCGCACGGCGTTCTTGAATCCGGAAATCACCGATCAACGCGTGCTCGCGGTCTATTTCGACCAGAACCGCCGCGTCCAGCGCCTCGCCAATTACGGCATGCAGGACGGCAAGGTGTTCGACTTCATCAGCCGCACGACGTCGACCGGCGGGCAAGAATCGAACATCATCCGGCAGATTCTCTCAAGCTCCACCTTCACGCCGAAGCTGCCGCAGTAAAACGCCGGCCGGATTTTGGCCGGCCGCTGCGCCCAACTTTCCTCGCGCTCAATGCGCGAGGATGGCGAGCAATAACAGCGCCACGATATTGGTGATCTTGATCATCGGATTGACCGCCGGGCCCGCCGTATCCTTGTAGGGATCGCCGACCGTGTCGCCGGTGACGGCGGCCTTGTGGGTCTCCGAGCCCTTGCCGCCATAGTGGCCGTCCTCGATGTATTTCTTGGCGTTGTCCCAGGCGCCGCCGCCCGAGGTCATCGATATCGCGACGAAGAGGCCCGTGACGATCACGCCCAACAGCATCGCGCCGACCGCCGAGAACGCCTGGCTTTTGCCCGCGATCCAATAGACGAGGTAATAGACCACGATCGGCGACAGCACCGGCAACAGCGAGGGGATGATCATTTCCTTGATCGCGGCGCGGGTGAGCAGGTCGACCGCGCGCGAATAGTCCGGCCGGTCGGTGCCCTTCATGATGCCCGGCTTCTCGCGGAACTGGCGCCGCACTTCCTCGACGATGGCGCCGCCGGCACGGCCGACCGCCATCATGCCCATCGAGCCGAAGAGATAAGGCAACAGCCCGCCGAACAAGAGGCCGACGACGACGTAGGGATTGGACAGCGAGAAGTCGAGATTCACGCCTTGGAAGTAGGGGAAGCGCGCCGGGTTCGAGATGAAATAGTTGAGGTCCGAGGTATAGGCCGCGAACAACACCAGCGCGCCGAGGCCCGCCGAGCCGATGGCATAGCCCTTGGTGATCGCTTTCGTCGTGTTGCCGACCGCGTCGAGGGCGTCGGTGGCCTTGCGCACGTCTTTCGGCAGGCCGGCCATTTCGGCGATACCGCCGGCATTGTCGGTCACCGGCCCGAAGGCGTCGAGCGCGACCACCATGCCGGCGAGCGCGAGCATGGTGGTGACCGCGATGGCGATGCCAAAGAGGCCGGCGAATTTAAACGTAACGATGATGCCCGCGATGATGACGATGGCGGGCAGCGCCGTCGCCTCCATCGAAACCGCGAGGCCCTGGATGATGTTGGTGCCGTGACCGGTGATCGAGGCCGCGGCGATCGACCTCACTGGGCGGAAATTGGTGCCGGTGTAGTATTCGGTGATCCACACGATCAGCCCCGTCACCACGAGCCCGGCGACGCCGCACCAGAACAGCGCCTGGCCGGTAAAGCTCACGCCGGTGGTGGTGGTGAGCGTGGTGTTGAAGCCGATCAAGTAATGTGTCGCCGCGGCAAGCCCGGCGAGCGACAGCACCGCCGAGGCGATGAAGCCCTTGTAGAGCGCGCCCATGATCGACTGGCTGGCGCCGAGCTTCACGAAGAAAGTGCCGATAATCGAGGTGATGATGCAGGTGCCGCAGATCGCGAGCGGATAGATCAGCATCGAATTCAACACCGGCATGCCGGCGAAGAAGATCGACGCCAACACCATGGTGGCGACCACCGTCACCGCATAGGTCTCGAACAGGTCCGCCGCCATGCCGGCGCAGTCGCCGACATTGTCGCCGACATTGTCGGCGATGGTGGCGGGATTGCGCGGATCATCCTCGGGAATACCCGCTTCGACCTTGCCGACGAGATCGCCGCCGACGTCGGCGCCCTTGGTGAAGATGCCGCCGCCGAGACGCGCGAAGATCGAAATCAGCGAGGCGCCGAAGCCGAGCGCCACCAGCGCGTCGACCACGACGCGGTCGTTAATGGCAAAGCCGAGATAGCGGGTGAGCACGAGGAAGTAGCCCGCGACGCCAAGAAGCGCGAGGCCGGCGACCAGCATGCCGGTGATGGCGCCCGACTTGAAGGCAAGCTCGAGCCCGCCGGCGAGCGACTTGGTCGCCGCCTGCGCCGTGCGCACGTTGGCGCGCACCGAGACGTTCATGCCGATGAAGCCGGTCGCACCCGAAAGGATTGCGCCGATGGCGTAGCCGACCGCCACCGGCCAGCCGAGGAAATAGCCGACCACGATGAACACGACGATGCCGACCATGCCGATGGTGGTGTACTGGCGGCGCAAATAGGCCTGCGCGCCCTCGCGGATCGCGGCCGCGATCTCCTGCATGCGCGCGCTGCCCGCGTCGGCCGAGAGCACGGAACGGATCGCCCAAACGCCGTAGACGAGCGCAAGCGCGCCGCACCCGATGATCACCCACAATGCAGTCGTAGTCGTGGTCATGGACCCCACCTGATTGTTCTCTTTATGGAAATGGGCGGCGACGCCCCCCGACGCGGCGCGGACCTTGCCAAAAACGGGCGGGCGACGCAACGCACCCAGGAGAAATCTTCCCCGATGCTCAAAGCTCAGAAGTGGCTGAAGGACGGGTGCGCAAGCTCCACCGGACGGTCGTCGGGGCCGACGATGTGGAGGCCCGTACCCGCGCCGGCGATCCCGATTTCGTGCAACGCGATTCCCGCGGCTTTAGCGGCACCTTGCAAGGCTTCGAGCGCCGCCGGCGAAACGGCGGCGAGGATTTCATAGTCGTCGCCGCCGGTCAGCATGGCCGCCAGCAGCGCCGGCTCCGCCGCGACCATCTTTTGCGCCGCCGGCGAGAGCGGAAGACGCCGGGCCTCGACCCGCACCGAGACGCCGGAGGCCGCCGCGAGCTTCACCAGATCGCCCGCGAGGCCGTCGGAAACATCGATGGCGGCACGGGCGTGGGCGCGCAAGGCGGCGGCGAGCGCGATCCGCGGCTCGGGCAGCAAATAACGGCCGGTGAGGTGCGCGCGTTGCTGCGGGCTTAGTCCCGCGCGCTCGGCCCGCGCCGGCTCCCGGCGCAAGGCGAGGCCCAGCGCGGCGTCGCCGATCGTGCCGGTGACGACGATGCGGTCCCCTGCCCGCGCGCCCGCGCGCTTCACCATCGTCCCGTGCGGCAAATGACCGAAGGCCGAAATCGACACGCTCAACAGCCCCGGCGTGTGGTCGGTGTCGCCGCCCAGTAGCGGGCAGCGATAAGCCTCGGCATCGGCACCGAGTCCTGCGGCGAACGAGGCCAGCCATTTTTCATCGGCCTTGTCGTTAAGCGCCAAGCTCAGCAAAAATCCCAACGGCGCGGCGCCCTTGGCGGCAAGATCGGAAAGATTGGCGCGCAGCGCCTTCCGCGCCACGGAGTCGGCCGGATCGTCGGGGAAGAAATGCACGCCCTCGATCACGCCGTCGGTCGTAAGCACAAGATCGGCGCCGGCCGGCGGCGCGATCACCGCGGCATCGTCGGCGAGATCAAGCGCCGCCGGATCGCGCGCGATCGGCCGGAAGAAACGCTGGATCAGCCGGTCCTCGCCGCTCGGCATCTCTCACTCCCTCGGGGCTTGAAACTCCGCCGCGCGCGTCCGCCGCGCAAGCTGGTCGAGCACGGCGTTCACCATGCCGGTTTCCTCCTGGTCGAGGAAGGCGGCGGCGACGTCCACATATTCGTTGATGACGACGCGCGCCGGCACGTCGGCGCGGTGCGAAAGCTCGTAGGCGCCCGCGCGCAAGACCGCGCGCAGGATCGCCTCGACGCGCTTGAGCGGCCAATTCTCGGCGAGCACGTCGTCCACCAAGGGATCGATCGCGCGCTGTTCGCGCACGATCCCCGTCACGATGTCGCGGAAGAATGCCGCTTCCGCCTTACGGTATTGATCGCCTTCGACCTGCTGCCCAAGCCAGTGATTTTCGAACTCGGCGAGGATGTCGGGGAGCGGCGTCGCCACGATGTCCATCTGGTAAAGCGCCTGCACCGCGGCGAGTCGGGCGGCGCTGCGATCGCGGGTTTTCGCCGCAGCCATCGCCTAGCGGCCGGCGCGGGCGCGGGCGATGCGCACGAGCGCGAGCGCGGCGGAGGCTGCGTAGCCGCCCACATTGCCTTCGGTACGGCGGGCACGCTCCCAAGCCTGCTCCTCGCTATCGACGGTGAGGACGCCATTGCCGAGCGCGACCCGGCGGGCAATCGCAAGATCCATCAGCGCGCGCGCGCAGTTGTGCGAAACGATTTCGAAATGCTCGGTCTCGCCGCGGATGACGCAGCCGAGCGCGACGACGCCGTCATAGGGCAGGCTGGCATTGGCGGCGGCTTCCAGCGAGATCGCCGCCGCCACCGGAATTTCGAGCGCGCCCGGCACCGCGATCGGATCGAATTTGACGCGCGCCATCTCCAGCCGCGCGAGCGCGCCGGCGACCAATTCGTCGGCGATCTCCTCGTGAAAGCGCGACTCGATCAACAGAATACGGGCGCCGATGATCGGCGCTTCATCCGGCAACCGCTTCGGCTTCGTTTGTGCCATCGATTCCATCCGAGCTGCCGCCTTGAGCTACAGGGCCGGGCTTTTCTCCGCAAGCCGGGCGGCGTAGCGCGCCATCAGGTCGACTTCGAGATTGACCTCGGCGCCGGGCTTGATCGCCTTCCAGTGGGTGACGGCAAGCGTATGCGGAATGACGAACACGCCGAATTCCTCGCCGTTGACCTCGTTCACGGTGAGCGAAATGCCGTCGAGCGTGACCGAACCCTTCGCGGCGATGAAGCGCGCGAGCGCCCGCGGCGCGCGCAGCCGGAAGCGCGCCATGTCGCCGAGATTGTCGCGCGCAATGACCTTGGCGACGCCATCGACATGGCCGGTGACGAGATGCCCGCCGAGCTCGTCGCCGAGCCTGAGCGCGCGTTCGAGATTGATCCGCTTGCCGACTTTCCATTGCGCGACGGTGGTGTGTTGCAGCGTCTCGGCGCCCGCCTCGACCTCGAACCAGCCACCCTTCGTCCCGCCGCCCTTGGCGACGGCCGTCATGCAGATGCCGTCGCACAGGATCGAGGCGCCGAGCGCGATCCCGCGCGCGGGGTAGCGGCTCGAAATGCGCAAGCGCTTGAGCCCGCGCGCCGGCTTCACCGAAGCGAGCACGCCGAGATCGCTGACGATGCCGGTGAACAAGCGCTAACTCCGGAACAGATGCGTGAGGGTGTCCGCGCCGGCGAAGCGCCGCTCGACCACCGCGAGCCGCGGGTTTTCCAGGAGCGCCGAGAGCGGCATGCCTTCGAGCGCCGGGATCGCGTCGTCGCCGAGCGCCTTCGGCGAGCGCACGATCACCGCCTCGTCGACGAGATTGGCCTTGATGAGTGCGGCCGAAAGAATCGGACCGCCCTCCACCAGCACGCGCGTGACCTCGCGCGTCGCCAGCAACCAGAGCGCCTCGCCGAGGTCGACCTTTCCGCCCGCGGCGGAAACGCGCATCACTTGCGCGCCCGCCGCCTCTAGTGCCCGTTGCGGCTCGAGCGGCGCGTCGGGCCGCGCGATGATCCAGAGCGGAATCTCCCTTGCGGTCTGCACGAGCCGGGCGGAAAGCGGCGTGCGCAAGCGGCCGTCGAGCACGATGCGGATCGGCGAGCGGTCCGCCATCCCGGGCAGGCGGCAATTGAGCATGGGATCGTCGGCAAGCACGGTGCCGACGCCGACCAGCACCGCGTCGGAGGTCGCGCGCAACATGTGCGCTTCGGCGCGCGAGCGCCCGCAGGAAATATCGACGGGCTTGCGGCCCGCCAGTCCGGTCTTGCCGTCGGCGGAGACCGCAAGTTTCAAGATCACATGCGCGCGCCCGTCGCGCATGCGGCGGATGTGGCCGGCATGCGCGCGCTTGGCTTCTGCCTCGCCCGGCCCGACCGTCACCGTAACGCCGGCCTCGCGCAGCCGCGCGATGCCGCGGCCGCCGGTGCCGGGATTGGGGTCCGCGAGCGCGATCACCGTGCGCGCAATCCCCATTTTGATGATCGTGTCGGTGCAAGGCACGCCGCGGCCGTGCGGCACGCACGGCTCGAGCGTCACGTAAATCGTCGCATTCCTGGCCGCGGCGCCCGCCCGCTTCAGCGCCTCCGCCTCGGCATGTGGCCGGCCGCCGCGCGCGGTAAAGCCGCGGCTGACAACGACGGGCGCGCCATCCTGCCAGCGCACCACCAGCGCGCCGACCGCCGGGTTGGGAAAGGTCTGACCGAGATTTCTCCGCCCCACCGAAAGCGCCGCCGCCATCAGCCGCTCGTCCCATGCTTCCACGGCGGACAACGAAGCCTCGGCCCGTAACGGCAGGCTCATCCCGAACCCTTGGCGCGCTCGGGCTCGGGCGAAAGCTCGTCGAGCACTTTCTCAAAATCCTTCGGCTCGCGGAAATTGCGGTAGACCGAGGCAAAGCGCACATAGGCGACGTCGTCGAGCTGCTTCAGCCCTTCCATCACCAACTCCCCGATCGTCGACGAGGCGACCTCGTTCTCGCCGGTGCTTTCTAACCTGCGCACGATGCCGGAAACCATGCGTTCGACCCGCTCCGGATCGACCTGCCGCTTGCGCAGCGCGATCTCGATCGAGCGCACGAGCTTGTCGCGATCGAAGGGAATGCGCCGCCCGTTGCGCTTCAGCACGACGAGCTCGCGCAGCTGCACGCGCTCGAAGGTGGTGAAGCGGCCGCCGCAGGAGGGGCACACGCGCCGCCGCCGGATCGCCGCCGAATCCTCGGTCGGCCGCGAATCCTTCACCTGCGTGTCGAGCGTGCCGCAATAAGGACAACGCATGGCGCGCTCAGCGATAGATCGGGAAGCGCGACAACAACGTCTTCACGCCTTCACGCACCGCGCCTTCCACCAGCGCGTCCTCCTCGACGCCTTTTTGCGACAGCACGCTCAACACCTCGGCGATCAGGCCGCCGACGGCCTGGAATTCCCGCACGCCGAAGCCGCGCGTGGTGCAGGCGGGCGAGCCGAGCCGGATGCCGGAGGTCACCGTCGGCTTTTCGGGGTCGAACGGGATTTCGTTCTTGTTGCAGGTGATGTGTGCGCGCCCGAGCGCCTCCTCCGCGGTCTTGCCGGTGAGGCGCTTCGGCCTGAGATCGACCAGCATCAGATGGGTGTCGGTGCCGCCCGAGACGATGGCGAAGCCGTGGCCGCGCAAGCTCTCGGCCAGCGCCTTGGCGTTCTCAACGACGTTCTTCACGTAGAGCTTGTAGTCGGTCGACAGCGCCTCGCCGAAGGCGACCGCCTTCGCCGCGATCACGTGCATCAACGGCCCGCCCTGCAGGCCGGGGAACACGGCCGAGTTGATCTTCTTCGCCAGATCCTCGTCGTTGGTGAGCACCAAGCCACCGCGCGGGCCGCGCAGCGTCTTGTGCGTCGTTGCGGTGACGATGTGGGCGTGCGGGAACGGGCTCGGATGCGCACCACCGGCGACGAGCCCGGCGAAGTGGGCCATGTCGACCATGAAGATCGCGCCGACGGCATCGGCGACCTGGCGGAAGCGCGCAAAGTCGATCACGCGCGGATAGGCGGAGCCGCCGGCGATGATGACTTTCGGCTTCACCTCGCGCGCGAGCTTTTCGACTTCGTCGTAGTCGATGCGCTGGTCGTCGCGCCGCACGCCGTAGGGGACCGGTTTGAACCACTTGCCCGAAAGGTTCACCGGCGAGCCGTGGGTGAGATGGCCGCCGGCCGCGAGGTTCAGTCCCATGTACGTGTCGCCCGGCTTCATCGTGGCCATGAAGGCGGCCTGATTGGCCTGGCTGCCAGAATGCGGCTGCACGTTGGCGAAGCCGCAGTTGAACAATTTTTTCGCCCGATCGATGGCAAGCTGCTCGACCACGTCGACCCATTGGCAGCCGCCGTAATAGCGCTTGCCGGGATAGCCCTCGGCGTATTTGTTGGTGAGCACCGAGCCCTGCGCTTCCAACACCGCGCGCGAGACGATGTTCTCCGAGGCGATCAGCTCGATCTCGTTGCGCTGGCGGCCCAGCTCGCCGCGGATCGCCGCGAACAATTCGGGGTCCGTCTCCTCGACGCCCGCCGAGAAGAAACGCTCTGAAGCGTCACGATCCCGCGTGACGCGGCTCACGGCCATGGTCGGCTCCGTTCACTTGAAGGCGGCCTGCCGTGCCTCTGCAGCCGGCCGCTTCAGGGCCGGATAGCATACCGAAACCCCAAAATGAAGCGTATCCCGCCCCTAGGGGCCCCTATCGGTGGAGAGACGGCGCTTGAGCTTGGCGACCGCGAGTTCCTCGAGTGCCCGCGGCGGCGTGGTCGCCGGCCCGAACACCACGACTTCGGTGCCCGAGGCGACATCGACCGCCGCCACCCGGACCACGGAGCCCACGGGGCGCATTTCGATGATGACTTCGCCAGCTTCGGCCTTTCCGGTCATGGCGGCCTCGCGCGACTCGCTCGCCCGCAGGATGGCCTGCTCAACCGGGCGGCGCAACGAGCCTAGCCCGCGCGTGTGAATGCACGGTTAAGGCTCTGCCAGCGCGATATTCGGGTCTTCGGGAATCGGCCGGAAAAACGCTCGCGCTCAACCGCGCGAGCTTTGCGAGCGGCGCAAAGTTCGGCCGGATCGCCGGCAAAAAAAAGGCCCGGGCGAAGCCGGGCCTCTTTCGCGAACCTTGGCGGGTTCTCACAAACGATAGAGAATCTGATCGGTCCAGAACCGCTCGAGCCGCTGCAGCGCCTTGTTCAGGACCTGCAGGTCGCCGGTGCCGATGCCGCCCACCTGCTCGATGGTGCGGACGTGTTTCTGGTAGAGCTCCTCGACGATCTTCTGCACTTCCCGGCCCTTGTCGGTGAGGCTGATGCGCACCGAGCGGCGGTCGACCCGCGAGCGGGAGTGATGCAGATAATCCATCTCGACGAGCTTCTTGAGATTGTAGGAGACGTTGGAGCCGAGATAGTAGCCGCGCGAGCGCAACTCGCCCGCGGTCAACTCCGAATCGCCGATGTTGAACAACAACAGCGCCTGCACGCTGTTGATATCCGACCGTCCCCGACGGTCGAATTCGTCCTTGATCACGTCGAGCAACCTGCGATGCAGACGCTCGACCAGAGTCAGGGCCTCGAGATAGGGCGTCTTCAGCTCTTCCTGCTGCTGACGGCCCTCCGGCATGGCGGCTTCCACCGCGCGCGCGAGATTCTTCATTTGACGCCTCACAAAATTCCCTGTGACGGCGGGTGTTTTTTCCCCGCTCTTGGCAGCCTTTGTATCGAACACGCACAAAGGAAGGTTTAAATTGGAAGATAAATTCTTCCTCACCGAAGAGGATTGACGATTGATTGACGGGCGCGGAACCGCCGTTTTTGCGCCCCTCGTGTCCCGAAACGAGAGGCTTTCCGCCGCGTCGCGCAACATCAGCGTTATTTTTGTGTTGCGATCGCGCCGCCGGCTTTTTCAGCCGCCGCGGATGAAGCGGATGATGCCGGAAAAATCGCGGCCGCCCTCCCCGGCGCCGACGTAGCGATCGTAGATCGCCGCAGCTTCGGCGCCGAGCGCGGTCTTCGCGCCTGCCGACTTCGCCGCCGCCTGCGCGAGCTTCAAATCCTTCAGCATCATCGCCGCCGTGAAGCCCGCCTGATAATCGCGGTTGGCGGGCGAGGCCGGCACCGGCCCCGGCACCGGGCAGTAGCTCGTCATCGACCAGCACTGGCCGGACGATTTTGAGGAAATGTCGAAGAGCTTCTGCTTGTCGAGGCCGAGCTTCTCGGCGAGCACGAACGCTTCCGAGACCGCGATCATCGAGACGCCGAGGATCATGTTGTTGCAGATCTTCGCGGCCTGCCCCGCGCCGGCGCCGCCCGCATGCACGATCGTCTTGCCCATCTTCTCGAGGATCGGCTTCGCCTTCTCGAACGCGGGCGCCGGTCCGCCGACCATGAAGGTGAGCGTCGCGCCCTGCGCGCCGCCGACGCCGCCGGAGACCGGCGCGTCGATCATCGGCATGCCCCGCTTCTCCGCCTCGGCCGCGACCGCGCGCGCCGTCTCCACGTCGATGGTGGAGGAATCGATGAACAGCGTTCCCTTCTTCGCTTGCGCGAGAATTCCGTTCGCGCCGAGATACACCTCGCGCACCTGCTGGCCGGCGGGCAGCATGGTGACGACGATTTCGGACTGCGCCGCCGCGGCGAGCGATTTTGCGGCCTTGCCGCCGGCCGCCGCGAGCGCTTCCATGCCCTTCGGCATCACGTCGTTGCCCGCGACCGCGTGACCCGCCTTCAGGAGATTGAGGGCCATCGGCAAGCCCATATTGCCAAGCCCGATGAAGCCGATGTTCGCCATGCCGGTTTCCTCCCCTGGCAAATTTAGTCTTGTTGTTCGCGATACGCCATGAAGCGCACCACGACGTAGAACGCGACCAGGACGATTTCGAAAATCGTCAGCACGATCATCAGGCCGGTGAGGCGGACGAACAGCAAGCCGGCGACGGCTTGCGAGGCGACCGCGAACAGCCAAACCGAGGCGCCCCAGGTCGAGCCGAGCCAGAGCGAAACGCCGGCGACGAGATCGAGCACGGCGAAGAACACCGTCGCCGCGCGCGCCTCGATCGGGAGCGCGTAAAACGAGGCCCCTGTGAACAGCACGGCCCAGTGGATCAGGCCTTTGACGATCATGAACCCGCCGGCGATCCGCTGAAACAAAATGAGCCGCGCTTGCCAGGGTTTGAGCTCAACGGAATCCGGTCCGATCGCGGCGTCGAGCGGATCGGAGTCGCGGGTCTTGGCCTGACCGGACTCGAGCGAGGTCATAGCGGCAGCTCCTCGTCGAGCGGCGCGAAATGCGCCTCGACCATACTCGGCGTGACCTCGGCGAGCGTCGCCGGCCGCCAGCGCGGCTGGTTGTCCTTGTCGACGATCACGGCGCGCACGCCCTCGTAGAAGTCGTGCTCGCGGATGATGCGTGACACGATTCGGAATTCCGCCTGCATGCATTCCTCGAACGGCCAGCGTTTCCCGCGCCGCATCTGTTGTAGCGCGATCCGCAGGCTCATTGGAGACTTCCCGCGCACGATTGCGGCAATTTTAGCCGCCCATTCGGCGTCGGCGCCGCCCGCCTTCGCCTCCCGCTCGAGCGCGGCGAAAATGTCCTCGATGCTCGCGCCCGCGAACAGGCGGTCGATCGCGGGGCGCCGCTTCATCACTTCGCCCTCCGCCGGCGGCTCCGCGAAGGCGGCGACAATGGCATCGACCGATACATCGCCGCAGAGCGCCTCGGTGAGATCGGCAAAGCGCGCCGAACGCACGGCGTGAGTGGCGACCCCCGCCGCCACCCCGTCCGCCGTCTTCAGGCGCTCGCCGGTGAGCGCGCAATAGCTGCCGATTTCGCCCTGCAACCGCGGCAGGAACCAGGTGGCGCCGACGTCGGGAAAGAAGCCGATGCCGACCTCGGGCATGGCGAACTGAAACTTATCGCCCGCGACGCGATGCGAGCCGTGCACCGAGACGCCGACGCCGCCGCCCATCACGATGCCGTCGATCAGCGCCACGTACGGCTTCGGATAGCGCTTGACTGCGGCGTTGAGGAGATACTCGTCGCGCCAGAACACGAGCGCCTCTTGATAGCGGCCGGCGCGGCCCCACTCGGTCACCTCGCGCAGATCCCCGCCGGCCGAGAACGCGCGCTCGCCTTGGGCGCGCACGACCACCCGGGTGACGGCGGCATCAGCCTTCCACGCGTCGAGCTTGGCGGCGAGCAGCCGCACCATGTTGTGCGTGAGCGCGTTCAAGGCGCCGGGCCGGTTGAGCGTGACGATGCCGGCGACGCCCTTGCGGTCGAACAGGATTTCGGCTTCGCCGGATTGCGGCATGAAGATCAATTGCCCAGCAAATCGCGGCTGACGATCACGCGCATGATTTCGTTGGTGCCTTCCAGAATCTGGTGCACGCGCAAATCGCGCAGCACGCGCTCGATCGGGAAGTCGCGCAGGAAACCATAGCCGCCGTGGATCTGCAGGCAGCCGTTGACGATGTCGAAGCCGTCATCGGTGGCGCGGCGCTTGGCCATCGAGGCGTAGCGGCGGGCGTCCGGCGTCTTCGCCTCGAGCTTCATCGCCGCCCTCCACAACAGCAGGCGGGCCGCCTCTAAATCAGTGACGTAATCGGCGATGCGGAAGCGCAGCGCCTGGAAATCCGCGAGGCGGGCGCCGAATTGCTTGCGCTCGCGCATGTATTCGATGGTGCGGTCGAGGCAGAACTGCGCGCCGCCGAGCGAGCAGGCGCCGATGTTGATGCGGCCGCCGTCGAGCCCGGCCATCGCGACCTTGAAGCCGATGCCTTCCGGCCCGATGCGGTTTTCGACCGGCACGCGGCAATTCTCGAATATCACCATCGCCGTCGGCTGCGAATGCCAGCCGAGCTTGACCTCCTGCTTGCCGAAGGAAAGGCCGGGCGTGCCTTTCTCGACCACGATGCACGAAATGCCACCTGGTCCCGGCTCGCCCGTGCGCACCATGCAGACGTAGAGGTGCGAGTTGCCGGCGCCCGAGATGAAAGCCTTGCTGCCGTTCAACACATAATGGTCGCCGTCGCGCTGGGCGCTGGTCTTGAGGTTGGCGGCGTCGGAGCCGGCGTCCGGCTCGGTCAGGCAATAGCTCGCGCAATGCTCCATGCTGCACAGTTTCGGCAGGAACCGCTTGCGCTGCGCCTCGCCGCCAAAGCCGTCGATCATCCAGGCCGCCATGTTGTGGATCGACAGATACGCGGCGGTCGACGTGCAGCCTTGCGCCAGCTCCTCGAAGATGATCGCGGCGTCGAGACGCGTGAGCGCAGAGCCGCCGACGTCCTCGCGGATGTACATGCCGCCGAAGCCGAGGCTGGCGGCTTTGCGCAGGGATTCGACCGGAAAGATGTATTTTTCGTCCCATTCCTTGGCGCGCGGGGCGAATTCCGCGCGCGCGAACTCACGGGCCGTCGCCTGAAAAGCGCGTTGTTCCTCGGAAAGCTCAAAGTCCATGTCGGCGTTTTGCTCCCGCCACAGGAATGGCGGACCGCCGGAAAGGCGTCAACGCGGTGGGCGACAAACGGCGCTCTTTTTTAGACGCCGGCCTCCCCTCTCGCCTCCCTTCCGCCGACAGGATAGGATCGCGCCATGTCGATCTTCAGCCGCAGCGACCGTCCGGTCGACCGCTTCACGCCGCCCGATCCGAAAAAGGCGAGCGCCGCGAAATACAAGCTCGATCTCAAGGTGCGGCCGCGCCGCAACCGCAAAGCCGAATGGTCGCGCCGGCTCGTGCGCGAGAATGCGCTGACGGCCGACGACTTGATTTGGCCGCTGTTCATCTGCGAGGGCGCCAAGGCGCGCAAGCCGGTCGGCTCGATGCCCGGCGTCGAGCGCGTGTCGATCGACGAGGCGGTGCGCGAGGCCGAGCGGGCGATGAAGCTCAAAATCCCCGCGCTCGCGCTGTTCCCCTACACCGATCCGAAGAAGCGCGACGAGCGCGGCTCCGAGGCGCTCAATGAAGACAACCTCGTCTGCCGCGCGCTTGCCGCCATCAAGAAGGAATTCCCCGATCTCGGGCTTGCCGCCGACGTCGCGCTCGATCCCTACACCAGCCACGGCCATGACGGGATTCTCGTCGACGGCGAGATCGTCAACGACGAGTCGGTGCACGTGCTCGCGCAACAGGCGCTGGTGCTGGCCGAGGCCGGCGCCGACGTGGTGGCGCCCTCGGACATGATGGACGGCCGCGTCGGCATCATCCGCCGCGCGCTCGACAACAAGAATTTCACCGAGGTACAGATCCTCGCCTATTCGGCGAAATACGCCTCCGCCTTTTACGGCCCCTTCCGCGATGCCGTCGGCTCGAACGCGACGTTGAAGGGCGACAAGCGCACCTATCAGATGGACTTCGCCAATAGCGAGGAGGCGTTGCGCGAGGTCAAGCTCGACATCGACGAAGGCGCCGACATGGTGATGGTCAAGCCGGGCCTGCCCTATCTCGACGTGCTGTGGCGCGTGCGCGAGGCCTTCGGCATGCCGACGCTCGTCTATCAGGTGTCGGGCGAGTACGCGATGATCGAGGGCGCTTCGCGTGCGGGCTGGATCGACGGCGACAAGGCGATGATGGAGAGCCTGATGGCCTTCAAGCGCGCGGGCGCCGACGCGATCCTCACCTATTTCGCGCCGCGCGCCGCCGAGAAGCTCGCGCGCGACGCCTGAGCCATGTTCGAGCTCCCCCGCGCCGGCATGAACGGACAAGCGCAGCCCGACGCCTACGACCCCGACAAGAATCCCGAGTATTTCGAAGGGGTGCTGCCGCGCCGCGTCGTCGCCTTTTGCATCGACGCGGTGCTGATCGTGGGACCCATCATCCTGCTCGCGCTGTTCATTTTCGTGTTTGGTCTGGTGACCTTCGGCCTCGGCTGGCTGTTGTTCTGGATCCTGTCGCCGGTCTTCGTGATGTGGGCGGTTCTCTATGTCGGCCTGACGCTCGCCGCGCCCCAATCGGCCACCATCGGCATGCGCATGGTCGACCTGGAGTTGCGCGCCTGGTACGGCGGCCCAATGTATTTCCTGCTCGGCGCCGTGCACGCGATCTTCTTCTGGATTTCGGTGACCACGCTGAGCCCGCTGATTCTGTTCATCGCGCTCATCAATCGCCAGCACCGGCTTCTGCACGACTTTCTCACCGGCACGGTGATGGTCAACAACGCCGCCCGGGCGGGCGCGCTGCGCCGTCCCGGGAAAGCCTAAGTCGGGGACTTACAATCGCCTTTGACGGCGGGCAAATTGCGCGCGATGCTTGGCGCGAGGAGATTCCGGCGCCGCCCGCCGGGCGGCCGCGGAGAGTTGAACGACCGTGACCCAACAACCGCGCGACACCCCGCAGTTTTTTCTGACGAGCCCCTCGTCCTGCCCCTATTTGCCGGGCAAGCAGGAGCGCAAGGTGTTCACCCACCTCGTCGGCGAGCGCGCGCCCGAGGTCAACGACATCTTGACGCAGGGCGGCTTTCGCCGCTCGCAATCGATCGCCTACCGGCCGGCTTGCGAGGCTTGCCGCGCCTGCATTTCGGTGCGGGTACTGGCGCAGGAGTTCCAGCCCACGCGCGCCTTCCGGCGCGTGTCGGCGGCGAACGACGATCTCGTCGGTCACGCGCGCACGCCCGCGCCCACCGCCGAGCAATACTCGCTCTTCCGCGACTATCTTGACGCGCGCCACGCCGACGGCGGCATGGTCGACATGACGGTGCTCGACTATTCGATGATGGTCGAGGACAGCCACGTGCAGACCAAGCTCATCGAATACCGCCGCCGCGGGCCCGACTCGACCATGACCGGGCGCGGCGAAGGTCCGTTGCTCGCGGTCGCGCTCACCGACGTGCTCGCCGACGGGCTTTCGATGGTCTACTCGTTCTACGATCCCGAGGTGCAAGGCCGCTCGCTCGGCACGTACCTCATCCTCGATCACATCGCGCGCGCGCGGCGCATGGGGCTGCCGCACGTCTATCTCGGCTATTGGGTCAAGGGCTCGCCGAAGATGGACTACAAGCGCCGCTTCCTGCCGCAGGAACGGCTTTCGCCCGACGGCTGGGAGCGGATCGAGCCGCCGGGCTAAATTTTCGCGCGCTAGTACCGCCGCGATATGCCGCTCAAGACATTGATCCGATCGGAGGCGCGCGTCAGGCCGACATTCATCGCGATGTCGACCTGCAGATTGTCGGCGAGCTTGTAGGTGAACCCGCCGCCCGCCAGAACAATGCCGCCGCCGAACGGGCTTTCATTGCCGAAGCGCGTCGCCACCTCGATATAAGCTCCGAGCTTGTCGGTCAGCTGATACGACAGCCCGCCGGTGTTGACGTATTCGACGTGATAGCCGTTCGTCATCTCGTTCTTGATGTAGTCGAATTCGGTCATCAGGCTGAGGTCGATCTTGTCGGTGATCTTCAGTGCGAACGGAAAGATCAAGCCTCCGTCGACATGGTCTTGGCTGATGCCGTTATGCGCGGTCGG
>Ga0070697_100000749_pt1 | contig 24225 bp, 22 predicted proteins | sample KBSK1501metaG_FD_65475 | JGI IMG/M metagenome (GOLD analysis project Ga0070697, IMG submission 65475) | Corn, switchgrass and miscanthus rhizosphere microbial communities from Kellogg Biological Station, Michigan, USA - KBS K1-50-1 metaG | ecosystem: Host-associated > Plants > Roots >...
AGCGTCGCAGCGATGAGTCCGAGTTTCCAGCCTAAATTCTTATTCATGATCCGACTGTGCTTTTACTAGGTTAGATGCTCTTTCGATTTTCAGTCTCAATTCCTACTTACTTGTTTCCTCCGGCGTTGTTACCGAGAGTATTGAGGCGCGGCTCACTTCCAGCCGCAGATTGTCCGGTGGTACCCGGAGGTGAAGATAATCATCCTTGATGGCCACGATAGTGCCACGAATGCCTCCACTGGTAACCACCTTGTCGCCTGTCTTCAACTCCTCCAACATCTTCTGCCACTTCTTCTGGCGTCTCTGTTGCGGCATGATCAAAAGAAAATAGAAGATGGCAAAAATGAAGATGAGGGGCGCAAAGCCCAGCCATCCCATGGATCCGCCACCAGTTTGAACTGCCAATAAATATTGCAAGCTCATGAAGACCTAGAGATCAATTTCTATTCATGATTGCACCCGCGCTTTTGCTGCGCTCCTGATCCGGTGCAAATTAGCGTGGAGTTCTCTTTTTCAGGCCGGACGTTCTTCAACTTCAGGCGTGAACAGGGACTCGAGCCAGGTTTCGGTTGAGACTATACACCTGAAAGAAAACAGGACCTCTTTCCAAGCGCAATAGAATGACGCACCCTCCGCATGGTGTCAAGGTAGAAGCTGAGGTTGTGGATGGTATTGAGCACTTGCGCCAGCACTTCGTTAGATGCGTACAGGTGCCGGAGATAGGCTCGCGAGTAGCGAGCGCACACACGGCAGGCGCAATTCGGATCGAGCGGCGCCTGATCGCTGGCGTAACGGGCTTGCTTAATGGAAATCTTGCCTTCCGAAGTAAAAAGCAGGCCATGCCGCGCTGCCCGCGTGGGCAGCACGCAATCCATCATGTCAATTCCCAGCGAAGCATACTCCACAATCTCCTCGGGAGTTCCCACGCCCATGAGGTAGCGTGGCTTTTCAGCTGGCAGATGTTCGATTGTCGCCTCGACGACTTCTCGGGTAAGCGATCTCGGCTCACCAACACTCAGACCGCCGATGGCGTATCCCGAAAAACCGATTTCCACGGTCCGTTCCACGGATTCTTTCCTCAATTCGAGGTCCATTCCGCCCTGCACGATACCGAAAAGCGCCTGATGCTGACCTTGGTCGACGCGGTCGTCATTCTGGAACCACGGAACTTGCTGTTTGTGTGTTTCAAAATACTTCTTGCTCCGTTCCGCCCAGCGCAAAGTGAGTTCCATCGACTGACGCGCTCGTTCCGACGCGGCGGGATATTCGGTGCACTCATCGAAGGCCATGATGATGTCGGCACCCAGTCCGATTTGCGCTTCCATGGCGCTTTCGGGACTGAATGAGTGCGAAGACCCGTCAAGATGTGAGCGGAATGTCACTTTGTCCTCAGTCACTTTGCGCAGCTCATTGAGGCTGAAGACCTGGAAGCCGCCGGAGTCTGTGAGAATCGGGCGCGGCCAGGCCATGAAGCGATGCAAACCACCGAGACTCCTGATCTGATCGACGCCAGGCCGCAGGCAGAGGTGGTAGGTGTTGCCCAACAGGATTTGTACATCGAGCTCTTCCAGAATGTCCTGTGAGACGCCTTTTACGGATGCCAATGTACCCACTGGCATGAATACCGGAGTCTCGACTTCCCCATGAGGAGTAATCAGGCGACCGGCTCGCGCTGCCTCATGCGTGGATTCAACCTGGAACCGCAAGGACATTCTGGGATTGTAGCAACAGGGGTTTATTTACGATTTTCGATTTCCGATTTTCGATCTTTCAGGCCTAGACTTTCAATTCCACGAGCTCTCCCATCACTTTTGTATCGTCTACTTCCAACCAGCCCACACTCACCGGTAATTGAAATCGCCGCGGACCGGCGCTTCCGGGATTGAAATACAGCACACCATTCTTTTTCTCCTGCTTCGGTACATGAGTATGGCCGGAAATGACTGCGGCAAAGCCCGCGGCTTCCGGTTTCAAGTCCAGCTCCAGAAGATTGTGAATGACATAAATGGAAACGCCACCGACTTCGAGAACCGCCGAGATAGGAAGTTTCTTCGCCCAGAGTCCGCGATCGACATTTCCGCGAACCGCCGTAACCGGCGCTAGTGCGGAGAGGGTTTCCAAGATTACTGGCTCATCGATGTCGCCGGCGTGAATTATGAAATCCGAGCCCTTGAGGGCGGCGACCGCCTCAGGACGCAATAAGCCGTGAGTATCCGATATCACGCCAATTCTTATGCTTTTCAAAATTGTCTGCGCCTGGAGCTCTGCCGTCACACCAGTTTGCCCAAGCTTGTTTGCGTAAGCCGGTGCGGGACATCGAATCAGATTGCGTAGCCCCAGGCGACTCGCCTGGGCGGGTTCATCTCAAATCTTATCGCCCGCGCGTTGAACTGGACAGGCGAGTTTGCCGGTCGCTACGTGAGCCGAGGAGAGTTCCGATTTTTTAAGTAAAGAAACAGCATGACGACACTACCGAGCAACGGAACTGTCAGGCCTACTCTTAGGCTGCCAAAGCGGCTGGAGAGCCCGCCCACCAACCAGGGCACGGTAGCGCCTCCAAAACTGGAAAGGGCAAACATCATCGGGCCAACATGCGAGGCCATTTCTCCGAACCATTGTGACAGCAAGGCGATATTGATGGGGAATACCGACGCAAGCCCGAATCCCGCCAGGCTCGAACCGGCAACAACCAGCGCCATCGTATTCGCAATCAGGATAACGAAGATTCCCAATGATGCGAGCACGAGTCCGGCACTAGCCAGCGTGGTTTCCCGCACACGACGCAGGATGACGGGCGCCACGGCGCGTCCCAACAACAGCGCTCCCCAGAAAAACGATGGCGTCAAAGCCCAAAACGTGCCGGAACCCGTGTCGATACGACGCGCGTAGGACGCGACCCAGCCGCCGATGGAGCTTTCGGTTCCCACATACATGAAAAACAACGCTCCTAGAATGGGCACAAAACGGTTTGTCCATATCTTTTTGTCTAATGGGAACTCTTTCGCGGAATTTCCCTTCGTATCCCCAGGCATGCGAATGTAGCCGAGGGAGATTGCGACCAAACCTAAGCACACTGTCATTCCGAACAGGAGTAACGAAGTGCGCTGCGAGCGCTGCAGCGCCGCCACCACAAATGGACAGCCGACCGCGCCAATTCCCCAGGAAAAATTCAACAAATTCAATGCCGCCGCTCGCCGATCGGGATGCAATTTGGCGATGAGCAGATTCGCCGTTGGGATGGTGAGGCCCAAACCAAAACCATAGACGCAAACTGCAACCAGACCGAGGATCCAATCCGCTCGGGCCAGTATGCATGCGCCCACAGCCATAAACCCCAAACCGAACACCAGGGTCAAACGATAACCGTAGCGATGAACCAGCAAACTCGAAACCGCTACCCCAAGAATCGAAGTTGCGAACTGCGCGGTGAACAGATAGCCGGCTTGCGAATCGGAGAGCGTCCATCGCCCCGAAAGTATGGGAAGCATCGGACCGAGCAGCGTCGTCATTACGCCGGTGAGAACGAAATCGGCATGAACCAAGAGCGTCCCGGAAGATGTCCGAACCAGCACCGGTGTTTGAATTTCTATCTTCATGCTATGCGAGTCAGACTTGGCTATCCTATCGTTCAGCTCCTCCCATGTGCTGATAAATTGGCTGCCGAGGATGGTTACCGAATCACAAATTCAGCCCGACTTTTGACGATTGTAAAGACGAACGAGCGCGCTATGATGAAATCGGAAAGTGCATCGTCTGGTTTGGTTAACTGAGGCAAGGAATGATTAACGGCAAGCGCATTGCAGTCGTACTGCCGGCTTACAACGCGGAAAAGACCTTGGAAGCGACGGTCCACGAACTTCCGGATCTCGTGGATATCCGCATCCTGGTCGACGATCACAGCTCTGACCGAACAGTGGAAGTTGCCCACCAGCTAAATCTGCAGCTATTTGTTCACGACCAGAACTATGGCTACGGTCGCAACCAGCAGACCTGCTATCGGGAGGCTCTGGCTGCGGGCGCGGACGTCATCATCATGCTGCACCCGGATTACCAGTACACCCCGCTGCTGGTCACCGCGATGGCCAGCATGGTGGCTCATGGCGTCTACGACGTGGTGCTAGGCTCGCGAATCATTGGAGGCCAGGCGCTTCGCGGTGGAATGCCGTTCTACAAATACGTCGCGAACCGCTTCCTCACCGCCTTCGAGAATCTGTTTCTGGGAGTCAAGCTCTCCGAGTACCACACGGGATACCGAGCCTTCAGCGCCAAAGTATTGCTAGATCTTCCGCTGCTGGAAAATTCCGACGATTTTGTTTTCGACAACCAAATGCTCGCGCAATGCGTCCATTTCGGCTTCCGCATCGGAGAAGTATCGTGTCCGACCAAGTATTTTGAGGACGCTTCCTCGATCAACTTCCGTCGAAGCGTCAAATATGGCCTTGGCGTACTGGCAACCACGTTAGAATTTGCGCTGCAGAGAATGGGAGTGGCGAAGTTTCGCATCTTCAGCGCAAAGGGCCGGCGCTTGGAGCCAGGATATGCTACCTACTATGCTCGTCGCGCGGGTGCACCGGAAGTGTAGACGCCGCACCTTCGCCAGTGATCCGATTCCCCATCGCAGCGGATTATCAAATTGAAAAACTACAGCAAGAGTCTGGGGACTCTTCTTCTCCTCGCCGCTTTCGCAATCCTGCTTCATGGTTATCATCCAGGAGTGGAAGATGACGGAGTCTATCTTCCCGCCATCAAGAGGCATTTGAATCCGCAGCTTTATCCCCATGATTTCGAGTTCTTCACTCTGCAACTTCAGGCGACGGTATTTGACAAGTTGATAGCCCGCTCGATTCGCCTCGCACACCTGCCGGTTGCAGCCGGTGTGCTGCTGTGGCACTTTGTTTCTATCTTTCTGCTGTTGTGGGGATGCTGGCAGATCAGCCGGCGATGTTTCAACGAGCCTCATGCTCAGTGGGCCGCCGTCAGTACGGTGGCAGTCCTGCTGACCATGCCGGTTGCCGGCACCGCGCTTTATCTCGGCGACCAATATCTTCATCCCCGGTTGCTGGCGACGGCCGCCATTCTTGGCGCAATTGTGGGCATCTTGGATCGCAGCTACGTTCGTGCCTCAGTTTGTTTGGCCATCGCTGTCGTCGTTCATCCGCTGATGGCTAGTTTTGGAATCTCTTATTGCATTTTTCTTGCCTGGAAACATCGCCCCCAAGTTGGCACGCCATTGCTTGCGCTCTTGTTTCCCCTGGGATGGATTTTTGAGCCTACCTCGGACGCTTGGCGGGCTGCGGCACGCACAAGAGATTATTACTTCCTCTCAAACTGGCAATGGTACGAGTGGTTAGGCGTATTCGCTCCGCTCGTTTTGCTATGGTGGTTTCGCGGTCTCGCGACCCGGAACGGTTCAACCGTGGTTGCGCAGATGACTTCGCGGTTGGTCTGTTATGGAATGTTTCAACTCGCAGTGGCTTTGATCATTATGTTGCCAACTAGCCTGGAACGGCTGAAGCCCTTACAACCGATGCGCTACTTGCATCTGGTTTACCTCATTTTTGTTTTGATTTCCGGCGGTTTGATCGGTCGTCATATTTTGCGCAGACACGTTTTTCGATGGCTGTTGTTCTTTGTCCCTTTGGGGTTACTTATGTTCTACGTGCAACGGCAGACATTTCCTGATTCGCCGCACCTGGAACTGCCCGGCAAGGTTTCGCAAAATCCGTGGATCGAGGCGTTTGACTGGATCCGCCAGAACACACCGCTGGATAGTCACTTCGCTCTTGATCCCTATTACATGCAGCGCCCCGGTGAGGACTTCCACAGTTTTCGCGCCTTAGCCGAACGCAGTGCGCTGGCCGATTATGTAAAAGATCCATCAGTTGCCACCCAGGTTCCTCGTTTGGCGCCTCGATGGCTGGAAGAAGTGAAAGCTCAAGAGCGATGGCCTCATTTTCAAGCAGCCAATTTTCAGCGGCTCAAGAATCGTTTCGGCGTGAACTGGGTAGTTCTGGAGAGTAGCGGACCACCCGGCATGGACTGCCCCTATCAAAACGAATTGTTGAGGGTTTGCCGGATTGAGTAGCTGACCCTGATCGCATAATTGCGCCTTCTTTTGGCAACGGCTAGCATCGAATCAGATATGAGCATTCGTTCTGTAACCAGGAGTTTGCGGCCGCGAATGGCGGTAGGTGAGATTCTTGCTTTCGCCTACGAGAACTTTTGCAGCAACAAAGTCCGCTTCGCGCTTACAGCTTTGGGTATGGTGATCGGCACTGCATCCCTGATCCTGGTGGTCACCATCGGCATGACCGGCAAGCAATACGTGTTGAATCAAATTCAGGCCATCGGCGCCAATCTGATTTATGCCGAGTACGTCAGCGGTGGAGAACGCATCACCAACGTCACTGCCGACCCGCTTACCCTCGCCGACATGGAAGCCGCACAGGAAGACGTGCCCGGAATCATCGCCGCATCTCCCGTAATTCCGCTGGGCGAACGCATTCCCATCGGTGGAGGAAAAGAACGCGATATCCAGATACTCGGTGTGTATCCCGAGTACCGTATCGTGCGCAATCTGGTAGTGCTCTCGGGAAGATTTTTCGATGCCCAGGACGAGCAGGCTCACAACAAGGTGGGCGTGATCACGCAAAAAATGGCGGAATCGCTCTATGGATCGCAGGACGAGGCTATCGGCAAGGTCATCAAGCTCAGCGGCCTGCCCTTCACCATTATTGGAACGTTCCGTGAACGCGTGGACACCTTCGGACAATCTGAAGTAATCGACAACACCATGGTGATCCCTTATACCGTGAGTCGGTATTTCACCGACACACCCACGGTACGGCAGATTTACTTCTCGGTGGCGGATCCTTCGATGGTTGGTCCAGCCACGTCTCAAATTAAGAGAGTGATTCAATCGCGTCATCGCCCGGAGTCGGTATACAACGTGGAAAACCTGACTCAACTAGTCGCGGTTGCCGAAAAAACCGCGAACGCTCTGACCGTGGTGCTGTTACTGGTTGCCGCCATCACTCTGCTGGTGAGCGGCATCGGGATTATGAACATCATGCTGGCAACGGTAAGCGCCCGAATCCGTGAGATCGGTATTCGCAAAGCCATTGGCGCCACGAATCGGGAGATTCGATTTCAATTTCTGTCGGAAGCCATTCTGATTTCTCTGATTGGCGGGTTTGTCGGAGTCGTCATCGGACTTGCTCTGCCCTTTTCGGTGCGATTTTTGACGGAATACCGCATCCCGATTTCTGGACTCTCCGCGATCGTGGCCATCGTGGTGTCTTCCTTGGTGGGAGTTCTTTTCGGCACGGTTCCGGCCACGCGCGCCGCCAAACTGGATCCGGTGGAAAGTCTGCGGTACGAGTAATCAGCGAGCAGCCGTTAACTGCCCTATCTTCAGCACTGCTAGGGTAGCGACAGGCGACTCGCCTGTCCTAACTAGCCCTCGGGTCGAGAAGATTTGCGACGAAACGCCCAGGCGAGTCGCCTGGGGCTACGTGATTTGGGATCAAAAACAAGAAAGCCGGGCTGGTTGGCCCGGCTCATCTGTCTAACCACCTTCGGGGAGCGACTTGGTTTCGAAGTCCCCGCAGATCTTGCCACCGCTTACATCACCAATGCTAAGTTCTCCAACTCTTGTTGCAGGACCGGTAAGGAGCACCCCGCCATTTCTACACGGCCCACCGCATCCATAGCCGCTTGTGGCGAAACTCCGTAACCGCGCCCCATTAGGAACACTTGCAGAAGTTCAGCTGCCTCGCGGGAATCGATCAACCCTCCCTGTAACAGATCGTTCCGCAAGGCGGTTAATTCGGTTGTTGAGAATCGCTCTTTCATGGCCGTCATCACCTCCGACCGTTTACCTCTCCTGCACTATTAGACTCACTGAATGCCCACTACGTTGCATGCAATTTTGTTGCCGCAACAACGTTCCATTTCGATATACGTAAGTACTGGTAGATTGGTTTCCTAAACCCTTTATGGATCGCTAAGTTGCGGACAACCAATGGCGAGGTAATAGGCTTTGGGGTACTGTCGAGCGCGTCCTGTGATTGACACGTTGTGTCGTTCTGGGACGCGCCGGGGCGCGAAGTCGCAAGATGGGACAGTTAGGACGGGTCAATAACGGCTTCGTCAACCAGCATGATTGGAATGTTGTCCCGAATGGGGTACACACGGCGACACTGGCCGCACTTCAAGCTTTGTCCTTCATCCTTGAGAGTGAGGGCTTTCTTGCAAACCGGGCAGACCAGCATATCCAGCAAATCTTGAGAAATCATGGCTTTGCTATGTTAACTCCTGGCAGGCAATGCGAAGTAACAATTTTGTGCCGAACCGGCTAAACGCATCACTCGGATGATTTACGGTAAAATTTCGAGTCTCGATCCTCGCGTCCATAAAAAGAGGGTTCCATGTCTGCCATCGTTCTGGACGGCAATAAAATTGGGGCCGAAATCCGGGCCGAAGTCGCTTCCGAGGTGAAAACCCTGACTGCTGCAGGGTTGCGTCCTGGCCTCGCCGTAATTCTGGTGGGCAACAATCCCGCTTCGGAAATCTATGTCAGGGGAAAGGTGAAGAGCTCCGAGGAAGTGGGAATCTATAGCGAGAAACACACGCCTCCGGATAACGTCTCTACCCAGGCCCTGCTCGATTTGGTGACCGACCTGAATCGGCGGGACGAGATCGATGGCATTCTGGTGCAGCTCCCGTTGCCGCCACAAGTGGACGCCAAAAAAGTCCTGATGACGGTGGACCCTGCGAAGGATGTCGATGGCTTTCATCCCGTCAACGTTGGTTTCCTTTCCACACAGCGGCCGGGGTTGGTGCCCTGCACTCCGGCAGGGATTATGGAGATCCTGAAACGAAGCAATATTCCGATCGCGAGTCGGGAGGCGGTCGTCGTTGGCCGAAGCGATATTGTGGGTAAGCCCACTGCCATGTTATTGACCAATGCCAATGCCACGGTGACCATTTGTCATTCGAAAACTCGCGATCTTCCCGGGGTTTGTCGGCGAGGCGACATTCTGATAGCAGCCATTGGCCGGGCGGGGATGATCACGCGCGATTTCATAAAACCAGGCGCCACTATCATCGATGTAGGAATGAATCGAGTGACCGATTCAGCCGAGTTTGCCCGGCTTTTTACTGGGAATGCGAAACGCGAAGAAAGCTTTCGGGCGAAGGGGTTCACCCTGGTCGGCGATGTCCATCCCGAGGTGGCCGAGGTAGCCGGCGCGATTACACCCGTCCCTGGCGGCGTAGGGCCGTTGACCATTGCAATGCTGATGGCAAACACCGTGCGCGCGGCAAAATTGCGCCGGGGCAATCCTGTCCCGGAACTTTCCCGCGCCTGATTCGCGACGTGGCTGCAGTTCTTGCACACGGAAATCGCGCGCCTTCGGACGTTCCCGGTGCCGCGGGCAGTTTTTCTGTGAAATAAGCGAGGTTGGATTGCTGAAAGTCGGTTTAACCGGTGGCATCTCCTCGGGAAAGTCTCTCGTAGGCGAGATGTTCGCTGCGCTTGGCGTGGCTGTCATCGATGCCGATCACATCGCGCATGCGCTTATGCAGCCCGGCCAGGCGGTTTACACGGAAGTTGTTCGCCACTTTGGAGCTGGAATTTTGAATCCCGACGGAACCGTGAACCGATCGAAGCTGGCGGAAGCAGCTTTTGGCGCGCCAAACCAGAAGGCCGGCTCACGCGTCCAAGAATTGAACCGGATCGTCCATCCCGCGGTAATTGAAAGGCAAGAAGAGTGGATGAATGAAATTGGACGCAAACAACCACAAGCGATTGCCATGGTGCAGGCGGCCCTGATCGTAGAAGCTGGCGCGGCCAAGCGCTTTGACCGCCTGATCATGGTGACTTGCAAGCCTGAGCAGCGATTTCAACGCTGGGCACAGCTAAGAAAAGTCGGCCAGGAAGCAGCCGCGCGTGAAGTGACTCGCCGTATGGCGTCACAACTGCCAGATCAAGAAAAGATCAAGCTCGCCGATTACGTGATCGACAACTCCGGATCGCTGGACAATACCCACAAGCAAGTCCAAGAGGTGTACGAGGAATTGCGGCGCCAAGCCGAAAAGAGTTGAGTGTCCAGTTTCAATCACGCATCTATAGCGTTGAATCAGTAAAATCCGTTGCTGGAAGGTTTGACTATGAAGCTGCTACGACCCGTTCTTGTGGCCGTGATTCTTGCCGGGGCGTTCTTCTATTTCACTACTTACGGCTCGGGACCGTTCCACCAGTGGAACTGGATGGGGCGTTCCAGCAAGGTCGAGATCACCGAAGCCGCCGGGGGCGGATCGCTCGATAACGAAGAGCAGAACAATATTAGTGTCTATCACAAGAACATCGGAGCAATCGTCAATATCACCTCGCGAGCCGTCGCCTTTGATTTCTTCTATGGCCTGGTGCCGCAGGAAGGCCAGGGTTCAGGATTCATCATCGATAAAGAAGGACACATTCTGACGAACTATCACGTCATCGCCGATGCGCGCCAGGTTGAAGTTACGCTTAACAATCGTAAGACGTACCGCGCCACCGTGGTTGGCACCGATCGCTCGCACGACTTAGCCGTGATTCAGATAAAAGCGCCAGACCTGCCGTCGATGGTTTTGGGCGACTCCCGCAACTTGCAAGTGGGACAAAAGGTGTACGCCATTGGCAACCCATTCGGACTGTCGGGCACAATGACTCGGGGCATCGTGAGTTCGATTCGTTCGGTGAAGGAACCGGACGGAATGAGCATTGACGAAGCCATTCAAACCGACGCCGCCATTAATCCGGGAAATTCAGGCGGGCCACTGCTGAACTGGCACGGTGAAGTCATCGGGATCAACACCATGATCGCTTCCAACTCGGGACAAAGTGCCGGCATCGGCTTTGCCATACCCATCAACACCGCCAAAGCCGTGCTGAATGATCTGGTCACGTTGGGACGCGTGCGACGGCCAGCCCTCGGAGTGCGTACAATTCCAATCACGCCTGAATTGGCGGAACAAATGGGACTGCCCTCGGACTTCGGTTTGCTCGTGATTCAGGTCCTCCCCGGCGGCGCAGCCGATCGTGCAGGGTTGCGTGGCGGCACCGAGCGCGCGTATCTCGGCAACAGCCCCATCATGCTGGGTGGCGACCTCATCGTTGCCGTTGACGGCGAGAAAGTTGAAGATCAGCAAGATCTGGCCCAGATCATGAATAATCACCGGGCGGGAGATACCGTGCGCATGAGTGTTTATCGGGGGAAGAAAAAGATGGATGTTACGGTGACGCTAGGGGAGGCGAGAGAGCAGGTGTAGGGGGAATTTTGGATTGTCGATTGACGATTGACGATTTTTTGATTTGATTTTCTCCAAGGGCGAAATAGCGTGGGCCTTGATAGAAATGCGTGAAACGGTTCTGCGCGAGTTCTTTGAGGGTAAGGCGACGGCGATGGAGCTGGCGCGGGATGTCGCGGGTTCGACCACACAGCCGAGCGAACTAGTCTCCGTGGTGTCCATCGAGGACATGGACTATGAGTTCACGGTGACTGGCAACATGGCAATTTGTTTATGCGACAAGGTACTGAGCGGCGAACTTCCACCGGCTGCTCTTAAGACTATCGGCTTTGCGTTGATGGCCTCGGATAGGTTCTCCTGGGACGCGGACAACGACGAGGTGCTCGCAAATGTCATCGCAGACTGGTCGTGTCCGGAAGTCAATTATCCACTGACCCTCGAAAATGTGGAACGTTGCCGGAAATGGCTAAGGCGAACTGAACCATACCCAGCGAAACCGGCCTTGACGAATAACGGCGGCAAGATTATTTCCGTGACCGAGAAGAAACCCACCCGCCGATAGTAGAGCTCTGCTAGGTGCTGTTAAATCTGTTAGGGCGATCTTCGAGGTCGATTTGTGATTGTTGATTTTTGATTGAACCCAAGCCAGAATACGGCTGCGAAAAGTTGGACGAATGGGTGGCTAAGAAAATTCATCACAATCCAGCATTGCTGCTCACTGAAAGAAGCGTTATGAGTTGGGCCTCTCAGGTCTTGATTGTCCTCGCTCTCGCCGTAACCTGTGCTGCTCAGAGCATCATCTACCTTCGCCTCGACCGTTCCATAATTCAAGAAAGACTCATCCCGTCTCCCGACAAGCCGGCAGAACGTGTTGCGACTCTAAAGTCGCTGTTCAAGAAGGCGGGTTGCCGCCCAGAGCAGCTGTCCGAACAGCCGGTTCCCGGGGAAGAGACGCCGAACGTAATCTGCACCGTTGCGGGCACTGGAGATGGCACTGTAGTGGTCGCTGCTTCGAGCGATTACCGCGACCGCAATGAGCGAGGCTTGGTCGAGTGGTCCAGTCTGGTGATGTTGCCCTTGCTGGCCGAGTCTCTTGATGCCGTGCGGCACCGCCAGACGCTGGTGTTCGCAGCATTTGCGGGGAAGGATCACGGCATGCATGGCGCGGCCGAGTATCTGAAACAGCTGCCGGAGCGCGAGCGCAACTCCATACGAGCGATGGTGGAGCTGCAAACGATCGGCCGGACGCCGCCCATGTATGTAGCTTCAGAAAAGGACCAGCGACTTGCGGACTGGCTCATCATGTCGGCCCGAGGCGTGAAACTTCCCTACGACCCGGGTAACCTCGGTGGACGAACGGTTCTTGTCTCGGGAAAATTCATCGAGCGCATAGATCTGCCGGGCGCAGGCAATCAGGCGAACTCCAAAGTTTTTGCGAAATCCCACATTCCCACAATCACTATTACTTCATTGTCCGCTATGCCAGTTCCCGGGCTGAAGTCAACGGGAAATGTTCCGGTCACACGGCCTACTGCAACCTTGGACATGTCGTCCTACGAGGATACGTATCACTTACTTTGTATTTATCTGCTAGTGTTAGACCGGCAGTTGGGGAAGGACCAGGGACAGCCTCCGGCGTCCCCCGGCACCGCCGTCGCGTCCACGGGGAATGCTCCGGCTGAGAGCAAGCCGCCGCAGGCTCCCGTGACACAAGCGTCCACTGCTTCGCCAAGCCCAACCAACCCTCGGACCGGGTCTCACAGTGAAGCGGTTTCACCGCCACAACAGGGGGCCGTAATATCGGCTGCCGCACCCCCGCAAGCGGCAACGCCAACCCCAGCACCCCCGCCGAATCAAACCCCAGCGCCCATATTCCGTGCCACGACGCGGCTCGTTCAAGTGGATGTCTCGGTGACCCACAAGAACGGCCGTCCAGTGCAAGGGCTCCAGGCATCCGATTTTTCAGTTCTTGAGAATGGCAAGCCGCAAGAGGTGAAGGCCTTTGAGGCGCATACCGGCGTCACCAAAGAGCAGGCCGCCCCGCCCGCGCCGTTGCCGCCAAACACCTATACCAACCGCACTGCGGTAAGCGGTGATGACACCATCAACATCTTGTTATTCGACATGCTAAACACGGCCAGCGCGGATCAGGCATATGCGCGAAAGCAGATGATCGAATTCTTGCGTGCGCTGCCGAAGGGACGCCGGGTTGCTTTGTTCGTGCTAACGACTCGCCTCGACATGGTCCAGGGATTTACGGACAGCTCCGACGCGCTGGTCAAGGTCGCCGAGGCCCTGCTCGTAACCCATTCTCCGATACTGACCACATCGGCTGAAACGCAGCAAGAGAGGGGGGAGATTGACTTCCTGGGAAAGCTCATCTCGGAGAGCGCGAGAGGACGCGGAGGCACCGAAGACCCGGGAAACGACACCAAACAGAGGCTCGAACAACCTCTCGCAGACATGCAAGCTGCCCGTATCGACATTCGAGTGGGATTTACATTGCAGGCGCTGGATGGAATCTCGCGGGCGGTCTCCGGTTATCCCGGTCGCAAAAATCTCATTTGGATGTCTGGAAGCTTCCCTCTGAGGTTGCGCCGGGATGAAGATACAAAAGATCCCATGCGGAATGTCCGAAATTACGATAGCGCCATCCGAAGTACGACTAGTCTGCTGGCAACCTCTCGCATCGCAGTTTATCCAGTGGATGTGCGCGGGGTGAGAACGTCAGGGATCGACCTTACTACGGGCGCCGCGGCAAGCGGAGCTTACGCCGACACCAGCACCGGATATTCGAAAACATTGAACTCCGAGTCCGGAACGCGGTTCGACGAAGAGAATGTGTTGCGAGACGTGGCCTATCAAACCGGCGGAGAAGCGTTCATCGGAACCAACGACCTGAATCATGCGGTGCAACGCGGAATCGACGATGGATCCACTTATTACACCCTGGCCTACACTCCCGCCGAGGGAAACCGCGAAGTCGATTTCCGTAGCATTGAGGTAAAGCTCAATCAGAAGAACGTGAACCTCGCCTACCGGCGCGGCTACTACTGGGCGGCGCGGCCGCTTCCTGTCCAGGAAAGTAGAGCGCACGCCCTCGCTTTGGCTCTGCAGCCGGGGATGCCGCCTTCCACCATGCTTTTGCTCAATGTCAAAGTGCTGCCTGCCGACGAAAGCCATAAGAACACTCGAATGGAGTTTCAGGTAGATGCTGGCGGGATCGCATTCTCCGAGATGCCCGGTCATACCTGGCGGGCCTTGCTCGACTGTATGACTGTGGCTTTTGATGACAAGGGAAATGATGCTGGACAGGCGGCTAACACATTTCAGGTTACCCTTTCTGCGGCAGAATATGAATCAGCGCAACGCAGCGGACTCACCCTTCAGCAGGAGATCGCGCTGGCTCCGGGCAGCTACAGAGTGAAGGCTGGAATCATGGATCCCGGAAGCGAGAAGGTGGGAACCGTGGACGTTCCGCTGGTGATCTCCGTCGATAAAGCGACTAAGTAGGATCGCCATTTCACCAGCAACCGTGCAAAGGTTCTTCATATAAGCCAGTCATGGATGTGGAATCCATTCGTAACTTTTGTCTTTCCTTTCCGGATGCAACGGAGAACCTGCAGTGGGGAGAAGATCTCTGTTTCAAAGTGAGAGGCAAGATCTTCGCCGTGCTGGACCTAGGTTCTGTCCCTCAGCGGCTTTCATTCAAATGCACACCAGAAAAATTTGCCGAACTAACTGAGCAAGAGGGGATTAGGCCCGCCCCGTATCTAGGCCGCTACAAATGGGCGATGCTGGAACGGTTGTCCGCTCTCCCGGCGCCAGAGTTGAAAGACTTGATTCGCGAGTCCTACGCGATGGTGGCGTCAAAGACGGAAGTCAAAACTGCCAGGCGGGGGAGCAGGCAAACTACGCAGAAAGAAAAAGAAGCGATGGTTTCTGCGCAGCTCTGATCAATGTAATTATTTGACGCCTACTCATCCGCTACGCTAGCCTCAGAAGTCTGTCCTCGGCTCGCCGTATGAACCAGACTGCGGACGAACCGCACAAGTCTCTGACTGCATGCGATCTCATCGCAATTTAACTTTTGGACTGCTCCTGGCAGCGCTGGCAAGTATCACGCCCACACCGCTGCCTGCCGCAGTGCACCCAGCCCATGCGCCGCGTGCGATGGTGGCCAGCGTGCACGAATTGGCTTCGCGCGCTGGAGTTGAGATGATGCAGGCCGGAGGGAACGCCGTGGACGCAGCCGTTGCCACAGGATTCGCATTAGCGGTGGTGCATCCGCAGGCGGGAAATCTGGGCGGGGGCGGATTCATGCTTATCCGCATGGCCGACGGCACAGTACGATTTATTGATTACCGGGAAAAAGCGCCGGCGGCAGCCACCGCCGGAATGTATCTGGATGCAAGTGGCAACGTGATCGAGAATGCAAGTCTGGTCGGCTATAAGGCGGTTGCAGTCCCGGGCTCTGTGGCGGGCATGGTGTACGCGGCAAAGAAATATGGAAAGCTGCCGCTCCAACGAGTGATGAGTCCCGCGATCAAACTGGCCCGCGAAGGTTATCCGCTAGCTTGGGAGGACGCGAAAGATCTGCAGGACAAGCAATTGGGTAGGTTCCCGGAATCACGCCGAATATTCCAGCGTGATGGCAACTACTACAAGGCGGGAGAAATTTTTCGGCAGCCGGACCTGGCTTCGACCCTGGAACGTATTGCGAAAGATCCTGAAGACTTCTATCGCGGCGCCATGGCGCGCGAGTTCGCCGCGTTCATCCAGAAAAATGGAGGACTAATCACCGTCGATGATCTCGCGCATTATGAAGTAAAGGAGCGCGAAGCCGTGCGTGGCACATACCGTGGATTAGAAATCATCAGCGCGCCGCCACCGTCTTCTGGCGGGATTGCTCTGATTGAGATTCTCAATATTCTGGAAGGTTATGATCTGGCCAAATATGGCAGGTCGGCCCGCGCCATACATTTGACGCTAGAAGCCTTCCGCCGCGCGTTCTTCGATCGCGCCGAGCTTCTGGGCGATCCCGACTTTTCAAAGATTCCGGTAGCTCCGCTCATTGACAAGAATTATGCCAAAGACTGGCGCGAATCAATCGATCCGGCGCACGCAAGTCCCAGCAAGGAACTCCGCAGGCCACCCAGCTTTAGCCAGCTCGAGCAGTACGCTCGGCTGCGTCGCAATTCTGTGCGAGAATCGCCGCACACTACCCATTATTCAGTGGTCGATCCGGACGGTAATGCTGCCGCTGTTACCACCACCTTGAACGAAAGCTTTGGCTCAGGTGTTACCGTAGGAGGATTGGGTTTTCTCCTGAATGATGAAATGGACGACTTCACAGCCAAGCCTGGAATGCCCAATACTTACGGTTTGAGACAGGGCCCGGCGAATGCAATCGGCCCCGGCAAGCGGCCGCTCTCCGCGATGACGCCTACAATTGTTCTGAAAGCCGGCAAACTTTTCCTGGTGTTAGGTTCCCCAGGAGGTCCACGCATTATCACCACGGTCGCAAATATTCTTATGGGCGTCGTGGATTACGGGATGAACCTTCAGGAAGCAGTTAACGCAAGTCGCTTTCATCATCAGTGGTTACCCGATGAGGTATATGTCGAACGGGGCGCCGCACCTGATACGGTGACGATGCTGCAGCAAATGGGACATCGCGTCTTGACCGAAGATTATTGGAGCGATGCGGAATGTATCGCGATTGATTCGAAGAGCGGAGAGCGATTGGGTGCAAGTGATATGCGAAATAACGGGAAGGCGGTTGGCTACTGATGCTGAAAGCGATGTCCACCTACGTTTACGTGAAAGAGCGGCTGCATCCTGGATTGTTGGACGGGCTGGTTCGCGGCGGCGCGCAGGTCATCGAAATCTTCGCGGCGCGGCAGCATGTTGACTACGCCAACCGCAGGCAGCATGTCCGTGAAATTGCAGATTGGTTCCGCACCAGCGGCATTCCTTTGCATTCCGTGCACTCTCCCATGTTCGCCGATTACGAAATGGGACGAACCGGCGCTTCTCCGGTGAACGTAGCTTCCACCGACCGGGCTCAGCGCGTCGCGGCCATGGATGAGATCAAACGAGCGTTGGAAATCGCCGAGCAGATCCCGTTTCGTTTTCTGGTCCAGCATTTAGGCGCCAGCGGGGAATCCTTTAATGACCGCAAGTTTGAAGCAGCAATGACTTCCGTCGAGCACTTGCGAGCCTTCGCTAAGCCACTGGGGGTGCGGATTCTGCTGGAGAATATCCCCAACGAGCTATGTACTCCCGATAAGTTAGTGGAGTTTATTCAGACCTCGCATTTCGACGATGTCGGAGTGTGTTTCGACTTCGGTCACGCTCACTTATCGAACGAAGTGGTTCAAGCTTTTGAGATCTTGAAGAATCACATCCGGTCTACTCACGTGCACGACAACGGCGGAGACCGGGATTCGCACTTGTGGCCGGGCAAAGGTTCCATCGATTGGAAACAAGCCATGGAATTGATGCGCGCTGCGCCGCATACCCCGCCGCTCCTACTGGAAATCGAAGCGGATGAGAAGATCAATCCCGTAGAAAGAATGGGCGAGACGTTCGCAACGCTGGAAAAGGCCTAGAAGAAATTTTCGATTTACGATTGTCGATTGACGATTTGAGAAGCAATCCCATGAGTATGCAATCAGCCCTAACCATGCCCTCGCCTGTAACTACCATTGCCGATATTGGAAAGCACGAAGGCCAGACCGTTACCCTTCGCGGATGGCTTTACAACTTGCGCGAGAGTGGCAAGCTGCTGTTTCCTATTTTTCGCGACGGCAGCGGCGTAATCCAAGGTGTTCTGCCCAAGAATGCCGTTTCTCCTGAGATTTTCGAAGCGGTGAAGGGACTTACCCAGGAATCGAGTGTGATTGTCGAAGGCAAGGTTCGGGCCGACAAGCGCGCCCCCGGCGGCTATGAGCTCGATGTTTCCAATGTGCAGGTAGTTCAGCGTGTTTCCGAAAATGATCCCTACCCCATATCGCTGAAAGAGCACGGCGTAGATTTTCTGATGGAACACCGCCATCTATGGGTGCGTACGCCGCGGCAGGCTGCGATTCTGCGCGTGCGGGCGGAGATTATTAAGGCGGCGCGAGACTTTTTCGATGAACGCGGATTTACCCTCACCGACCCGCCCATTCTCACACCGGCCGCGTGTGAAGGCACCACAACTTTGTTTCCTGTCGATTACTTCGATGAGCAGGCGTATCTCACCCAGTCCGGCCAGCTCTACATCGAAGCGACAGCCATGGCTCTGGGCAAGGTCTACTCATTCGGACCGACGTTCCGGGCAGAGAAGTCGAAGACCCGCCGCCACCTGACGGAATTCTGGATGGTCGAACCGGAAGTTGCCTACGCGACGCTCGACGATTTGATGCAACTCGCGGAAGACTTCATCAGCTTTTTGGTCAAGCGTTGTTTGGACCGGCGGGCGTCCGATCTGCAGATCATCGGACGCGATATTTCCAAATTAGCGAAAATCGAAGCTCCGTTCGCGCGCATTACTTATGACGAAGCAGTGAAACTGCTGCAAGAGGGACACGCCAAAGGCGCCCTGGAAAATAACTTTGAATGGGGCGGCGATCTGGGTTCTCCCGATGAAACTTACATCTCATCGCAATTTGATAAACCAGTTATGATCCATCGCTATCCCGCCAAGATAAAAGCCTTCTATATGGAGCCAGATCCTGACCGGCCGGACTTGGCGCTCTGCGTGGATGTGCTGGCTCCGGAAGGGTACGGTGAAATCATCGGCGGCTCGCAGCGCATGGCGTCTTATGATCTGCTGTTGAAACGAATTCGCGAGCATGGCCTTCCGGAAGAGGCGTTCAAGTGGTATTTAGATTTGCGTAAGTACGGCAGTGTGCCCCACGCCGGCTTTGGTATGGGCATTGAACGCGCCGTGGCGTGGATCTGCGGGCTGGAGCATGTGAGGGAAACGATTCCGTTCCCGCGAATGCTGCATAGACTTTATCCGTAAATGTTTATTTACCGCCGAGAACGCTGAGCACGCCGAGAATGGGAGAAAAAGACAGGCTCGATCTGATTACCGGGCGCATCATTGGGGCTGCGATCGAGGTCCACAAGAAGCTAGGACCGGGGCTTTTGGAATCGGCTTATGAGGTCTGCATGGCTTATGAACTTCGACAACTGGGTTACGAGATTGAGCAACAGAAACCGCTGCCAGTCGTCTACAAAGACGTGAAACTCGATTGTGGATACCGCCTCGATATGGTCGTGGAAAATGCTGTGATTGTCGAGATCAAGGCAGTCCAGCAACTCGCTCCGATTAACGATGCTCAACTGCTTTCGTATCTCCGGCTTTCTGGGATGAAGGTAGGCCTCCTTATCAATTTTCACGTTGGAGTGTTGAAAAATGGCCTAAAGAGAATCGTGAATGAATTCCCCGACTCTGCGTTCTCCGCGAACTCGGCGGTGAATGAAGAATTCGAAGGCTGATTAACCGCCGAGCACGCTGAGGGCGCCGAGAAATGAAGAGGAACACAGACTCAATCCAATTTTGACGTTCGAGTGTTGAAAATGCCTCGAAGAGAAGTACGAATGAATTGGTCGACTTCGGCGTTCTCGGCGACCTCGGCGGTGAATGAAGAATTCAAGACTAGTTAGACCTAACCATGACACCAACCACGGCTTCGTTCTCGAGTGTCATTCCTAAGAAAATTCGGGTCATCGGCGTGCCCCTGGATCTCGGACAGTCCCGCCGCGGCGTCGACATGGGGCCGTCTGCCGTCCGCGTGGCTGGTCTGGAAGCTCGCCTAGAAGCCCTTGGCCATGTGGTGGAGGATGGCGGGAACGTTTCCGTCGCCATTGCCGAGCAAAAAAAAGAAGGACATCCGCACGCCAAATATTTGAAAGAGATCACTGCAACCTGCGTCAAGCATGCTGAATTGATGATCAAAACCCTGGAGTCAGGCAAAGTTCCAATCGTTTTAGGCGGCGATCATTCAGTCGCCGCCGGCACGGTGGCTGGAGTAGCCGAGTTTTACCGGAGGCAGAATCAGAAAATCGGGCTGATCTGGATTGATGCCCATAGTGACATCAATACTCCGGAGAGTTCCCCGAGCGGTAACGTGCATGGCATGCCGCTGGCTGCCATCATGGGTCTGGGACCACCTGAACTGGCCAACATTTTGAATTTCTCACCGAAGGTCAGCCCGGAAAACTGCGTTTTGGTGGGCGTGCGCGATATCGACGCCATCGAAAAAGAAAATATACGCAAAGCTGGGATCGAAGTGTTCACCATGCGCGATATCGATGAGCGGGGAATGCGTACCGTGATGGAAGACGCGTTGCGCATGGCCGGACGCGGCACCGCGGGGTATCACATCTCACTTGATATGGACTGGGTTGATCCCGAGGATGCGCCCGGAGTCGGCACTCCGGTTCGTGGCGGCGCAACTTATCGTGAGGCGCACCTTGCCATGGAAATCATCGCGGACGATGGCCGCATGCTGAGTTTTGAGATCGTGGAAGTGAATCCCGTTATTGATGAGCACAACCGCACCGCCGAATTAGCGGTGGAGCTCACCCTCTCGGCCTTCGGTAAGAAAATCCTGTAAACAAACTCCCTTTTTAGCTTATTTCACGGCAAATGCCCACACCGAATTGAACAGGAGGCCTTCCCCGGAATTTTGTGCCACGCTGCTGCCGGAAAACTTTTTCGACTTATTCAGCGGACGCAGCACCACGCCATACTCGCCCGCCGGCAATGCAGCAGCAGTTTGCAACTTGTACTCCCCGGAAGAAACCTTGGTGGCTTGGGCTCCTACCCGCTCTTCGATGAAGGATGAATAGATTTCCCAGTCCACAGTGGAGGACTCCAGAACATCCTGCTTAGCCTGGGTGGCGCCGACGAGCCGGAAATTGTTCGGCGAGGGCGCGAGTTTCACCAGCGCAGGCTCGTATTCGTCCGCAACGACTCCTGGAATATTGGCAAAATGGACTTCAAAGCTCGGTTGGTTACTATCCAGCACCAGATCCGACTTCTGCCCCGGCAGCGCCCACACGTCGGTGACAGTTGGTTTCCTGTGGCCCATGAGACCTCCCATCACGCCTCCGGCCGCGCCGATCGCCGAAGCGCCGGTATAGGAACCACTCCGATACGCTGCCTCCTGTGCGGCCGACATGGCGACGCTCTGCATGGCTTGGCCCAGGGCATTATCCGTGCTTAACGCGTTCAGTGACGTGGCCTTGGTCTTGGTCTGGGCAATCTGAGTTTTGGAGGCAGGAATAGGCTGCTGGGCTGTGCCCTTAAGCACCGTGACGGAAGGTTGGCCAGCGGTCGCAGCCGGAGTTGCGGGAGCTGCGGCTGCAGCGGCTGCAGGCGCGGGAGCGGGAGCGGGAGCTGCACTGTGTTTCTTGTTGGCAGCCGCCAGCATGGCATCCATGATCTTTGCGTTGACCGCTTGTTGTTTCAACTTGATCAGGGCTGTGGCCGACACGTCGAAATTGGAATCCTGCGCATTAATCGCATTGATGATGGTGTTCTCGGGGAGTCCGCCCTTCACCATGGCGACCACGTCGTCATTCGTCAGCGGTTTGGAATTGTTTTGGGCGAGCGCAAAGCCGGTAAACAGCAGTGCGCAGATGACTGCTACGCAAAATTGTTTGCGGGACATGGGATCACTCCTCGGCTCAAAGCAGGCTGCTTACGCTTAGACATTTCTTGCAGTGGAACCGGAGCGGAATGATGTTCCGCGCCAGCGATGCGAAATCGCCCGGCAGGGGAGGAAGGTCCACCAAATCTGCCGAAGGCTACTCCGGGGTGCAGTCCTTGTCAACTCGTTCTGCGCTGCTCGCCGCTCACAGATTGACGCAATGTGATAAGAATTACGGTGAGGTCGGGTCAGCCTGGATGAAGAAAATTCGCGTTGGCATTCTCTTTGGCGGACGCAGTGGCGAGCACGAAGTTTCGCTACTCTCCGCCGCCTCAGTTTTCAACGCTATCGATAAGAACAAATATGAAGTCGTGCCGGTTGGCATCACCAAACAAGGACGCTGGCTAACCTCGGCCGATGCGGAGCGCCTGTTGCAAGGAAAAGCGCCCGACCATGATTCCCGCCAGCTCCGTGCAGGCGACCCTGATGCCACCCCCGGTGCTGCCCTTCTAGCTAAAGGCGAGGCAGTTGTCGTCCCCCCGGAACCGCAGCGACAAGGTTCGTCGCTCACTGCCTTCGAGACCGATGCGCGTGCCGCGGGCCTGACCCGCCGCGCGGCAGACCGCGCCATTAACGTGGACATCATCTTCCCGGTGCTGCACGGAACTTTTGGCGAGGACGGCACCATTCAGGGTCTGCTGGAGCTAGCCGACATTCCGTACGTGGGCGCCGGAGTGCTGGGCTCAGCTGCGGGAATGGATAAAGACATTATGAAATCCCTTTTCCGTTCTGCTGGACTTCCCATCGTGAAGCACGTGACCGTTCTACGTAGTGAGTGGGAAACAAATCCGAAGAAAATTCAACGCTTGATAGAGAGCAAGTTGAAGTATCCCGTGTTCGTAAAACCGGCGAACCTCGGATCGTCGGTCGGAATTTCCAAGGCGCGCCAGCGCAAAGAGCTGGGGCCAGCCATTAAAGAGGCGGCCAAGTTTGACCGCAAGATCGTGATCGAGCAAGGTGTCGGTGGAAGCAATCAGAAAGCGCGCGAAATCGAGTGCTCGGTTCTTGGCAACGATCAGCCCAAGGCTTCCGTGCCCGGAGAAATCGTTCCCGGCAAAGAATTCTACGACTACACCGCTAAATACCTTGACGAAGGCTCCCAGCTGATCATCCCAGCCAAGCTCACCAGGGCTGAGACCAGAAAAATTCAAGAACTGGCGATCAAAGCTTTCCAGGCAGTGGACTGCTCAGGCCTGGCCCGCGTGGATTTCCTCATGGATCCAAAGAATAGGAAGATCTACGTCAACGAGATCAACACCATGCCTGGTTTCACAGCTATCAGCATGTATCCCAAACTGTGGGCTGCATCGGGCCTGGCGTATCCGGATTTAATTGAGCGACTCATCGAATTCGGACTCGAGAGACATCGAGAAAAGAAGAAGAACCAGTACAGCGTTTAGCGAACCCCGCTTTGACGCTGTCATTTTTTGCCTGTTAGACTGAGAGTTTGCCAGCCCAACACTGTCATCAGAAGGGAAGTTAGTGCGCGCACAGACTCGCCATCAACTTAAACAAGACCGATTCAGAGGGGCCACCATCGGCGCTGCGGAAGCGACAGTCCACTGGTCCGTCGAGCACAAGACTAAACTGGCCATAGCCGCGATCGTGATATTGATTGTAGTCGCGGCCACTATGGGTGGCTGGTATTACCTCAACCGGCAGGATGAGAAAGCCAGCGCCGAGCTGAGCCGGGCAGTCCGCACTCTCGACACACCCCTGCGTCCCGCCGGAGTTCCTGCCCAGCCTGATTCGCCCAGTTTTGCTTCCGCCCAGGAACGGGCGACTGAGGCTCGAAAGCAATTTCAGGCGATTGTGGATAAATATCCGCACACCCGCTCGGGCGACGTTGCCCGCTACTTCTTCGGTCTCACCTCCGCGCAACTAGGGGACAACGCGACCGCCGAACGTGAGCTCAGAAGAGTCGCCTCCACGCACAATGATGACCTCTCGGCTTTGGCCAAGTTTGCTCTGGCTTCCGTTTACCGCAACCTTAACCGAAGCAAGGAAGCTATCGACCTCTACAAGCAATTAATGGATAAGCCAACGCGCACCGTAGGCAAAGTGACGGCTCAACTAGAACTTGCCGCGACTTATCAGGCGGGCGGCCAGGCGGCCGAAGCGAAAAAACTCTACGAGCAGGTGCAAAAGGAAAACCCCTCCAGCGAAGCATCCCAGATCGCTTCCGCGAAACTACAAGAGCTGAAATAGCTGCACAGACCGC
>Ga0070697_100000750_pt1 | contig 24198 bp, 16 predicted proteins | sample KBSK1501metaG_FD_65475 | JGI IMG/M metagenome (GOLD analysis project Ga0070697, IMG submission 65475) | Corn, switchgrass and miscanthus rhizosphere microbial communities from Kellogg Biological Station, Michigan, USA - KBS K1-50-1 metaG | ecosystem: Host-associated > Plants > Roots >...
GATGACACCGTGAACGACATGTCGGTCACGCCCTCGTGGCTCGCGGTCTGCACGATGACGTCGGCCGCGATGTCCGCCTCGGCCAGGGGTAAGAAGATGGACGCCGCAATCCCGGGACGATCCGGCACGCCGACCACGGAGAGGCGAGCCACCTGCTCTTCGTGGGCGATGCCTCGCACCCGATTCCGGTCCTCCATGATCGCCTCCTCTGAAGTGATGATGGTACCGGGCCCGGCGTGGAAGCTCGACCGCACATGCAGCTCGAGACCGTAGGCCTCAGCGATCTCAACCGCGCGCGGGTGCATCACACGAGCGCCCGCGCTGGCGAGCTCGAGCATCTCGGGATAGGCGATATGGGTCAGCAGCCGGGCGGAGGGCACGAACCGCGGGTCCACCGTGTAGATGCCGCGCACGTCGGTGAAGATCTCGCAGGCCTGGGCCTTCAGCGAGGCGGCCAGAGCGACGGCAGTGGTGTCGGAGCCGCCACGGCCGAGCGTGGTCACCTCCATCTCGAGGCCCATCCCCTGGAAGCCGGCGACCACGACCACTCGGCCGGCCGCCAGCTCGCGCTCGATCCTGGCCGGCGTGAGGCCCACGATGCGGGCTTTGGCGTGCCGCTGGTCGGTCTGGATACCGGCTTGGAACCCGAGAAGCGAGACCGCCGGGATACCGAGCTCGGTGAGGGCCATCGACATCAGCGGCGCGGACACACCTTCCCCCGTGGAGAGCAGCAGGTCGAGCTCGCGCGCGGCCGGCTCCTTGGCAACACGTGACGCGAGGCCGAGCAGCCGGTCGGTGGAATCACCCATGGCGCTGACCACCACCACGACGTCGTAGCCCGCACGCTGGCTGGCGGCGACACGGCGCGCGGCCCGCTTGATCCGGGCCGGGGTGCTCAATGAGGTGCCGCCGAACTTCTGGACCAGGATCGGTCTGGTCGAGGAACGTCTCAAACGCTCGTCTGGCACTGAATCTCTCAAACGCTCGTTTGGCACTAAAGCGCCACTCACGTGGGGCGAGGCCCCGGCGCCACTCGCGTCGGGCGACGCCCGGTCCTCAGGCAGGGCGGCCAATGTAGCCCTCGCGCGACAGCCATTCCGCCAGCAGGACCGCTCCCTTGCCGGCGCCAAGCTTGGTGTTGTGCGAGAGCACGACGTACTTGACCCCTTTGAGGACCGGTTCGTCGCGGATCCGCCCGACGGTGACCGTCATCCCGTCACCGGCGTCCCGGTCCCGGCGAGGCTGTGGCCGAAACGGGTCAGGGTCGACGCGCAGCAAGCGGTCGGGCGCCGACGGCAGGCCCTTCAACCCATCGACGCCGAACGCATTCATCGCCGCGGTCGCAGCTCCGGCATCGGCGGGGCGTTCGGTGCCGACGCAGACCGTCTCCAGGTGGCCGTCCCTGACGTTGACCCGCGTGCAGGTGCAGGAAACGGCGAAGGGTGCGGGTTCGCCCCAATGGCCGAGGATCTTCCGGGTCTCACGCTCGACCTTCTCTTCCTCGCCGGGGATGAAGGGGATGACGTTGTCGATCACGTCCAGCGCGAGCACGCCGCCTTGCCGGCCGGCGCCGGAGACGGCCTGCAGGGAGGTCATCGTCACGGCGCGCACGCCGAAGGCATCGTGCAGCGGCTTCAACGACACGGCCAGGCCGGTCGTCGTGCAGTTTGGGATGGGTGCGATGAAGCCCCGCCAACCGCGCTCGCGTCGCTGGTCGTGGAGCGCCTCGGCGTGCGCGTCGTTGATCCCGGGGATCAGGATCGGAACGTCGGGCTCGTAGCGAAACGCCGAGGCCGTGCTGATGACCGGAACCCGCTCGGCAAAGCGCGGCTCCCATTCGTGCGCGACCTCTTTGGATACGGCGCTGAAGACCAGGTCGAGCGGCTGTGCGAGCAGCTGGGCATCGTTGAGGCAGGGGAGCGAGAGGAATGAAGGATCGGGACGGCCCTCGGCGAACCAGCGGCTGGCGCCCGACTCGTCCCGCAGCGCGTCGCCGAGCGATTTGCCAGCCGACTTCTCTGACGCGCCAACCGCGGTGACCGTAAACCACGGATGCCGGTCAAGCGCGGCCAGCACCTGCTGCCCGGCGAGTCCGGTCGCGCCCAGCACACCCGTCCGCAGGCGCTCGGTCATGCGACGACGGCCGGCTCCCTCTCGACCTCGGCCAGCGCGCGCACGAAGTCGGACGCGCGGGCCCTGGCCAGCTGCAGCCGGTGGCCGTCGCGTACGCCGAAGAGCTCGGTGGTCTTGAGTCCATTGCCGGTGATGCAGATCACCACCGTCTGCTCGCGCCGGATGCGCCCCTGCGCGACCAGCTCCTGGAGTCCGGCCACCACCACGCCGCCGGCTGGCTCGCTCAGGATGCCTTCGGTTTCGGCGAGCAACGTCATGGCTTCCTGGATCGCCGGCTCGGGGCACGCGGTCGCCCACCCACCCGAGTCGCGCACGGCCCGGGCCGCGTACCGACCGTCGGCGGGATTGCCGATGGCCAGCGACTTGGCGATGCTGTTCGGCCGGACCGGGGTGATGGTGTCGGCGCCCTGCTGGATGGCGGTGCTCACCGGGGCGCATCCCGCCGCCTGCGCCGCGTGAATCCGCGTGGGGGCCTCCTCGAGGAGACCGGCGCCGACGAGCTCCTGGAATGCCTTCGCCGTCTTGGCCAGCAGCGACCCGGCGGCCACCGGCACGACGATATGGTCGGGCGCCCGCCACCCGAGCTGCTCCACCACCTCGAAGGCCAGCGTCTTGCTCCCCTCAGAGTAGAACGGTCGGAGGTTGACGTTGACGATTGCCCAGCGGTACAGGTCGGCGAGCTCGGCGCAGAGGCGGTTGACGTCGTCGTAGGTGCCGCCAACCTCCACGACGGTGGCGCCGTAGGCGCTCGCGGCGCCGACTTTACCGGGCTCGAGGCCGGCCGGGATGAAGACCATGGCCCGCATGCCGGCGCGCGCGGCGTAGGCGCCGACCGACCCGGCGAGGTTCCCGGTGGATGAGCACGAGAGCGTGTCGAAGCCGTAGGAGAGGGCGAAATTGGTCGCGACCGCGACGTTGCGGTCCTTGAACGACCCGGTCGGGTTCAGTGTGTCGTTTTTCAAATAGAGATGATCGAGGCCGAGCTGCTTTCCGAGGTTCCGCGCCTTGACCAGCGAAGTGAAGCCTGTCCCCAGGTCGATGGGCTCGCCCTCCGGCGCCGGCAGGAGCTCGCGGTAGCGCCAGATCGTGTTCGGACCCCTGGCGATCGACTCGCGGCTGACCCGCTCCCGGACCTCCTCGAAGTCGTAGGCGACCTCGAGCGGCCCGAAACAATGCTCGCAGACGTAGGCGGGCTCGAAGTCCCGCAACCGTCCGCACTCCCGGCATCGCAACCGCTTCACCGACTGCCTCCTCACGCTTGATGGGAAATAAAAAAAGCCCCTGCGAAGAGGGGCCGTCTTGTCCGTGACTGCATCATCTTTCAGACTTTCGTCTGACGGACTTTCCACCTTGCCGGTAACCCGGTAGGTTGGCAGGCTTCACAGGGCCGGCCCCTCAGCACACTCTTGATAACTGTCGCTATTCAGTTGTCGGAAAAGACTACCAGTCCCTCACCGCCCTCGTCAATTCGATTACGTAATTCGGGGCATCCCGCCGTAGACCGGGGTACACCACTGGCGATAGCGGGGATCGTTCCCGCGCACGGCGCGGAAATAGGCCTCTTGCAGGCGCAGGGTGGTGGTCCCGGGCCGGCCGGACCCGACCGCGCGCCCGTCTACCTCGACGATCGGCGCCACCTGAACGCCGGTGCCGCAGAGGAAGGCTTCGTCGGCCTGGTAGACCTCGGTCCGGTCGATGCTTCGCTCGACGACGTCGAGCTCGACATCCGCCGCAAGCTGCATCACCGCGGCGCGTGTGATGCCGACCAGGATGTCATCGGTCACCGGCGGCGTGACGAGGGTCCGTCCCTGGATCATGAAAAAGTTGGCGGCGCTGCCCTCGGCGATGTGACCGTCCTCGGTGAGCATCAGGCAATCGTCGTAACCGGCTGCGTTCGCATCTTCGGTGGCGAGCGCAGTGTTGATGTAAGCGCCGGTGATCTTCGCCCGCGCCGGGATACTGTTGTCGCTGACCCGCCGCCAGGATGAGATCGTGACCCGCAACCCGTCGATGCGCGAGTAGGCCCCCATCGGCATGGCGAAGATCGCGACCGCGTCCTCGGGGGAGTGCAGGTCGACCTTGATCATGGCCGAGGCCTTGTAGGCGAGCGGTCGAACGTAGACGTCGGTGTGATAGCCGTCACGGCGGAGGACCTCGCGGGTCAACTCGCAGAGCTGCTCGACCGACTCGTCGAGCTTGATCTTGAGGAGCGCCGTCGACTTGAGGAAGCGCTGATAGTGCTCGGCCAGCTTGAGCAGGTAGATCTCGTTCTGCTCGGCATTCCAGTAGCCACGGATGCCCTCGAAGCAGGCCGTCCCGTAGTTCAGCGCATGGGTCCCGATGCTGACGTTCGCCTGCGCGAAGGGAACGATTTTCCCCTGGAAGTAGGCGAAGCCGTCGTAGACCGCCTTGGTCGGCGGCGGTGCATCTTCGGGCGGGCGCAGCGCTTCGATCGCCATCAGACCGCGGCCCCCACCCTGCCCTCCCCCAGAGAGGGAGGGGACGCTGCGGCCACCGACTCGGTGCTGCGCACGATATCTTCCAGGTCTTTGTCGAGGATGTCTTTCTTGCGGTCGGCCAGCTGCAGGAACTGTTCCCAGGCGCGGCTGAAGGCGGCGTCCGGCAGGTGGTAGCCGAGTTCGGCCAGCCGGAACTGGAAGGCATGCCGCCCCGACCGAGGCGAGAGCACGATCCGGCTCTCGCCCATCCCCACGTCTTCGGGCCGCATGATCTCGTAGGTGAGCTTGTCCTTGAGGATGCCGTCCTGGTGGATCCCGGAGGCGTGGGCGAAGGCGTTGGCGCCGACCACCGCCTTGTTGGGCTGCACCGGGACGCCGGTGTGCCTCGAGACCAGCGCGCTGACGTCGGCCAGGCGGGTGGTGTCGATGCCGGTACGCAGCCCGAGCGATCGCTCGCGCGTGCGCAGGATCATGACGACTTCTTCGAGCGAGGCATTGCCGGCGCGCTCGCCGATGCCGTTGATGGTGCACTCCACCCGGCGCGCCCCGTTGAGGATGGCGGCGATGCTGTTCGCCGTCGACAGCCCCAGGTCGTTGTGGCAGTGCACGCTGATCAGCGCGTGGTCGATATTGCGGACGTTGGCGCGGATGGCGGCGATCAGGGCACCGAACTCATTGGGCAGCGTGTAGCCGGTGGTATCGGGAATGTTGACCACGGTCGCCCCCGCGTCGATGACCGCCTCGAGGGTCTCGAAGAGGTACTCAGGATCCGCCCGACCGGCGTCCTCGGGGGAGTACTCAACGTCGTCGCAGAGGCTGCGCGCGTAGGCGACGGCATCCGCGCCCCGGCGGAGCACGTCGCGGCGGTTGGAACGCAGCTTGCGTTCGATATGGATGTCGGAGACGGAGAGCACCATGTGGATTTGCTTGCGCTCGGCCTCGTGAACGGCCTGCCACACCGCATCGATGTCCGGCCGGGCCGCCCGAGCCAGCGCCGTGATCATCGGCCCCTCGACCTGCCGCGCGATGCGCTGCACCGCCTCGAAGTCGCCAGGGGAGGAGAGGGGAAAGCCGGCCTCGATGACGTCGACACCGAGGAGGGCAAGCTGGCGCGCGATCGCGAGTTTCTGGTCCGGGTTGAGCGAGGCGCCCGGCGACTGCTCGCCGTCGCGCAGCGTGGTGTCGAAGATGAAGACCCGGTCGTCGACTCGCTCGGGCGTGGTACCCATTAGTTGCGCGCCTTGCCGTCGGGTTTGAGCCAGGGCATCATGGCGCGCAGCTCGGCACCAACCTTCTCGATCATCGAGGCTTGCTCCTGACGGCGGTAGGCGTTGAAGGCGGGCCGGCCGGCCTGGTTCTCGAGGATCCAGGTTCGGGCGAAGGTCCCGTCCTGGATCTCGCGAAGGATCTGCCGCATCTCCTCGCGAACCGCCGGGCTGATTACGCGCGGGCCGCTGACGTAATCGCCAAACTCCGCCGTGTCGCTGATGCTGTAACGCATGTAGCTCATGCCGCCCTGGTACATCAGGTCCACGATCAGCTTCATCTCGTGCAGGCACTCGAAGTAGGCCAGCTCCGGCTGGTAGCCCGCCTCGACCAGGGTCTCGAACCCGGTCTTCACCAGCGAGGTGAGCCCCCCGCACAGCACCGCCTGCTCGCCGAAGAGATCGGTCTCGGTCTCCTCTTTGAAGGTGGTCTCGAGCACGCCGGCCATGGTCGACCCGATGCCGCGCGCGTAGGCAAGGGTGCGGGCGCGTGCCTGTCCGGTCGTGTCCTGGTGCACCGCAAAGAGCGCCGGGACCCCCACCCGTTCCTTGAACAGTCGACGCACGATGTGGCCCGGCCCCTTGGGGGCGACCATCGCGACATCGACTTCAGGGGGCGGGACGATCTGGCTGAAATGAATGTTGAAGCCGTGGGCGAACATCAAGGCCGCCCCTGGCTTCAGGTTCGGCTTGACCGCCTCGTCGTAGAGCCGCTTCTGGGTCTGGTCCGGCACCAGCATCATCACCAGGTTGCCAGCTTCGACCGCCTTCTCGACCGTCTCCACGCGCAGGTCTTCCTGCTCGGCGGCCTCCCAGGACCGGCTGCCCTTGTAGAGGCCGACCACGACGTCGACGCCGCTGTCCTGCAAGTTGAGCGCGTGGGCGTGGCCCTGGCTGCCGTAGCCGATCACCGCGACCCGCTGACCGGCGAGCGCCGACATGTCGGCATCGCCGTCGTAGTAGACCTTCGCCATCAGCTCACCACCTCGAGCTCGCGGTTGGCTCCGTTGGCGACGCGCAGCGTCTCGCTGCGCACCACCTCGGTGACCTCGAAGCCGCTAAGGCGCGTAAGACAGTCGTCCACCTCGTTGGGGCGAACCATCGCGGCCAGGATGACCACGCCGTTGTGCTCGCTGAGGATGCGGGCGTTCGGCCCGGCACGGTCCATCAGCACGCCGCGGCGGCGGCCGCCGTCTTCGACCCGCATCAGCACCAGGCAGCTTTCTTCCATCAGAGATAGGTCTGGGTGGTGAGGTTGTTCAGCCGCGGGTTGAGGCCGATGACCTGGTCGGCATCGACCGGGACATCGATCAGGATCGATTGGCCTTTCGTTTCGTAGCAGGCGTCCATGATCTCCTTGAGGTTGCTGAGATCGGCCTTCACTCGGAAGCCGTCCCAGCCATGCGCCTTGGCGGCGCCCACGAAGTCGATCGACGGCAGGGTCGAATGGTAGCGGCGCTTCTCGACATCGGGAATGACGACCTCGAGGCCCTTGTCGACGATGCCATAGACGCCGTTGTTGACGATGAACACCCGCAGGTCGAGGTTGGCGGCATCGGCAAGCGTGCCGCCGAACAGCCGCCAGCAGCCGTCACCCGTGAAGACGAAGGTATGGAGGCTCGGGTCCGCCATTTTGGCACCGACCCCGAGCCCGAAGCCGCCACCCATCGCCGATCCGTCGTGAGCGGTATGGAAGGGAATGTAAGGATGCGGTCGCTGGGTCACGTACTGGCGGTCCTTGTAGGCGAGGCACACATCGTCGAAGCCGATGCTGTTCGGACGCCAGGACTTGTGGAGCCTCTCGTAGAAGTCAATAAAATCCACCGATCCGTCGCTCACGTCGCGGGTGATATGCCGGTTGTTGAGGCGCTCGGGTACGTCAACCTGCGGCCGGCGGCCCACGCCGCGCTGGGTCAGGCGCGGGATGATCTGCCCGAGGGAGAGGTCGAGGTCACCACGAACCACCTTGTAGTTGCCGCGGACGCGATGCCGGAACTCGTCGGCGATGTGGCCGTAGGGCTCCGTCAATCCGGTGAAATGCCAGACGTCGCCGGCCGGGATGGCGCCCAGGTTCAGCGAGTACTCGCCTGAGTCGAACCCGAGGGTGATGACGCAGTCCTCGGGGCCGAGGCTCCGCCAGAGCTTCATCGCCTCGTCGTTGCCGCCGAAGGAGATGTACCCAAAGCCGAACTCATTTGCGGGAGACACCGCGTTGGCCCCGTTCACCGACCACACCGTCGGCGCCTGCAGCAGCTCCGAGAGCTGCGTGGTCATCGCCGGCATGCCGGGCCAGCGGGCGGCCTCGCTGCTGACGTAGATCACAACTCGGCGCCCGTCCGCCGTGCGGGGAAACTCCTCGACAAAGCGATCGACATCCTGCTGGCGGACGCCACGGGGTCGGCTGCGGGAGGGGACGTCGATCGTGGCGGGCTTGGAAAGAATGTCCGGATAAAAGCAAATCGCAACCGGCTTGGACTCGAGCAGGACGGACTGTGCGCGCTCGAGCTGCTCCTCCATGGTGTCGATGTCGTCGATGACCACGCAGCCGTCGCCGAGTTCTGCCTGCAGCTGGGGCACGATGTTCATGCCATGGATAGAGACGTCCTGCAGGGGACTCTGGCCGATCGACATCGTCGAGTTCAGCGCGACCAGGAAGACCGACGGAATGTTGTGCAGCTTGGCATCCGTCAATCCGCTACCACCGAGCTTGGTGGCCGCACCCGTGGTGGTGATGCAACCGCCGACCCGACCCGAGGCCATGTGGTAGCCCAGCGGGACGAAGCCGGCGACGTATTCTCCCATGGTCAGCATCCGCGGTACGCCATCGCGAGCCTCGGATGGGTCAGAGAACGGCTGGAGGTGCTTGGTGACGTGGATCAACCCACCACCATTGACGCCGGCGTAGCCCGTAATGCCCCAGCGCCGTAAGGTTTCGATCAGCCAGTAGTTCCCGCTGGTGCGCTCCAACGGGGCTGGCGTAAACGGGGTCAGCTCCTCCTCGACGCGGTCAATCATCTGTGTTCTCCCAGACGTCTCAAACGCTCGCATGGCACTCCGCGCCGCTCGCGTGGGGCGACGCCCCGCGTCATCCGCTGAACATCCGGTTGATGTCATCGGTGACGTCATGCCCGAACGGTGTTGTCCCGGCGGCGCGCTTGGCGACCGCGGCGGTCAGCGCCTCCGTGCAGATCCCGGCGACGTCGATCTGGTACCGCCGCTCCTGGATCTCATGGTGTAGCGGGTCGGGAATTTCGATTGTGTAACTGGCCATCGGTACCCTCCTTGCAGCTGGCTTGGTCGTGCGACACGCTCTGCTGCAAGGACGAGAGGCCTGCCTCCCGCGGTACCACCCTGCTTGCGGCCCCCGGCCGCCGCTCTTGTCGAGCCAACCCACTCTGGGGGTGAGTAATCCCCATCAACGCCGGTTGACTCGACATGGAACGCTACCAGCCCGAAGCAAACTCGTCCATTGTGCAAACCATCCAAAAGTTATTGGTACTTTCGGTCCTTCACGCCAGCCCCCAGTTGAGGCATACTAATGCCTCCCATGGCGCTGACTGTCCGGGAAGCTATGGCGCTGGGGGGCTTGAGGAGGGGCGAGGTGCTGGCCGGGGCCAGTGGCCTCGACCGCACGATCACCTGGGTGAAGGTCCTCGAATCCCCGGAGACGATCAGCTGGCTGGCCGAAGGCGAGTTGCTGCTGACGGTCGCCTTCGCCATCAAAGACGACCGGGCGGCCCAGCGCGACCTGATGCGCAACCTGGCCCGAGTGGGCTCTGCCGGCCTGGTGATCAAGCCGGAACGCTACCTGCCCCAGATTCCCGACGACATGCTCGGCCAGGCGGACGAGTTCAATATTCCCCTGATCCGGATTCCGCCGGACGTCTCCTACCTGGAGATCATGAACCCGATCCTGGAGCGGATCATCAACGCCCAGAACACCCAGCTCCGGCGCTCGATCGAGATCCACCGGCAGTTCACCGACCTGGCCCTCGACGGCCAGGGCCTGGAGGCGATCGTCAAGACGCTGGGCGAGCTGGTCGAGAGTTCGATCGCGCTCGAGGACGCGAGCTTCCATCTGCTGGCCAGCCACGTGGTGCCGGGCGTCACCGACAAACACCGCCAGCAAACTCTTGCCCACCACGGCACCCCGGTCAAGGTTCGGCAGGCGGCCGCCATCAAAAATATGCTGCAGGACGTGGTCCGCGGCCGCGCGCCGCGCAAGGTCCCGCCCTTCCCCGAGCTGGGGTTGACGGCCCCCCGCATCATCACCCCGGTCCTAGCCGGTCGTGAGCATCTCGGCCTCCTCTCGATCATCGACCACCCGCAGCACCTCGAGGAGCTCGCCATGGTGGCGATCGAGCACGCGGCCACCGTGATCGCGTTGGAGATGATCAAACAGCGGGAGGTCGGCGAGGCCGAGGACCGGGTGCGCGGCGAGCTGGTCGACGACCTGCTCAACGGCACCTTCGGTGATCAGGCCAACGTGCAGCGTCGCGCCCGACACCTTCGCTACGACCTCTCGCTGCCGCACCGGCTGCTGGTGGTGGACGTCGATCACTTTCGACAGTTCATCAAGGAGCGGCGCTATGAGGAAGGTCGGGTCATCGCGGTCAAGCATCAACTCTTCCAGGTGGTGACCGGCGCCGTCCGACGGCTGCATCCTCGCCACCTGGTCAGCGCGCACAGTGACAGCGTGATCGTGCTGGTGCCCCAACCAACTGACACCAAGGATCCGGATGGGGAGGGGCTCGCGGCCCGGATCCGGGAGGCGGTCGGCGAGTCGGAGCTCGGCATCACCGTGTCGGTATCGATCGGCCGGCTGTGCGTGAAGCCGGATGATTTCAAACCCGCCTTCGTCGAAGCGCAGCGCGCGCTCGACCTGATGGTGCGCTTTGGCAAGCGGGAGCAGATCATCAACTACGAACGCCTGGGCGTTTATCGCCTGCTGGCCCAGGTCGAAGATCGGGCCGGCCTCGACGCCTTCGCCGGCCGCATGCTGGCGCCGTTGATCGACTACGACCGGGCGCGCGGCACGCCGCTGCTAAAAACGCTCGAGGTCTACCTGCAGCGGCACGGCAACCTGCGGCAGTCGTCGCGTGACCTGCACATCCACCTCAACACGCTGCACTACCGCTTGCGGCGGATCGGCGAGGTGACCGGCCTCGACCTCAAGGACGCCGATGCCCGGCTCGACCTGCTGCTGGCGCTGCGGGTTCGCGCGCTGGCGGAGAGCAAGTAAGGGCATGGCAGATCAGCGAGCCCCGGTGTGGAAAGGCGAGCGTGATCAGCGAGCCCCGGTGTGGAAAGGCGAGCGTGATCAGCGAGCCCCGGTGTGGAAAGGCGAGCGTGATCAGCGAGCCCCGGTGTGGAAAGGCGAGCGTGTCGGGTAGGGGGCGGACCATGGCGGCGAAGATCTGGGAAGACCACGTGGTCGCCGCCCGCGAGGGCGAACCTGATCTGCTCTACGTCGACCTGCACCTGGTCCACGAGGTGACCTCGCCGCAGGCCTTCGAGAGCCTGCGGCTCAACAACCGGCGCGTGCGCCGGCCTGACCTGACGGTGGCCACCATGGACCACGACGTCCCCACGCGCGGCGGACGCGCCGCCGCCGACGAGATCGCCGAACGGCAGATGTCGGCGCTCGAGGAAAACTGCCGCCGGGAGGGCATCGCGCTCTTCGGCATGGGCAGCTCGCGCCAGGGCATCGTGCACGTCATCGGTCCCGAGCTCGGGCTGACCCAACCCGGGCTGCTCATCGTCTGCGGCGACTCGCATACCTCGACTCACGGCGCTTTCGGGGCGCTCGCCTTCGGCATCGGGACCTCGGAGGTCGAGCACGTCCTCGCGACCCAGTGCTTGCGGCAGCGCCGGCCGAAGGTCATGGCCGTGACCGTCGACGGCGAAATGCCGCTGGGTGTGACCGCGAAGGATGTGGCGCTCGGCATCATCGGCCGGATCGGCATCGAGGGCGGGCGCGGACACGTCATCGAGTACCGTGGGTCGACCATTCGTGGGCTCTCGATGGAAGGTCGGATGACGGTCTGCAACATGACGATCGAAGGCGGCGCCCGCGCCGGCATGATCGCGCCCGACGAGACGACCTTTACCTATCTGAAGGGCCGCGAGCACGCGCCCCGCGGGGTGCAGTGGGAGCAAGCCCTCTCGCGCTGGAGCGCGCTGCCGACGGATGCCGACGCCCAGTTCGATGCCGAGGTCGTAATCGACGCCGCGCAGCTCGAACCGTATGTCACCTGGGGAACCAATCCGGGCCAGTCGGTGCCGGTGACCAGCCGGGTGCCCACCCCTCGGACCGAGACCGACGAGCGCGCCCTGCGGTACATGGCGCTCGTGCCCGGTACCGCGATCGAGTCGATTCCCATCGACCGGGTGTTCATCGGCTCCTGCACCAATGCCCGGTTGGAGGATCTCCGCATCGCCGCCTCCGTGGTGCGCGGCCATAGCGTGCACCCCAAGGTTCGAGCGATGGTAGTGCCGGGCTCGGCGAGCGTCAAGCGCCAGGCCGAGTCCGAAGGGTTGGACGCGGTCTTCCGCCAAGCGGGCTTCGAGTGGCGCGACGCCGGCTGCTCGATGTGCCTGGGGATGAACCCTGACATCCTCGGTCCTGGCGAGCGCTGCGCCTCGACCAGCAACCGAAACTTCGAGGGACGGCAGGGGAGTGGAGGGCGGACCCATCTGGTCAGCCCGCCGATGGCCGCGGCCGCCGCCATCGCCGGGCACCTGGTCGATGTCAGGGCGTTCAACTGATGGACCCGTTCACCCGCGTCACCGGTGTCCTCGCTCCGCTCGACCGCGCCGACGTCGACACCGACCAGATCATCCCCAAGCAATTCCTCAAACGTATCGAGCGCTCCGGCTACGGACCATTTCTCTTTTACGACTGGCGACGGCAGGGCGACTTCATCCTCGATCGCCCCGAGTATCGGGGCGCCCAGGTGCTCGTCACGGGTGCCAACTTCGGCTGCGGATCCTCGCGTGAGCACGCGCCCTGGTCGTTGCTCGATGCCGGCTTCCGCGCGGTGATCGCACCCTCCTTTGCCGACATCTTCAAGAGCAACAGCTTCCGCTGCGGCCTGCTTCCGGTCGAGCTCCCCGAGCCGGCGGTGCGTCAGCTGATCGAGCTGGCCCTGCAAGAGCCAGGGATGGAGATCACGGTGGACCTGGAACGGCAACGGGTCGCCGCCGGTGGTTTCGAAGCCGGCTTCACCCTCGACGCGTTCTACCGAGAGTGCCTTCTCCACGGCTGGGACGAAGTGGCGCTCACGCTCCGCCAGGACGCAGCCATCGCTCGCTATGAAACGGCGCGGCCCGGCTGGTTGCCAATCAGCCGTTAACGCGTTCGCCCCGGTTTCGCGCCCTCCACCAGCGATGCGATTAGCGTCGCCGCATCTGCTGGCGGGTTGGTGGCGCGCAATCGAGCGGAATGCTTGGCAGCGCTCCGACCCATGGCGGTGTCGGTCGTGACTTTTTTGACGGCGGTGCCGATGGTTGCCGCAGTCGCATTTTGTCGGGAAACGACCTCAGCCACGCCCAGGGCTTGCGCTCGGGCGGCGACGCCCGGTTGATCGCGACCCCACGGGATGAGCACCATCGGCTTTCCGTGCCAGAGCGCCTTCATCACCGTGCCATGCCCCGCGTGGCCAATCAGAAGAACGGCGCGTTCCAGCACGGCGGAATGGGAAACGGTTTTCTCGATCCGCGCGTTCGGCGGATGACTGGCAAGCTCCGACGGCTCGTGCTCCGGTCCAAGCGTCACCACCACCCGCACCGGCTCATCGGCGAGCGCCTCGAGGGCCGCGTCGGCTAGCTTGGTGTCGTCCTGCCGTTGTGAACTGATCGAAACCAGCACCCAGGGGGCGCCGGGTTCATCCAGAAACGTGGGGCGCTGCTGTGGTGGCTCCCAGATGCCGAGCGGTCCGATGTAGTGATGACGAGAGGGTAGAGCGGTAAACCCATAGTCGAAGACCTGGTCGGTCGCGTGCAAGACGAGGTCCGCGGCCTCGAGCAGTTCGGCGTAGCGCCTGATCAGGGGGAGTGCCCGAGGGCCAATGTCTTCCTCAACCGGGCGCGGCGGGTTAGGGCCGACGTAGAAGGTGCTGTTGATCACGGTCCAGGGAACCGATGGGCACGTGGCGTCGACCGCCTCGACGCCAAAGAGCGATGTAACGATGGCGGAGGGTCGCTGACGATCGATCACGGCGGAGATGGGCTCGGCTACGTCATGGGCCCAGACGGTCATTCCGCGCTGCAGCAGTGGACCGGCTTTTCCCAGGTCGCCCCCAGTCGCCTGCATCGCATCCACGACAAGGCCTGCGAGACGGGGCCCGAGATCGAGCTCGCTCGGAAGGATATCTACATCAACGTGGAGCGGGCGGAGGACGCCTTGCACCGCGGCATCACCGATAAAGATGGTCTCGTGTCCTCGGTCGCGCAGCGCCAAGCCCGCCGCCACTAGAGGGGGCAGGTCGCCGCCGGCGCCAGCGGTCGCGACGATCAGGATCCGCGCCACGCTCCAATGATGCGCCGACCGGGAACGCTGGATGAGAAAAGGGGGGCGGCCGGGGCCGCCCTCCTTCGTTGTCGAGCGAGCTACTGGCGGGCGAAGAACACGTCCGGGTCGTGCCGGCCTTGCGGCCAGAGGAAATTGGTCACGATATCGCGGTTGTCGCCCCATGCGAAGTACTGGTGCGACCCGTCGCTCACGTTCGCGATGTAGTCGCCCATGTAGGTGAAGGCGATGATCGGGTCGAACTGCGGCAAGGTATAGACGCCGGGGAATGACTGGCTGGTCACCGTGTTCGATGTCCAGCTGGTGCCATTTTTGGAATTTGAGATCAGCACATCCAGCTGGCTCGTACCGTCACCGACCGGGCTGATCTCGTAATACAGGAGGTGTAGAGCGCCACTGTCGGAACTGAGCGCGGGCTGCGCCTCGTCGTTGTCGCCGGATGTTACCTGGGAGGTCTTCCAGGTGTTGCCTCCGTCCCTGGAGGTTGCGAGCACCACGTGGCTGTGACCCGACGCCCCATCGTTCCAGGCGGCATACAGGTTACCGGCCCTCGCGGCCAGCGTCGGGAGTTCGAGATTCCGCATGAACTGACCGGGCCCCAACTGGAAGGCGCCGAAGAAGGCGCCGGTCGACGGCGACACGTCCGCGATCTTCACCTTCTGGGGGAAAGTCTGCCCACCATCGTGTGACGCGAAGATCCATTCCTCTTCGGTGATCGGCGCCGTAAACGTGCAGGTCGGGTCGTCGGCGCCGAACTTGAGGGCCGCCTCGAACACGGTCCCATCCGCTGTTACCAGCGGCATCGCGCCGATGTACTGGTGGAACGAGCAATCCGGCGGCTTGGTGGGATCGAACGAAAACAGGACCGTCTTGTCGGCGTAGTTGATCGACCAACTGCCGCCGCCATCGCTGGAATGGGCCACCGGCAAGCCGCTGAACTCGGTGAACGCCCCAGTCGTCGAGTCAAACGTCGCGGTGAAGTCATCCCAGGTGTCGTACAAGTTGCCGGGTCCTGCGGCGAGCATGGCATCTTTGTCCGCCATGTACCCGAGCTCGTTGCCAGGAGGCGGCGGGATCGGGGTCGCCTGGCTCCAGGTCTTCCCCCCGTCCGTGGACTTTGCCACCCCCACCAGCAGTGAAAAGGAGCTGAAGTCGAGGACCAGGTTCGAGTAATACATCGTCCCGTTGCTGTCCGTTGCCAGCCACGGATCACCGAAGTTGTTCCTTCCCGGCGCGTTCGGGAGGCTGCCGCCGTCGGTGAACGTCTGGCCGCCGTCGGTCGAGTTCGAGACGCCGCTCAAGTCGCTCGCGGCCGTCAGGAACAGCAAGGTCCGCTGGGAGTCGTTGTAGCCGACGGCGACATTGGACCCGGAAACCGCAATCGAGGTCTCACTTTGGGTCGTCTGCTCGATCTGATTCGAGTCCTTGCTCGGGTCATTGACACGCACATTCGGCAGCGGACCGCCGCCTGGCTTCAAACCCTTGGGTAGCCGAATCGTGACCGGCGCGCTGAGACCGTTGGAGTCCGGCGCAGCGCGATGATCGCCACGCGCGATTGCCTCCAGGGCGATCCGGGCCGTCGCCGTCAGCGTCTTGCCCGCCGGGGTGGCCAGGATCCGCTTCGCGATCTCTTGTTTGGTAGGTGGCGTTTTCGGCGTGGCGGCGGACCCGGCGATCGCGCCAGCCGCTACCACAACCATCGCGATGGTAAGCACGCTAAATGTCCGACGCATGTTACCTCCCTTCGCTCTCGGAAATGTGTGCCCTTCACCGATGGCGTATCGGCCATTCGGCATTGCCCCTCCTTCCCGGGAACCCCGGGAGAACCCGCCCCTTATGGCGCCGCCGCGCCAGCCAGGTCAAATCCTAGGAGGGACGCCTCTTCCGGTCAAGCCGTGCGGCAGCTGGTGAACGAGACGACCTACCGCTACCAGTTGGTGGCGATGTACTTGGTTTCGAGGAACTCCATGAGCCCCTCGTGTGAGCCCTCGCGACCGACGCCGCTCTGTTTGACGCCGCCGAACGGCGCCGCCGGGTCGGAGATGAAGCCGCGGTTCAAGCCGACCATGCCGGACTCGATCGCCTCGGCGATCGCCAGCCCTTTCGCCAGGTCACGGCTATAGACATAGGAGGCGAGGCCGCGGTCGGTCTTGTTCGCGAACTCGATCGCTTCGTTGACCTCGCGGAAGGTGACGACCGGCGCGATCGGACCGAAGATCTCCTCTTTCAGGATGTGCTCATCGGGCGGCACCTCGCTCAAGACGGTCGGCGGGACGAAGTAGCCTGGCCGGTTCGGCGCCTTGCCGCCGGTGAGCACCCGAGCCCCGTGACCCGCGGCCTCGTCAACCAGCGCGAGCATCTTCTCGCGAGCCGGTTGATTGATGACCGGGCCAACCTTGACGTTCGGGTCCATCCCCGACCCAACCGGCAGCGCACCCATGGCGCTCGCCAGCATCGTCGAAAATTTCTCCGCGATCGACGCCTCGACGTAGAAGCGGTTGGCGGCGATGCAGGACTGGCCGGTGTTGCGCATCTTCGCGACCATCGCGCCTTCCAGTGCCGCGCTGAGATCGGCGTCGGCCAGCACGATGAAGGGCGCGTTGCCGCCGAGCTCCATGGAGCAGCTGATCACGTTCTCCGCCGCCTGCGCCAGCAGGATGCGCCCGACCTCGGTCGAGCCGGTAAAGGAGAGCTTGCGCACGCGCGGGTCCTTGAGCATCGCCTTGACGACTTCCGACGAGCGCTTCGAGGAAATCACATTGACGACGCCCCTGGGCACGCCCGCCTGCTCGAGAAGGTCGGCGATGGCCAGCGCCGTCAGCGGCGTTTCGGAAGCCGGCTTCAGGATGACGGTGCAACCGGCAGCCAGGGCCGGCCCGATCTTGCGGGTGGCCATCGCCGCCGGGAAGTTCCAGGGCGTGACCAGCACCGAAACGCCGATCGGCTGGTGCTCGACCAGGATCCGGTTGGCGCCACTCGGTGAGATCGAGACCGAGCCGATGTTGCGGACCGCTTCTTCAGAAAACCAGCGGAAGAACTCGGCAGCATAGGCCACCTCGCCCCGCGCCTCGACCATCGGCTTGCCGTTCTCGCGCACCATCAGCTCGGCCAGCTTTTCCTGGTCGCGCATCATCAACTCGAAGGCCTTCCGGAGGATCTCGGCGCGTTGCCGCGGCGGCTTCGCCGCCCACGGGCGGAAGGCCTCGGAGGCGGCATCGATGGCGGCCAGCGCATCCTGGACCGAGGCGCTCGCCACGGTGGCGATCACCTCCGCGGTTGCGGGATCGGTGACCTCGATGCGCTGCTGATCGGACGCCGGACGCCAGGCTCCGCCGATGTACAGGTCGGTGTGGCGAACCGAGATCAGCTCACTGACTGGAGTCATCGCATTGATTTTCGCACGGTCTGCACGATCCGGTCGACGGAGGGCATGGCCGCGTCTTCGAGCACCGCGATGACGAGCTCTTCGGCGGGGAAGAGGGTGATCACCTCGTGGCCCGTCGCTGTCACCACGATTTTCTCTTCGATGCGGGCTCCGAATGGCCATCTGTCGCCGGGCAGTAGGTTTCGAGGGCGAACACCTCCCAATCGACGTGCATCCGCCCGAGTGCTGGCACGGACGTCACGGTGAATTCGGATTTCATTCGTGCCACCGGGCACAAGGTTAACGAAGATCGCGAGGTGGTCCGGTAGATTGGCGGACCACCAGGGTGGGGGCGAGTTTGCGTGATGGGGGTGGCCCGTCCGCTGAGGAAAGCATCTTGACCAAGGCCTCGGCAGCGAGGCGGCCAAGTTCCTCACGGGATTGATGAATCGAGGTGAGCGGTGGTATCACGCGCTCCACGTAGGGCAAATCGTGGTAGCCGATCATCGAGACGTCCCTGGGGCACACCAGGCCGCGTTCCTCCGCCGCGGTTATCGCCCCAAAGGCCATCAAGTCATGATGGGCGAAGATGCCAGTCGGCAGCGGCCGCTTGCTATCGAGGAGCTGGCGCATCATGCGGTGCCCTTCTTCGGGTGAGCCGGTGGGGGCAGTGGACCGCACCTCGACTTCCATCGCTCCAGCGGCCGCGATCGTCCGGCTAAAGCCCTGGGCGCGCTGCAAGCAGGAGTAAATGTCGGCAGGCCCGCGCAGCTGGGCAACCCGCCGATGCCCGAGCGAGAGGAGATGTTGCGCCGCCAACGCCCCCCCCAGGTCGTCGTCGTTGGTGTAGGCGGGCAAGCGGATTCCCGGCACGTTTTGGACCGCCAGAACCACCGGGATGCCCTGGCGGCGGATCCGGCGAAGCTTCGGACCGTCGCCGAGTCTCGCGCCGGTCATGATGACGGCGTCGACCCGGCGGCTCAGCAGGTGATTGAGGATCCTTTCGAGGCGGGTTGGGTCATCCTGCGACTCGCAGATCAGCGACATCAGCCCGGCGGGCTCCAGACGGTTCGTGATGCCGCGGAGGACCGGCGCTATGTTGGGATTCCCCAGGTCGCCGACGACCACGGCCACCGTGTGGGTCCGCCCTCGTTTCAGGCCACTGGCCACCATGTCTTTCTGGTAGCCCATTCGTTTGGCGACGGCCGCGACCCTTTTCCGGGTAACGACATTGACCTGTCGGGCCGTGTCGGCATCGAGGGCTCGCGAGACCGTCGAGTAGTGCACGCCCGCCGCGCGTGCGACATCCTCGAGGGTCACGATCGTCCGTTCCCCCGGCCCGTCGCGCCCGCCCGCCCCGCGGCCCCTTCGCTGCATTCGCCTAAGCGGTTTCCCCGCCCGACCACACGTTAACCTCTTGTTAGTCAGCTGGGTCTTCCACAATCGTTTGCAGCGACCGAGGGCGGCTGACCGGCGACTGATACGCCTTGGGCGGGGGCCCAGTCGACTTCCGCACCACGAGGAACGGCCGTACCAGACGTGGCGCCGGCGTCGGGCCAGGCTTGGTGAGCACCGCGATGAGGATCTCGGCGGCGGTCCGGCCAAGTTCCTCGCGCGGCTGACCGATCGAGGTAAGCGGCGGCGCGATGCGATCATTGTGCGGCAAATTGTGGTAGCCGACGATCGACAGGTCCCGGGGACACGTCAAGCCGCGCTCCTCGGCCGCCGTCAGCGCACCGAAGGCTGTGAGGTCATGGTGCGCGAAGATGCCGGTCGGCCGAACCCCTTTCTTATCGAGAAGCTCGCGCATGAGGGCACCGCCCAATTCGGGGGAAGCCCAGAGGGCGGTGGACCTGACCACGACTTCCTCAGCACGCGCGGCTGCGACCGTCTGGCTGAACCCCTGGGCGCGAAGGAAGCAGGAACTGAACTCCATCGGTCCGCGCAGTTGGGCGAACCGTCGATGCCCGAGCGAGAGGAGATGGCGCGCGGCCAGCACGCCCCCGAGGTAGTCGTCATTGGTGCAAGCGGGCAAACGGATACCGGGAACGGTCTGAATCGCCAGCACGAGCGGAATGCCCTGGCGACGGATCCAGCGGAGCGTTGGCGCGTCGCGCGGCCGCGCGGCGGTCATGATGATGGCGTCGACCCGGCGGCTCATGAGGTGATTCAGGATCCGTTCGAGGCGTGCCGAATCGAATCGCGTCTCGGAGATCAGTGTCATCAGCCCCCCCTGCTCCAGCCCGCCAGCGATGCCGCGCAGGACCGGAGGGAGGTTCGGATTGCCGAGGTCGCCGGCGATCACGGCGACGGTGTGGGTTCGGCCTTGTTTCAGCCCGCTGGCCACCATATCTTTGTGGTAGCCCATCCGTTTCGCGAGCGCCTGGACGCGTTGTCGGGTCTCGAGGTTGACCTGTCGGGCCGTGTCAGGATCGAGGGCTCGCGAGACGGTTGAGTAGTGCACGCCTGCCACGCGTGCGACATCCGCGAGGGTCACGATCGTCCGCCCCCCAAGCCCTTCGCGCCCGCCCGCCCCGCCGCCCCTTCGCTGCATGCGCCCAGACGGTTTTACCGCCCGACCACACGTTAACCCCTTGTCACCCGGCCTGGTCTAGCGCAAACGTTTGCAAGGCCGTAGAGTAGGGCTGGGGCGGCGATGCCGAAGCTGGCGCAGACCGTGGAAGCAGCGCCGCTCCGCTTCGGCAGAGACTTTTTAGGCCTCGCCCGTCGTACCGGCTTCAGGTTCGAGACCGTCGGAGATGACGCCGGACCAGAGGGCCGGCGTCCAGGTCGGCGAACTCGTACGGGTGACGGACCATGGGCTGGTCAGCCTTCACCGATTCCCGCGGCGACTCACGTAAAAGAGCCCCACCTTGACCGGGGCTCGCTGATTGTGTGGAGGGTACGACGGTGCGCCATCCTTTTGGTGCAATCGTCTGTGGTTTGAAGCGGCGGTAACCGATACCGTCAACGGCAGCATCTTGCGACACGCAGGCTTGTACGACGCTCGTTACGAGCACGACGCCTGCGGGATCGGTTTCGTCGCTGACGCTGGAGGGCGAGCCAGTAGAGGTATTGTCGACGCCGCCCTCGCAGCGCTGCATCGTGTCCGTCATCGCGGAGCGGTGGCCGCGGACCACCGTTCGGGCGATGGCGCTGGTCTGCTTCTGTCCATTCCGCAGTCCTTCCTGCGCGACTGGATGCAGCGCACCGCCATCAACGTCGAGCCGGCCGTCAAGCTCGGGGTCGCCGTCGTCTTCCTGTCCAACGCGCCGGCGGCGGACGGCTACCAGCAGCGGCGGCTCACCCGCCGCCTGTTCGACGAGGCATGCCGGGCGGAGCTGCTCGACCTGATCGATTGGCGCCCGGTCCCGATCGAGCCTGATGCGCTGGGCGACCTGGCCCGGACCACGGCACCGGTGATCGAGCAGGCTGTCATCGCCGCGGAGAGTTCGGTGTCGGACACCGAGGCCGAGGCGCGGTGCTTCCGCGCACGCAAGCGCGCCGAGCGTGCCGTCCGAGCCGCGGGATTGCGCGCCTACGTCGCGTCGATGTCGTTTCGCACCCTGACGTACAAGGCGATGTGCGCCGCCGATCAGCTGGCGGCCTTTTATCCCGATCTGCGCGACCCCCGATTCGCCGCTCCCTTCGCCGCCTTTCATCAGCGCTACAGCACGAACACCGCCCCCTCGTGGGAGCGAGCTCAGCCGTTCCGCATGCTCTGCCACAACGGTGAGATCAACACCATCCAGGGCAACGTCAACCGGATGCGCGCCCGCCAGGGCCGTCTGGGTGCGCGGGATTTCCCTGACGAGGATCTGCTGGTGCCCGTCATCGACGAAACCGGCTCCGACTCGGCGATGCTCGACAACGCACTCGAGTTGCTGGTCCGGGGGGGCCGCGACATCCGGCAGTCGCTGGCGATGTTGGTGCCGGAAGCCTGGGAGGGCTTCGACGTTGATCCGGCGGTGCGGGATTTCTATCGCTACCACGCCTGCCTGATGGAGCCCTGGGATGGGCCCGCCGGGCTGGTCTTCACCGACGGGAAGCGGGTCGGCGCCGCGCTCGACCGCAACGGACTTCGGCCGCTGCGCTATGCGGTGTGCGAGGACGGCCTGATTGCCTGCGCCTCGGAAGCCGGCGCGGTCGACGTCAGTGGGCACGGCGGCGTCCGGCGGGGAAAGCTCGGGCCGGGCGAGATGATCTGCGTCGACCCGGAGCGCGGTGGCCTTGAGGAGAACGACAGCATCAAGCGCCGGCTCGCGGCGCACGAGCCATACGGTCGGTGGTTGGACGACAACCTGAAATCACTCGATCCTGGGGAACCCATCGAGGAGGTCATGCCCGACCTCGTGGCGCGCCAGGCCACTTTCGGCTACACCAAGGAAGAGTTCACCTATGTGCTGCGACCGATGGCGACGCAGGGCAAGGAGCCGATCTTCTCGATGGGCGACGACACTGCGCTCTCGGTGCTGGCCCAGCCGCCCCGCCTCCTGTACAGCTATTTCAAGCAGCGCTTCGCCCAGGTGACCAACCCGCCGATCGATCATCTGCGCGAGCGGCTCGTCATGTCGCTGCGCAGCTATCTGGGGCCGCCGGCGCCGCTGCTCTCGAGCGGACCGGCCGGTGCGCGCCTCGTCCAGCTGGACTCGTTCATCCTCTATCCGTCGGGACTCGAGGCGGTCCGCGCCATGGGCTCCCCGTTCGCGTCCAGCGACCTCGACGCCACCTTCCCGGTTGGCGACGGACCGGCTGGGCTGCGGGCCGCGTGCGAGCGGCTGGCACAGGACGCGGAGCGCGCCGCGCGCTTTGGCGCCTCGATCCTGATCGTGTCAGACCGCGAGGCCGGCCCGGAGCGCGCGCCAATCCCGGCGCTACTTGCCGTCGGAACCGTGCACCACCACCTCATGCGCCACGGCTTGCGTGGGCTGACCAGCCTGGTGGTCGAGACGGACGAAGCCCGCGAGGTGCACCACGTCGTCTGCTTGCTCGGCTATGGGGCGCAGGCCATCTGTCCCCGGCTCGGCCTGGCATCGATCATGGCGCTGGCGTCGTCGGGCCATCTCAAAGGCGAGGCGGCCGACGGGCGCGGTGCGCAGGAGCGCTACGTCACGGCGCTCGAAGACGGCACCCTCAAGGTGCTCGCCAAGATGGGCATCTCGACGCTCGACGGCTACCAGGGGGCACAGATTTTCGAAATCATCGGGCTCGATGCCGGCGTGGTCGACTTCGGCTTTGCCGGAACGCCTTCGCCGGTCGGTGGCGCAACCTTCGCCGACCTCGGTGAGCAAGTGCTGGCGCTGCATGCCGAGGGGCTGGCCGCCGCGGAGCCGGCCCTCAAGAGCCCCGGCTTCTACAAGCATCACAAGCAGGGCACCGAATATCACGCCACCAACCCCGATGTCGTCGACGCCCTCCACGCCGCGGTGCCGCCAGAAGGGGTAGCGGCGCCGTTGGAGCTGGCCGGTGCGTCGGTGAAAGACATGTCGGCGGCGCACGCGCTGCAACGGGCGGTGGCCATCGGACCGGACGGTATTGGCTACGCGTCCTACGAGCGCTTTGCCCGGCTGGTCAATGATCGCCCCCCAACGTATCCCAGAGACCTGCTGGCGATGCGGCCCATCGGGCCACCGGTACCGCTCAACGAGGTCGAGCCCGCAGTCGCCATCCTGCGGCGGTTCTCAACCGGCGCCATGTCGCACGGCTCGATCGCCGCGGAGGCGCACGAAACGATCGCGATCGCCATGAACCGTCTGGGCGGCAAGAGCAACACCGGAGAGGGTGGTGAGGACCCCACCCGCTATCGCACCAGGGGACTGCCGATCGACCGCAACTCGCGGATCAAGCAGGTGGCGTCGGGACGGTTCGGTGTCACGCCGGAATACTGCGTGTTCGCCGACGAGTTGCAGATCAAGATGGCGCAGGGATCGAAGCCCGGCGAGGGCGGTCAGCTGCCCGGTCACAAGGCGACGGAGGAGATCGCGCGGCTCCGGCATACCCAGCAGGGGATTGCCCTGATCTCGCCGCCACCCCACCACGACATTTATTCGATCGAGGACCTCGCGCAGCTGATCTACGACCTCAAACAGGTCAATCCCCTGGCGGCGGTCTCCGTCAAGCTGGTCGCCGAAGCCGGCGTCGGGACGATCGCGGCCGGTGTGGTCAAGGGGCTGGCCGACCTGGTGCACATCGCCGGGATGGATGGAGGGACGGGCGCCAGCCCGCTGTCATCGATCAAGAACGCCGGGATGCCGTGGGAAATCGGCCTGGCGGAAACCCAGCAGACGCTCCGGATCAACGACCTGCGCGATCGGGTTCGTCTGCGCGTCGACGGCGGCATCAAGTCGGGTCGCGACGTCGTCATCGCCGCGCTGCTCGGCGCCGACGAGTACAGCTTTGGCACCGCAGCCCTCCTGGCCGAGGGCTGCATCATGGTGCGCACCTGTC
>Ga0070697_100000751_pt1 | contig 24192 bp, 21 predicted proteins | sample KBSK1501metaG_FD_65475 | JGI IMG/M metagenome (GOLD analysis project Ga0070697, IMG submission 65475) | Corn, switchgrass and miscanthus rhizosphere microbial communities from Kellogg Biological Station, Michigan, USA - KBS K1-50-1 metaG | ecosystem: Host-associated > Plants > Roots >...
GTGACTGCTTTCGAGGCAATGGGAGCAGCCTTCATTCGCAGTCGTCGCTTTAGGTTGCTCGAGCTTCACCAGACGATGAGAGATATCCAGGCCATGTCTTGGCGCGAATTCGAGGATCTAGTTGCGGCCATCTATCAGTCCAAGGGTTACGCGATCGAGCCTCGAGGTGGCGATCGCCCTGACGGCGGGATCGACCTCATCGTGCGAAAAAACAACCAGCGATGGATCGTGCAATGCAAGCACTACAGAGATCGTTGGGTCGGCGAACGTCCTCTTCGAGAGCTCCTTGGAGTGGTGACCGCCAACGGGGCTACTGGCGGTGTTCTTGTCGCGTGCGGTGTGTTCGACGAACACGCGCTGGCATTCTCGAAGGGCACCGAGAAGCTCGAACTGATCGGTGGCGATCAACTGCGTTTGCTGATAGGGGAAGCCGTCCAAAGTAAAAGCGCGGACACAAGATGTCCGAAGTGTGGAAGCGACATGCGTGAAAGGACAGGAAGATACGGACCATTTTTAGGCTGCAGCAACTACCCCGCCTGTCATGGTTGGCTGCCGATGCCGTCCGTGGTGCGAGCATCGTGACCGGCCCGAATTGGCGCGGCGCGACAACGCCAGTCCTGGAGCGCTTGCTTTTGGGACTTGCCTCGCCGCCGCATCTCTCGAGGACATCGGCCTGGTGAACTCAACTGCCTGATCCCTGGTTTCCTCGCGAGGAAAGCCGCCGGCCTCCCGATCAAGGCCTAAGAGCCACAGCACGAGAGCATGGCGATGCACTCCTGCCATGCCTCGCTCCCGGCGGTTTGCGCAGCGCCGGCAGCAGCGAGCTTGGAGTCGCAGCATGGCCCGGTTCAGAGGGCCGGATAATTCGGCCTGTGGTCGAACATTAAGTGGGTCGCGAATCGCGACGGCTGGACAGCAATACGCTTGTTCTCGTCTGGCACAAGAATCCGCCGCCGCCAATGATCCATATCGGACCTGCTTGCCCACTCTTGCCCACAGCATCGTTCCCCAGCCTTCGGTCCGACATAGCGGCGCTCGATCAACTGGTTGGCTTACCTACGTTGAAGCTCGACGTATTCCTGGAATGCGCCTCTGCCGGCGCTGCATGTAGCGGCAGCTTCGCCGTCTACGCAGCGCGAGCAACCTAGATGTTCGGCTGGTTCGGCCTACAAATGGACGTTTCGGATCGGGTAGGAGCCGATGAGCCAGTGTTCACGGCTCCCTGTGCCGGACACCCCCTGACTTTCCCGTACTCGTTGGGCCTGGGCAATCCCTGGAGCTGTTGGGGGCGCGTAACGGCAGACCAGCCAATCAGTACTCGTCGGCCACAGCTCCGACCGGTACAAGCTTGAATACGATCACGCGGCGATTGTGGCCTAGCCGATCCGTTGCCTCAGCGTAGTAGTAGGGATCCGCGGCAAGGTCGAATTCTCCGACGTACGTCACTACCCCGCGTGCGCCCCGAAATACGCGTAAGGCGCGGCCATCTTTGCGGTGGTTAATAATCGCCCGGTTGCCCCACCTGAGCTCCTGGTCGCCGACCTGGCCGTCCCCTGTGAAGTGGAAAACGCCCGCTTCCCAGCGGTCGTACTTGTACCCGTAGGCCTCGCCAGCTCGGAGATTCAGAGAAGATGAAGACGTTAGGCGTTCTGGCTGAGGGCTCAATCCCGCCCTGGCCAGCACCACCATAGCGGCGATGTAAGTCGCTCCTCTTGATCTCGTCGCCAGGGTCAAGGCTCCACCCAATGCCCTTTCCAACTGTCACCGCGTCGGAATTCTATCTAGGGTGCGGGCCTATACGAAGGACGGCTGGTTGGCCTTCCAGGTCTCTGAAATGAGCTCGCGAACAGTTGCCCCAATAGGCCCTTCTGTATCGGCCCGCGACTTCAACTGAATCCAGACAGTGGATGCATTCGCGGAGGCCTGGACTTGGGCGTCGCCCGCGATCGTCCAGTTCGGGCTCTCGCCTGGCGGAACAAGCGACCATCCAAGTCGAGATGCAGCTTCATCACCGCTGAATGGTGGGCGATTGAAAGCTACCCACACCCAGTTCTTACGAGGATGTGCCGTCATCCAGTTCCTCGAACCGTTGCTCCAGCTGATGTAGTACTTCTGACCCCAGCTCGGCTCTAGCCCACTGGTAACGCTAGCGACAGCGTCGACCAACAACTCCAAAATTTGTCGACTCTTTGGCGACGCTTGTGCGAGGTGCCATGCCTTGCCATCAGCTAACCAAAGTTGGGCCCCGTTATGACCTGAAGCGGCTTGGCCAGACCCGTAGATCTTCTCAAGGCGCTTCAGCTCCTCAGCGTCAATCTCATAGTCAATCAGCTGCGCTAGTTGTAAAGCGTTCAAACGCTGACTTGGATCGGCTGTGCCATCGTCCCCAAACGCCACGCCCTCTTCCTCAAGCAACTCCGTAACGTCCCGTTTATCGTTTGGATCGGGCCATCGAAAGGCAGAACTCACGCGTCCTTGGCTTTCGAGGACCCGGTAGCCGTTGGGGACAGCGGATGTGGACATCCGGTGGCCGACCGACTGCGGGCTGGTGCCCCCGAGCATGGCCAAATCGCCGTACGTCGTCCACTGCCCACGGGGAATAGCGGCCACTGCCGAGTCAACTCGACTCCAATCGAATCCCACAAGTGCGCCCTTAGCTCCGGCAATCGGACCTGGCCAGATTTGAAGAATGCGTTGACTTAGCTCGTCTGAACGCGCAAGGATCTGCGCCCGCCCCCATATCGGATCGTCGAGTAGGGCTTTGTTCAGCTGGAGATTGCTTTGCCCATAGATTTGCAGCTTCCGCTCAAAGGGGTTGTTGCTCAGGACTCCGTTGTAGGCGGTCAGTGTCAGATTGCCGAGCGTATGGCCAAGCTCATCCCGCAACGACTCCGGATCGTCACCGGAGGCTTTGATGGCTGCGATCCAGTCATCGCTCAACGTCTGCGGCATGATGTGCTCGATAGTCAGTTTTGAGGCGGCTAGGTTAACCGGTTCCAGATGGCCATAACTCTCTTCAATCCGCTCGAGAATGAGCTTCCGCTGGTCTGCGCGACCCGTTAGGTAGAAGGGCAGAGTTCGCACGGCCTGCCTGATCTGGTCATCTGTGGGCCAATATCGGCGGTCACCAGATAGCACGACTCTGATGGCTTCAGGCAGTGTCCGATCCGTGGGAAGTTGCTTGATGGCGTCGACGAACAACCGATTAAGTTGTTTAGTCGAAACCTGGACCAGATGCCGCCTGACTAGAAAGGACTCCATGAAGACCAGCGATTGAATCAGGTCGTCCTCCGTGGCCTCACCTCGCAGGACCAAGTCATAGGCGTGCATTAGCAGCGGATAGGTCGTTTCTGCTCCCCAGCGCCTAAGCCTTGTGAGAGCAGCTCGGACCTGTAAGTTCGGTTCCGCCGATGGATCCACTAGGCGCCTGTAATGGGTTCCGCGCAAAGCGAGATCTCGGACTTCGGCCTCGATCTGCGGCTCGTCATGAATAAACGGCTCGAGGCGCTCTTGCTGGCGGCGGTAGACGTCGTCTTTCTGAACATCCTCTCCGCGCCGCTGCAGGTCAACTCGCGCCAGGCCGGCAAGATGTTCCTCACCTAAAGCCTTTTCCATTGGAAACCACACTTGGTCATAGACCAACTGGCCTCGAGTAGGCAGCAGCATGAAAAGGAAATTTCTCAGGAGATCCGCTTGGGTCAGGCTCATTCCAGTAGCGTTCAGAGACTCGAATATGCGATGCGGGTTGTCGTCTTCCTCAGTTGTGATGTCGATCACAGCGAGCCGTTCGACAATTACGCGCTCGAGACGATGGTGGTCCAGCGGTTCGTCCGAAGTAGGTGCCGGCTTGGCCAATTGGGCCGCAAAAAAGCGAAAAGCCGCTTCTAGGTTGCTTCCGGCAGCCGGCGGAGTCGATCCGTCAACGAAAGCAAAGAACGCGTCGCGGTCCAAGCGAGTTGGGATCAGTTTGTAGCGGTCGGTGCCCTCCGCGTGCTCATTACGTAGGTAGAGCTGATTCAGACGATCGACCGCCTTCTGATCTTTTCCCCTTTGCCAGTCGCGCATCGCGGCGAGCGCAAGGAGGAGCGTTGTCAACCTTTGCTGTCCATCGACGATGAGATAGGAGCTGACGCCATGCGCCATTCCAGGTACGGGGGCAAGGACGAAGCTGCCAATGAAGTGGCTCGATCGAAGAGGCCGACTGCCGCCGTCGTTTTCGTACGCCTGCAGGAGTTCGTACTGGTCGAGGATGTCAGACCAAAGCTGGGCCAACTGTTCACTTGTCCACGTGTACGGCCGCTGGAAGAGTGGAACGCGATACTGTCTCTCCCCTTCGATCAGCCGTTTAAGAATCGTCTGCCCTGCTTTCACAGCAGGGCGATTCTAGTTGGTGAACGCATGGAAGCTCATGCCTTGCGCACTCGATTTGCCGCGATCCTTTGGTTCAGGTCGTCCACCCGTGCTGATCTGCGATCTCGACAGCGACAAATGACAGCTTAGGTGCGGGACGACCTCTGGACCGTCGGAGTCCAACCTAGTACTGCCAGCACGCGATATGAAGCGGTGCACAGGGCCTTGTGGTTGACGTCTTGAAGCCAGCAACAGACCATATCCGGCGTGTGGCCGAACGCCGATAAGCTCCATCGATCGGGGCAACGCTGGAGCCGCGGCTATGGCTCGGTGCGCTTGTCGCAGATTGGTGTGGTCCTTGCAATTTCAGTTAGTGGCCTGGTGATGGCGGTTGGTGGGGCAGCAGTTCAGATGCCGCTTGCCGTAACGATCGCCATCGCATTCGTGGCGGACATCATTGCGGAACTGACTATGCTGTCCCTCAGACTAAACAGCCGGACTGAGGCGCGCCTGCAGGCAGCGGCAGTAATTGAAAGCGAAGTCTGGCAGTACTGCCTAAAGGTCCCGGCCGCGTACCACACCGAAGATGACGTTGCGGCCCTGAACTTGCGCGAAAATGTTTCGGCGCGACTCGAAGTGCTATCACCTGATTTGCCTGGTGATGCGTTAAATGCATTGGACCCGACCGAAGCAATGACCGAGCTGCGCAGTTCAGCCGCCTACGAGAGGCACAAAAGATACATCTCCGACCGCATTGCAGCGATTTCAGACGCGTCAGTGGTGCGATCGCGCCACGCCGAGTCTTGCCTGCTCGTGGCGCAGGTGACCATCCTGGTCCTTTTGTTTGCTGGTGGTGTCTGTGCGATCGTTCGGGCCGCAGGGCAACTTGAGTTCAACGCTGTCGGGCTGATTCTTGCTTCCGTCGGAGCAATCACTGGCTGGCTTCAGTTCGGGGCGTTCGCTTCCATGGAGAGCGTGGCCAAATCGAACTACAGTTTCTTACTCAAGCTTGGCGCACAGGCGGAACGAATGCCCCAGGACAGCGATGCCTGGTTCGACGTCGTTAGGCGAATTGAGACCCGCGTTGCGCCCACCGGACTATCGTGAGAGCTGAGAAATGAAGGAATCGGTAGGACCCCTTTCATTGGAGCGACGTGTGGAACAGCAACTGAGGGAGCTGCACTTTAGTTTCCTTCCTCAGCCTGCCGCCATGGGACTCCATCCCGATTTCCTCGTAACTCTACCCAACGGAAGGCTAATAGTCATCGAAGCAAAGGGTGCTGCGGAGTTGCAGACTGCCATTCGACAGATGGATCTGTTCGTACGGGTTTTTGATGCCGCCGTAGGGGTGATAGCTGTTCCCGACACCGTCCATCCAGCCGATCAACCAAGCGCTTCAATCAGGGTCGTGGCAATTTCGGATCTGCCAGCCACGCTTAGCAAGTTGGCTGGTGGCTAGCTGTATTCCTGAGGATCAACCAAGTCAGCTGGAGCGGCCTCCAACCGGTCGAGCGGAGCGCGTCCGAACGTACTCAGTTAGCGTCATTCGCAGTCGGAGGTTGCAGAAGTTCAACGAACTCGGCGATGGCCCGCTGATCCGCTCCCGGCTCGAGAACAATGGTGTTGAACTCGCGGTTGAGTGGTTCCAGACTGATCACTCTGTGTCGCCAGCTACCCTCGCCATCCGCGACGTTGCTCTCAGAGTGCCACCGCTTCAGGGTATGGCTGGTGCCAAGTTCCGGGTCCCAGGCCCCAGATAGCTCGACAAGCAGGATCCGGCCCTCCCGACTTCCGGCAGGGACCGGTCGGAAGATCGCATATGAACCATCCGGAATGCGAGGTTCCATCGAATGGCCGACAACCCGTGCGACGAACATCCCCTGGCGAGGCCTGACCGTTTGTTGGACCTCTACCCAGCCTTCCTCCGCAACAGGCCGGTTATCTAGGAACGCCCCTGCGGCTACGTCCAATGAATACACAGGCAGGTGCCTCCGATACGGGTCGGCTTGCGGACGTGGTACAAGAGAGATCGGTGACGTTGGCGCGCTCCGCTGGCGGTGATACACCTCCGGACGCAGGCTGTCGGCCAAGAACTGACGTAGCTCGTCGTTCCTGATGGCCAGCTCGAAGAACTTCGCGTTGGTTTGCCTCAGCTCAACGAGAGCGTCGAGGAGCGATGGGTCGAACACGTGGCGGTAATTCTCAATGCGATTCGCTTTCGCCTGAGCGGCCAGCTTGTCGTCAGCCACCATACGGTCCTCGACCTGCTGGATCGTGAGCTCCGCTTCGGGTCCGAGATCAGAGCCGAAGACCTGGTTGATCCGAGCCACTAGTTCGGAGAGGCGCGAGCGCTTGATTTCCTTTTCCTGGTATTCCCCGACTGCCCGTGGGCCTGCCAGCTCCGGCAGTTCTTCCTGACCGAGGGCGATCTTGTGTTCACCAGTCTTGGTCAGGCGGTAGTAGCGAAGGGCGACCTGCTCGTCGAGGACTAGGGGGGCGCCGATTCGCCTCGGGAGTTTGCGAAGAAAGAAACGGCCGACCTCATACAGTTTGAGCAGGTCGATATCGCTGAAAGGAACGATGTGAAGCAGGTATGAGTAAAGCCGGATGTAGCCAAGCAGCCAGCCGCGATACTCCTCGGATCTCGGCTTCTCCAGCGCCTCGAAACGCTCGACGGCTTGGTCGAGAGCGGCATTAAGCGCCGCGTTGCCGGCGTTGATGTCGCCCCTGCTCTCCAGGGCCAGCCAGCCGCCGTCGATGTTATCGGGCCATAGCACCTGGGCGTCGATGATCTTGCGGCGCAAGTCGTACAGAAGGTTGGGGTCGGTCTCCTCTTGGAGGACTGCCTCCTCGTAATAGGGCAGGAAAGCGTTCCGGATCGTCTCGGCCTCATTAGCGAAGTCGAGAACGAAGGTGTCCGTCTTGTGCGGAGGGAGGATCCGGTTAAGTCGTGAGAGTGTCTGAACAGCCTTGACTCCGTCGAGGCGCTTGTCGACATACATCGTGTGTAGCAGCGGCTGATCGAATCCGGTCTGGTACTTCTCTGCAACCAGAAGCAAACGGAACTCGGGCTTCTTGAATTCAGTAGGCAGCGCTTTCTCGGAGATTGGTGTGCCGCCTACGGCGTTCATCTGGGGCTCGGTGTAGTCAAGGCCCATCTCGTCGCGGACAGTCCCCGAGAAGGCGATCAACGACTTGATCGGGTAGCCCTTCTCGCGGATGTATTCGTCGAAAGCCTGCTTGTACTTGACGGCCTGAATGCGGGAGCGGACCACGACCATCGCCTTAGCCCGCCCGTCGATCTTGAGCATGACCTTGGCGACAAAGTGATCGACCATCACGCGTACCTTTTGATCGATGTTGTGGGGGTGCAGCTCGATAAACCGAGCGACCGCCCTCCCACCCTTCGAGGCCTCGATCTCCGGATCATCGAGCACTCGCTTCTCGAGCTTGAAGAACGTCTTGTAGGTCGTGTAGTTCTGGAGGACGTCGAGGACGAACTCTTCTTCGATGGCCTGCCTCATCGAATAAAGGTGGAAGGGACGGGCCTTGCCGTCTCCGCTCTTCTCGCCGAACAGCGCCAGTGTCTTGGGCTTCGGCGTTGCCGTGAAAGCGAAATAGGATACATGGAGAAGAGGCCCCATCCCAGTCACGTCGTCGACCAGTTCATCCTCGCCGTCGGGCAGGTCGTCTTCCTGCTCGTCGATGTCGGCCATCTTCAGCACGTCGCGGAGCTTTTCGGCCGCGCGGCCGGTGGTGCTGGAGTGCGCCTCGTCGACAATGACCGCGAACCGCCTGGCACCCACTTTCTGGATCGTCTCGCGTATGACTGGGAACTTCTGAAGTGTGGTGATGATGATTCGCGTTCCTGCCGCCATCGCCTCGGCGAGCTGCCTTGAATCCCGGTCGATCGGCTGAACCACCCCGGGCTTGTGATCGAACTGGTAGATAGTGTCCTGTAGTTGTTTGTCTAGGACTCGGCGATCGGTGACGACGATCGTCGAATCGAACACGGTGCGGTCGTCAGGTCCGTGCGCCGACGACAGATGGTGCGCGAGCCAGGCGATGGTATTGCTCTTGCCCGAACCCGCCGAATGCTGGATGAGGTAGCGGTGGCCGGGACCATGGTTACGAGCGTGGGCGACGAGCATGCGTGTGGCGTCCAACTGGTGATAGCGCGGAAAGATCAGATCCTCCTTCTTGACCTTCTTCCCGGTGATTTCCTCCTCGATCGTCTGCATGTGGACGAAGCGCTCGAGGATGTCAAGCCAGCTGTCACGCTCAAGTACTTCTTCCCACAGGTAGGCAATCCGGTGGCCCTTTGGGTTGGGAGGGTTCTCGGCGGTGGTGTGGCCGGACGCAGTCCGGCCGCCACGGTTGAAGGGCAGAAATTGGGTTTCGAGGCCGTTCAGTCGCGTCGTCATTCGAACGGAGTCGGTGTCCGCCGCGAAATGCACAAGCGCGCGCTTCTTGAAGGAGAAGAGCGGCAGGCGCGGATCGCGATCCTGACGGTACTGCTTCATGGCATCGTCGATCGTCTGGCCTGAGGTAGCACTCTTAAGCTCGGCGGTCGCCACCGGCAAGCCGTTCACGGCGAACACCAGATCGATCGACTCCTGGGACCGCGGGTCGAATCGGACCTGCTGGGTGACCACCACGCGGTTCAGGTTGTACAGTGCGACGGCTTCGGGCGCCATGCTGTGGGCAGGTCTGAAGAAGCAGAGTTGAATCCGTTCGCCGTGGTCGTCGACACCGCGGCGCAGCACGTCAATGGTGCCACGGGCGTCGAGCTCTTTGGTGAGCCGGCCGAGGAAGCGCTCCTCGACATCATCGCCGTGGACGGCGATGAGCCGCTCCCATTTCTTCGACTGGCTCTCCACGATGAAGGCAAATAGGTTGGCGGTGTCGAGGGCCAACTGGCGGTTCCAGAGCTTGGGGTCGCCGGCGATCCAGCCGTGTTCAGTGAGATAACCGGCGATGAAGTCCTCGAATGGCTTTTCGCGATGGACGCCCATTCAGGCAGGGCCTAGCACGTGCATCTGCCCGGTGACGGCGGCGGTGATCAACGCCTGGCGTCTCTCATGGTGCAGCGCGACCTGGCGTTTCAGACCATCCTCCACACGATCCAACTCGTCACATATGTCCTCCAGTCGACCTAGGAGAGGACCCCAGTGCTGAGTTTGAGCCGGGAGACCGACGTCAAAGTTCGCTAGGTCGCCAAGATTCAGCGTCGGTTGTGCGGTGCTGGCTCCAGTTGCTAGCCGGGCCATGTCGGCGAATATTGTGGTCTGCGTCCAGTGCCAGAGAAGACGCGCTGGCAGCTCGCGCCGAGGCTGGAGCCGAGCCAACGGTCGATTGAGATTAGCCCCAACGACTTCGTTGCTGACCACCGCCGCCCGACCCATCGAGCCGACCACCGACAGGATGAGATCGCCCGCCGCGACTTTCGTTCGCTGATAGTCATCGGCGAGGGATTTCGGTATCTCGGGCAAATCAGCACTATCGACATTGCCGCGATCGGTGAGGTTGTAGGTTCGGATCATCGGCACCCCAGAGCCCGGCTCGACAAACTCTGGTACCAGGACGCCATAAGCCATGGGTGCTCGCAGAAGGCGCTTGAGGCGCCACTGTCGTCTGTGTATGAATGCGCCGTCTCGAACCGCCGTCCTTCTCTCGGTGACCAGCCGCAGTTGCCTTTGCGTGTTATCTACAAGGCGATCGATACGTGCCGTTTCTCGGTCGAGGTAGTCTGCAATCGCCTGCTGCGTGATCGTGTCGGGCGCCGGAACCTCCGACGAAGCCAGGGCGCTGGATGAAAGTTCTCGAAATGTGCTGCCCTGGCCTCTTGCAACCAGGTTCGCGCGAATTGACAGTATCGCGTACCGGAAGAACCGGACGTCCATGTCAACACGAGGCACCAGGGTGCGGCAACCTTGATTCGTTGCAGCTGAGACGGTCAGCTCGGCCACGTAGCCTATCGGCGCACGTGTTGAAACCACCAGTGATCCGGCCGGCGAGACGATCGCGTTGCTCCCCACGATTCCGGCTCGCGTAAGTGTCCGCCTCGAACTCCCGATGCGGCCACCGTCCGCATCGCTGAGATCCTCCGGCGTAATCCAAGGGATACCGCCGTCCCAATTATGCTCGTCCGGTGTTGGCGTCCCACCATTGACGACCGTAAACAGGCGTCGCAAGGGAGTGGCGACGATCACTTGTTGGGAACCAGCAAGGCTTGGATCTCCAGTTCTAGCTGGCGGATTTCGGCGTCGATCACCTCCAGCGGACGCGACGGCACGTATTCGTAGAAGTAGCGCGTGAACGGGATCTCGTAGCCGATCTTCGTCCGGCTTCCGTCGATCCACGCGTCTGTGACGTACGGCTTGACCTCCCGCTCGAAGTAGGTCGCAACATCCACGCTTAACGGCACGTCCTCGGTGTCGCGCAGGTCGGCGTCTGGCTCTGGACCGTCCTTGCCATTCACCAGTGGCGCCGCCTCATCGCGCACCGTCAGTGCCCTGACCATCTCCTTCGCCGCCGTCTTATCCTCGACACCGATATCCCGCATGGCAGCGGCCACCGACTTCTCGACCGCTTTGCGGTCGAAGCTACCGGACAGGCCGGCGGCGCGGAACGCCTCGGTCAGCCGATCGCGAAACTCGTCGTCGCCGACCGTCAGGGCCATCACGGCCTTTGAGGCCAAGAACCGCTCGAGTCCCTCGCCGGTCGCCTCGTACCTGACCCGCAGGGGTCGTTCCACCGTAATTTGCCGGTACCCGAAATCCTCGTTGGCGAAGATTTTTGACAGCTTCCCCTCGGCGAAGTCGCCGTGCAGCCGGACGATCTCCGCAATTTGCTCCAACGCGATGTCATTGCGCTTGTTGCCCAGGCTCTTGCGTCGCTTTGTGAACATCCCGGTTGCGTTGATTAGCTGAACCTTGTTGCGCCGCTCCGACCGCTTTCGGTTGGTGAGGATCCAGATGTAGGTCGAAATGCCGGTGTTGTAAAACAGCTGGTCCGGCAGTCCGATGATCGCTTCTAGCCAGTCGTTCTCGATCACCCAGCGCCTGATCTCGCTCTCGCCAGATCCGGGCCCGCCTGTGAAGAGCGGAGAACCGTTGAAGATGATCGCCATCCGCGATCCACCCTCCTCAGGCTTTTTCCACTTCGCCACCATGTGCTGGAGGAAGAGGAGCGATCCGTCGTTGATCCTCGGCAGGCCGGCGCCGAACCGGCCGTTGAAGCCCAGCCGCGCGGCTTCGTCGCGGACGTCCCTCTCAACCTTCTTCCACTCCACGCCGTAAGGTGGGTTGCACAGGAGGTAGTCGAAGCGCTCGCCGGAAAAACCGTCCTGGCTAAACGAATTGCCTCGCACGATCCGGCCCTGGCTCCCTTTCATCATCATGTCCGACTGACAGATGGCCCAGGTTTCAGGCTGAAGCTCCTCGCCGAACGGAACAAGGGTTGCGTCCGGGTTCAACTGAAACAGGCGCTCAGATGCGACCGACAGCATGCCGCCCGTGCCGCAGGCAGGGTCGAGCATGGTCTTGACGATGCTTCCAGTTGTCAGGGTGTCCCTGTCGTCGGTGACCAATAGATCGACCATCAGCTGGACCACGTCGCGGGGTGTGAAATGCTCACCCGCGGTCTCGTTCGACTGTTCAGAGAATTTGCGGATCAGCTCTTCGAAGACAGTCCCCATCTCGGTGTTGCGCACCACATTGGGATGAAGGTCGACGGTCGCGAATTTCTGGATAAGGAGGTACAGAAGGTCTTGCTTGTCGAGGTAGTCGACGTTGTCGTCGAACTTGAAGGCCTCGAACGTCTGCCGGGCGTCGATGCTGAAACCCGCGATGTAGCTGCGCACTCCGGCGGCGATGTGGTTGGGATCGCCGAGCAGCTTCTGGAAGTCGAGCGGACTGGTGTTGTAGAAGGGGACGCCTGTCAGTCGTGGAAGGACGACCTCGGCAGCATCCGGGGCGAGGCCCTTTGCCGCTTCGATGACGCCGGCTTTGGTGAGGGCCAGAACGCAGTCCATCCGCCTGAGCACCGTGAGTGGCAGGATGACCTGTCCGTAGTCGTGGGGTTTGTAGTCGCCCCGCAGGAGGTCAGCGACGCCCCAAATGAAATCCTCTAGTTTTTTATTGGACGTTACCGAGGCAGGCATCGACGCCTGCTTGATCGCGTTAGGTCGCTTGGCTAAGAGCCAGGCCTTGACCTCAGCCCGGTCGTAGAGGGGTCCCGACGACGGGTTAGACACCGGCTTTGGAAAGTCGGCGTGCCGATCTCGCCAGTTAGCCACCGCGCTTCGGTTGACACCAGATAAGCGCGCGATGTCTGTCAGCGTCAGGCCTGCAATTTCAGTCCCCACGCAGCGGAACCGTACCAGACACGCTACCCGCTGTCAAACTGTGAACATTCACCGGATCGTTCACGATGTCCACTGCCGACCACCAGTTGCGCTCGGTCAATGGGAGCAACGATGGGCTTTGTGGCCCGACCTAATGAAGTTTGGGGTTGCCGCAGTTCAGAACGGCCCTATGTACATGGTTGTGAAGTCGCCTGATGGCAAAGAAATCTCCATGACCTTACCTGGCCTCAGTATCCACAATCAGGTGTTCCTGGCAGTCCTACAGCACATCCTCGAGCGGAAGGTCGGTCGGTATATCTATCCACGACTGAAACCCACGACGGTGGGAGATCGACTCATCGGTATCGTTGCCGAATGGGATAGGACGTTCGTGCCCAAAGGGACCCCGCCACCGATATTGGCTGTTACTGGCTTTGCGAAACAGTTTGCTGCTGCGAACGAAGGACCTTAGGATGAGGACGATTCACAGTAGGCAACGGCCGTAAACGCCAGCTCCCAGCTGGACCAAAGAACGGTGCTGTGGGTAGCAAGACTCTTATCAAAAGCACCATGGGCTAACCGCTAGGCGGTTATCCCAGACGCCTTGATTCGCAATGCCGAGCGGCTCGGCGTCAGGTGGACAACTGGGCCGTCGAATCATCACTCAGACTGTGCCCGTGTGCGCGGCTGACAATGACCCGAATAACCCCACGTCTTCAGACGGCTACCAGAGTTGGATTCCGCCCACGACCCTTACTTGGCTCGTAACCAATTACAAGGCGCTCCCCAACCGCCTCACCGACTCGGCTTAGAGTGGTCAAGCTCGGCACATGAGTGCCGCTCTCGAGTCGAGAGATGGCCGGCGCAGAAGTGGCCATTAACTCAGCGAGCTGTTCTTGGGACAAGTTGTGTCGCATTCGAAACTGGATCAATAGGCGTGCGACAGCCTCCGCGCGTCTGTAGCGTGCTCTCACTTTCCGGTACTCACTGTCCGCTTTCTCAGTTCGACGGATAACGTCGGATACAGCTGAGCCGATCGGCGATACATGTCGTCGCCTACCTTCCATGACTGAAATGTTACCACTTTTGTTAACTCTCGATCGGCTTAAACAATCAGGGAGCTCCCAAAGGACTCCTCTGGTAATCACCGAGGCGCATCGTGCCCGAGTGCCCGAGGCCGCTTGCGCGGTTTTGCTGCCATGCGTTCCTTGAAGTCCAGCCACCTTTGTCGTGCGACTTCAATCTCGCTGTCGGGAATTGGCCCGGTGTTCTTCCGGAACGCGTGCAAAAGGACGAATAGGTTGCCAGACCGGCGGTATAGAACCCTGTAGAGCTCCCGCCCGAAGTGACATCTGAGCTCGCGCAGCTCCCCCTCCACCTGCGACGAGTGCGGAAACGGCAGAGGAGGCCCATTTACCTCGCAGAGATTTAGGCGGTCGATCTGATTCTCAACCACAACTCGCGCCTCGACTGGCTTAAGCGCAGCAACGAGGTCGAGAACCGGCTCGGAGGCGTCGGCTGCCCTGTAGTAAACGGCCTGCATCGTCACGTGGACACGGCCCCCCGCATCGTGCGGCACCTCACGCCTTGATCCTTCCCCGAATCTCTCCCCTCTCGCGTAGGACGTGCACCGCTTCACCGGTGGGGCGGACTCTCCAGAACTGCCACCCATCGCGATTTGGGGTTGTCGTCGGATTCAGGCGGCGAACCAGAGCCATAGCGGCGGCGCTAAGGCTTCCAAACCTCTGGCCGGCGAGGGGTCCCGACCTTATCGACACCTCACCCGTCCTCTTGTTGAAGACACCCTCAGTTTCCTCAGGCGCGGCCGATCCTCTTGCTCTGTACCGGCTGTAGATCTCGACTTCATCACTCCCGAGACCCTCCGCGCCATCGATGGGCCCAGCCGTTTTGTCCGCACGAGAGGTAGGCGCTACAAATGCCTCCTCGTCGCCCAGGACCGAATTAACGAGTTCCGCGACAACTTGTCCCTCAGTGACGGGCGTCCGCTGTCTGACTTGGGCCAACCGTGCAGCTGCGCGCAGCCTTTCAAAGGTTCTCTCGTCCACTTCAATCGTCCTCATCCGCGCTCTCTCACCTGGAAACTTGGCATCCTCATAGCACTATTATACCACAATTGTGAGCATTGAGTCACACCACGGTCTCATTGCAATTAAATACTACTACTTTTCTAGTGGCTGGCGGCGCTGCATTGGGGTTGGTCGGCCTTTGAGGGAGCTGTGGGCTACCTTCGGTCGAGCGTGTTGACCTCCGCTTGAAGGCGGCGGCTTCGACCCTTGCCCTTAGGCAGCCGGTTTGTCGCGTGAGAATCGGCGCTTCGGGTCTGGAGGTGTCCTCGATGGAGGCCGCCTGCGCCGCCCGTATCCTCTAGGGCAAGGCTTTTAGTGATGGAGGTGCTTGGACACTCAGAGATTGCGCTGACTATGGACGCATACAGCCACGTCGTCCCCGAGCTCCATCGCGAGGAGGCGCAGCGAATGCAAGCGATTCTCGAGCGCTAGACTTCGGGCCTGTACGTACTCGCCTTCCGTGTGATTCACAACAACGCACTGCATCACGCCCGTAAGCGCAATCTGGTCCTTTCAGTTCGGGGAGTTGGCGGCCTTTCACTCGTTTTCCCGCCACAAGTTGGCAAGCCTGTCTTGGAGGCCGAGGGACTCGACCGCCCGCTCGGTCGCGGCCGGAACCATTGCTGCGAGAAGGGGATCGGCCATTCGAATGGCGTCCCTCACAACGCTGCCTTGGTAGGTTTTGACATCCCTCTCCCAAAGCACGACGACCTCATAGCCGACACCCTGCAAGCGCCGCACCTTATCCCGATTCCATTCGTCATACACCGTGGTGAGACACACGATGGATGTTGGAAGGAAGTCTGGCAGCAAGTGTGGTGTCTCTATCGGGAACGGGATAATATCGAAGCGATCCCGCGAGTAGCCTCCATCTAGCAGTGCTGCAGCTATCAGTGACTGACGCTCGAAGTACGTGAGAGGATTCGCGTACCTTTCGCTGCGGTGACTTGCGCTTGGGGTCGGAAGCAGGTCTCGGATATTGGGTTGCGTTAGGCCGATGAAGAGGTGGTCGGCCACGTTGAACGCCTTCACGAAGTACTCCATATGTCCGTTGTGTAGCGGCTGAAATCGACCATGAACACAAGCCTCGGCGTAGTTGACCACTGCCTATAGGCCAGACTGAAAATCCCAGGCCTTTGATCCTTCCCATAAGCGCTCGAAGTACGCCTTCATCGGGTAGTAGAAGGACTCCACGTCTCGCCTGCCGGCGGACTTGACTAGCAAAAGCTGTGGCAGCTGCGATCCATCGCCCTCGCCGTAAACGTTGTAGCTGGCCAAGCACAACGAGTCGTTAATAAACATCAAACGATATTCAACGAGGTGCGGATATAAGCGGACCTCGATATTGAGCGCTCGTTGTTGCTTTAGATCTGCAATGACACGAAGTGAACCCCTAAGACGTTGGGCATAGGTCTCGCGATCTTTGCCGGCTCGCTTTGCCGCGTCCGCTAGTTGGGACGCTCCTCGAACCGGATCGAGGAGTAGGAAACGAACTGGTCGCCCTGATCGATGGCAGCGTTGAAGCGCTGCTTCAAAGGCAGTGTGCTCAGCCGTTAGTTTTGCGCCGCCGGTGCCTAGAAAGTCGAGCTGATTGGTACAGAGGTCCAGCGCCCGTCGATAGTTAAGTCCGTGGCCAACGCGGATATCTGCACCACGAATGCCGACTCGCCAGTAGCGCCACAGCTCTCCTCCTACGACGCCGATCATTGGCAGCGAGGTAACAGCGAACGCTATGAGTGGCTGTGGCCAAGCCGCAGCAGAAGCCCACACGTTTGTACCGAACCAAACAATGAACATGCCGGCAAGTATCCATGGGCGGATTTGGGGATTCTGGCGCGACCAGAAGCCGCGCCAACGGTGTCTGATATATCCAGTACCACTAAGGACAAGGGCAACGACTAAGTCGACGAGCACCTGCATGACGAGGTTGTTCATTGCCTCCGGCCCTAAGTTGAGCGCGGAGCAATCTGGGCTTGGAGCAATAGCTCCGACCAGTTCTCGAAGGCATCGAGGCGGGCAGCAATCTCATCGACTGTTTCGAAACGAGCATCGATCAGAAATCCGCGCTCACCAATCTCAAACGCTTCTGAAGCAAGATGAACGTCGTACACAACTCCTAGATGCTGCCGGCTTACCTCGCGCGCGTCATCGTAGATCAGCCCCCGATACACAATCTGGGGCGGCGGCTCTTTTGGCAATTTGATCTCTTCGCCGAGTTCGCGGATTATGAGCATCAAAGCTAGATCTGGCACAGATAAGTCCAACAACGGCAGGCTGTCGTCTGGATTCAGGTGTCCCCCGAAGGCAATTGAGTAGGTGTGGTGGAGTCGAGCTTCAGGGAGGCGTCGCGAGCGTTTATAGGTGAGTACTCGATTCCCATAGTGAAGTACGAACACCGAGACTAGCTGCACCACATCGAAGTCCGCCTCAGCGTCCCTTCGTCGCATCGGATAGCACTCGGCCACCAAGCCCCGCACATCAATGTGGTCTTGATGCACACCTGGACCTGGTGCGTATCGCGATAACGATGATCGAGGCAAGACCAGAACGTCCTCATCAAGCAAAGCCGCCTTAAAACGCTTGGCGTGGTACTCAGGCATGCGGGATTTCCATCCTCGGAGCCCAAAGAGCCCGGGTCCGGCGCGCATAAAGGGTGAGTGTTCGCCCCTCAGTCGAATGTTGGTTGATAGTTTCGACTTCATGGTTTGCCACGGCGTTAAACCTGCTGTACGGATCAGGCCTTTCTCAAGGGCGCCATCAACGATCTGCTTTGGCGTGAGGGGCTGGCCCGATGCCTTGAGGATGATCTCCGCCGCTGACAGGAATGATCGACTTCTCTGGTTGTTCGGGCGCACTAGGTTTCCCTCGGGGACTCACCGCTAACGAGTCGCACAACCGTGCTCTCGCCTGTGGTGCGGCCACCATTAGTGGGCGCAGGTTGGGTCGATGATTTCGGTACAGGTAGCTCGGAGTTTGTGAAGACATACTCCATAACCTGTCCGCGATGGGCGGCTGAAGCCGCAATCCGAGAGGTTCGAATCAGTACGTGCGCCTTGAATCCGTGATAGAGCTGCCGGATCGAAGGATGGTACGCATTAGAGACAATCACGGTGGTTCCGCGCCTATGTAGCTCCCGGACCACTTCGGCGAGGCGAAGCTGGTCTTGCCATGCAAATAGCTGTTCGTTATACCTGACGAATCCGTTGTTACTGTGAACCACGGTGTAAGGCGGATCAACGTAGACAACATCCCCGGTCTCGATCTCCTTCACGATGCGCGCGAAATCACCGCACTCAAGCGTTGCAGCCCTGAGCAGCTGACTCGCCTCCCGGATGACTTTCGGTTCACAGACCAGGCGGTGTGGCCTATGGCCGTACGGCACGTTGAACTCGCCTTGAAAGTTAACCCTGTAGATTCCATTGAAGGCAAGGCTTGTTAGGTACATGAGCCGGGCCGCACGGGCGAACCGGTTGCGTGGAGCGGATCCGCGCACCCGGTAGTACTCGTCCTCGGAGTTGCGGAGGCGGTGCAAACGATCGATAACAGCTTCCGGATCGTCCCTCACCGCTGCATAGCAATCGATTAGGTCGGAGTTGGTGTCATTCAACGTGGCCCTAGATGGACCCAAGCGAAAAAACATGGCGGCCCCGCCCGCGAATAGCTCGTAATACCGCTTGTAAGTCGGGGGCACGATATGGACGAGTTGTTCTAATACCCCGCGCTTTCCGCCCGGCCATCGAAGCAACGGCTTTGCCATCACGTTCGAGTACAGGGTGCGCCCGATCGACGACGAGTCATCGCCCGGAGGCCATCGTGGTAGTGCAGCTCAAGCCAGAGTGCCGATCGCTTGTGATTTTGCCAAAGCTAAATGAGAATCCGCACCCGCTCGCCCCCGACCACCCTGCCGATCCGTGCTGGCTTGTAATGCGACGTTGCCATCCTCGATTCGAATGTCGCCGTCTGCGTCTCCGGAATCGCGGCAAGTATGCCCCCGCTGGTTTGGGCGTCGCATAACAGCAACTGGTCGAACTCTGATGTCGAGCTCCAATCAACCTGGCCAGTGAAGGCGTCGAGATTGCGCCGAGTTCCTCGTGGAAACAAGTCGGTGCTCGTAAGTTCGCGCACGCCCGTGATCACCGGAACCGCTCTGAGATCGATCTCCACTCCAACTCTTAGGTTCAGCACGTGGCCGATCAGGCCAAACCCACTGACGTCGGTTGCTGCAGACACACCGGCGGCGATCATGGCATCAGCAGCAGTGTTGTTTAGTCCAGACATCATTCGTACCGCCTCGGTGGCGACGGCTGGAGGGCACGAGCCGCGCTTGATTGCGGTTGTGACTATCCCTGTCCCTATCGGCTTCGTCAGATACAAAATGTCGCCGGACCTTGCCCCGATTTGGCTGACGACGTGATCCATTGAGACCTCGCCAACCACGGCGTATCCAATCTTCGGTACCGGGTCATCAACACTGTGTCCACCGATGACGGCGACATTAGCCTCCGCCAGTTTCCGACTGCCGCCTGCAACGATCTCCTCGAGGAGTCCTGAGTGCAGCTCCGAACGCGGGAAAGCCACGATGCTCAAGGCAAAGCGCGGCGTTCCGCCCCGCGCATAGATGTCACTAAGACTGTTAGCCGCTGCAATGGCTCCGAATGCGGCGGGGTCATCGACGATTGGCGTGAAAAAATCGATAGTGGCGATCGCGGCGTCGCTAGCCGACAGCCTAAACACTGCAGCGTCCCCAAAGCGATCGCCACCAACGAGATTGGGGTCAGACTGATTCGGTAAGGCCTTCAAAACGTGGCCCAGCTCCACCGGGCTAAGCTTGCTCGCTCAACCTCCATTGCCTCCGTATTGGCTCAGGCGGAGACGATTCTCGATCGGTGTCATAGGCCGAGCATGGTACAAGGCGTCTGAAAAGAGCAGGTACTTGGCGGCTGCCCCGGCCCCGTCCGAAACTACTACGCAACTAGTACAGACAACAGTAGGCCTGTAACATTAGCTTCGCCCCCCGCTGACTCCTCCGAATTCGAAATTTGGTCGGGGGCCCGGGATTTGAACCCGGGGGCTCACGGTCCCGAACTGTGCGCACGACCTATCTGCATGAGTGCAGCCGGTGGAGCCCACGCCCGGATTCGAACCGGGGACCTTTTCCTTACCAAGGAAATGCTCTACCGCCTGAGCTACGTGGGCGTGCCGTAGGCCAACGATTCTAGAGGCGGCTAGCTTCCTGACTCCACCCGGCCCACGTCGGTCAGGATCTCCGCACGGCCCCGGATCTTGATCGCCGCCGTCAGCTCCGTGAACTGCGCCACCATCACCTCGCCTGCGTCCAGCCGCTCCGAGTGGTGCGAGCGCGTGTCCCTTCCTCGAGTCAAACCCATGATCACCACCCCATCCTCCAGCGCCTTCACGACCACGTACCGGCCGAGCGCGCCATCCTCGTCTTCGTGTTCGTGCATCTCTTCTCCTCTCACCTCATCTCATCTCAGCTCTTCCAACTCGGCTTGCCCCGGCCGTTTCCGTTCGACTGCGCCTTCGGGCGGACCGTCTCCAAACGGGTCGACGCCGGCCCCACCAGCTCGTCCAGCTCGGCCGCCAGCGCCGCGCCAGCCTGGACATGATAGCGATCGGCATGGACGGTCACCTCTCGGCTTCCAACCACCACATGTAGCACCACTTCGTCTGATCCAGGGTGACGAGCCAGCACCGCTTCCAGCCGCGCCGCCAGGCCATCGTCGCCGGATGGCAACCGCACGTGAAGCAGCTGCCGGCGCGCCACCGGCAGGCATTCCGGATCGTCCCACAGCCACGCCATGTCGGCGACCACCGACGCCGTTTCCACCTCGGCTTCCATCTCGGGCTCGACAGGAGAAGATGAGGAGCCAGTGGCTCGGGTCGAACCTGCCCGCGCATCCACCTTCCCCGCCACCACCACCACCTTGTCCGGCTCGAACAGCAGCCGCACCTGCTCGAACACCCGCGGGAACAGCACCACGTCCACCGTCCCCGTCAAGTCCTCTAGCGACGCGTACGCCATGATCTGGCCCTTCCGCGTCACCACCCTCCGCACCTCTCGCACCAGCCCCGCCACCCGAACCTCGGTGTCCTGCAGCGCGCTCGTCACCTCCACCGCCTGCGTGTCCGACAGCTTCGCCAGCTCGGCAGAAATGCGTCGCAGAGGGTGGTCGGACAGATACAGGCCGAGAAGCTCCTTCTCCAGCCGCAGCTTTTCCTCCCCCGCCATCGGCGCGACATCCATGGCAAGGCCGTAGTCGTCCGCGGTCACTTCCTCCGATCCGACCATGTCCAGCAGCGACGTCTGGCCCGACTCGCGATCACGCCGCGCCCGCTCCGCCCGCGCCACCACGTGCTCGAGGACAAAAGCCAGTCGCGCCCTCTCGCCCAGCGAGTCGCACGCCCCCGACTGCACCAGCGAGTCCAGCACCCGCTTGTTCACATCCTGGATCGCCACCGTTCGCTCGCACAGGTCCTCCAAAGACTTGAACGGACCGTCCGTATCGCGCAGCGAAACGATCGATTCGACCGCATGCTGCCCCACGTTCTTGATCGCCGCCAGGCCAAACAAGATGCGACCGTCGCTCATCGAAAAGTCGGCCCGCGAGCGGTTGATGTCCGGGGCCAGCACCTCGATGCCGCGGATCCGGCAATCCACGATCGCCGTCGCCACCTTGTCCGCCGACCCCTCCATGTGGATCAGCAGCGAGGTCATGTACTCGAGCGGATAGTTCGCCTTCAGATACGCGGTCTGATATGCGATCACCCCGTACGCCGCCGAGTGCGCGCGGTTGAACCCGTACTCGGCGAACTTCGCAATGCCGTCGAACAGCGCTTCCGACGTCGACGGCGAGATCCCACGCTCAACCGCTCCGGTCACGAACTTCGTCCGCTGCTTGGCCATCTTATGCTTGTCCTTCTTCCCCATCGCGGCCCGCAGGATGTCCGCCTCGCTCATCGTGAACCCGGCCAGCTCGCGTGCGGCCATCATCACCTGCTCCTGGTAGATCATCACGCCGTACGTCTCGCGCAGGATCGGCTCCAGGCGCTCGTGCATGTACTCGATCGGCTCGCGGCCCTGCTTGCGCGCCACATACGCGGGGATGTTGACCATCGGTCCCGGCCGGAACAGCGCGACCGCAGCCGATACGTCGGCAAACGACTGCGGACGCATGTCCATCAGCATCCTGCGCATGCCCGCGCCTTCGAGCTGGAACACGCCATGCGTATCGCCGGCGGCGAGCAGCTCATAGGTCTTGGCATCGTCGAACGGCACCGCCTCCAGGTCGATTTCGATGCCACGGTGCTCGCGCACCAGCCGCAGGCACGTGGCGATGATGTCCAGGTTCTGCAGGCCGAGGAAGTCGATCTTCAGCAGGCCGATGTCGCCGACCGCCTTCATGTCGTACTGGGTGATCACTGCATCGCTTTTCGGGCCGTACTGCAGCGGCGTGTAGCGCACCAGCGGCTCGGGCGCGATCACCACGCCGGCCGCGTGCGTGCTGACATTCCGCGACACGCCTTCCAGCGCCCGCGCCACGTCGATCAACCGCTTCTGATCCTCGTTCGACTCGTAGGCCTCGCGGAACTCCGGGACTTCCTTGACCGCATCCTCGAGCGATTTGGAACGCCCTTGCCACACCGGGATCAGCTTCGCCAGCCGGTCGGTGTCGCGCAGCGGTACCTCCAGAACGCGGCCGACGTCGCGGATGGCCGCTTTGGAGGCCATGGTCGTGAAGGTGATGATCTGGGCCACCCGATCGTTGCCGTACTTCTCCGACACGTACTTGATGACCTTCTCTCGGCCCTCCACCGAGAAGTCGCAGTCGATGTCGGGCATCGACACGCGGTCGATGTTCAAGAAGCGTTCGAAGATCAGGCCGTGCTGTAACGGATCGAGGTTCGTGATCCCCAGGCAATACGAGACCAGGCTGCCGGCCGCGCTGCCTCGCCCCGGACCCACCACGATCTCGTGCTGCCGAGCGTAGTTGTAGAAGTCCCAAACGATCAGGAAGTAGGACGCGTAGCCGGTCGCCTTGATCACCGCCAGCTCGTTCTCGGCTCGCTCTCGCGCCGCCGTGCTCGGCTCGCCGCCGTACCGCCATTTGAGCCCCTCGGCGACCAGCTTGCCCAGGTACTGGTCGGGGGCCAGCCCGTCGGGGACGTCAAACGGCGGCAGCAGCGTGGCGCCCAAAGACAGCTTGAGGTCGCACATGTCCGCCACCTCAAGCGTGCTCGCCAGCGCCTCGGGCAGGTCAGCGAACTTGTCCGCCATCTCGGCCGGCGTCTTCAAGTAGTTCTCCTGCGTCGAGAAGCGCCAGCGGTTGGGATCGTTGAACCGCGCGCCGGTCTGGAGGCACAAGAGCACGTCATGCGCCTCGGAGTCCTCCCGGTGGACGTAGTGAAGGTCGTTGGTGGCGACCAGCCGCAGGCCGAACTCCTTGCTGAAGCCGGTCAGCGCCTCGTTGACTCGATCCTGCCGGTCGATGCCGTGGCGTTGCACCTCGAGCAGGAAGCGGTCTTTGGTGAAGATGTCACGAAAAGTCGCCACCGATTCGCGCGCGCCGTCGAGGTCGTTCTCGACGACCCGGCTCGCCACCTCGCCTTGCAGGCACCCTGAGAGAGCGATCAGCCCCGCCGAATGCTCGGCCAGGATTTCCTTATCTATGCGCGGCTTGTAGTACATCCCCTCCATCTGCCCCACCGTGCAGAGCTTCATGAGGTTGAGGTAGCCCTCGTGGTTGGCGGCCAGCAGTGTGAGATGGCTCGGGTCGCGGTCGACGCGACCCTCGCGCATCAGCCGCGAGCGGGGCGCGACGTAGACCTCGCAGCCCACGATCGGCTTGATGCCGGCTTCCTTGCAGGCCTTGTAGAAATGGATGGCGCCGTACATGACGCCGTGGTCGGTGATGGCCAGGGCGGGCATCTCGAGCTTGGCCGCAGCCTCCACGAGCGGATGGATGCGGCTGGCCCCATCGAGCAACGAGTACTCGGTGTGGTTGTGGAGGTGGACGAAGGTGTTGGGGGCGTGCGGCATTCTTTAGGCTGGGTTGGCGGGACCCCGGGGATAGTCTACTGGCGCCAGATGCCCATCACCATACGTCCCGCCACCGAGGCCGACCAGCCCTCGATCCGAGGCCTCATCAAGGAAGTGCACCTGCCCCGCATGAACGTTCAGTGGCCGAACTTCCTGGTCGCCGAGGACGGCGGAGCGCTGGTCGGAGTGGGTCAGGTCAAGTCGCACGGCGACGGAAGCCGGGAGCTAGCCTCGATCGCGATCGTGCCTAGGCGCCAGGGCGAGCAGATCGGGACCGCGCTCATCAATGCACTCCTCGCGCGCGAACCGGGCGTCGTCCTGCACCTGTCTTGCCGGCGCGAGCTCGAGGG
>Ga0070697_100000753_pt1 | contig 24163 bp, 23 predicted proteins | sample KBSK1501metaG_FD_65475 | JGI IMG/M metagenome (GOLD analysis project Ga0070697, IMG submission 65475) | Corn, switchgrass and miscanthus rhizosphere microbial communities from Kellogg Biological Station, Michigan, USA - KBS K1-50-1 metaG | ecosystem: Host-associated > Plants > Roots >...
CTGTTGATCCTGTCGTTCCGCCGTCGCCGCCGGGCCCTCGAGACGTTCGGGGAGCTGCGGCTCGTGCGCAGGCTTTCGACCAGCGCGAGTCTCGAGCGGCGGGTCATCAAGGGGGTGCTCCTGGTCGCGGCGGCCTTCTTCCTGGTTCTGGCCCTGGCGCGGCCTCAATGGGGCGCCGGTCTGGAGACGGTCGCCCGGCGGGGGATCGATGTGATCATCGCCGTCGATACCTCGACCAGCATGCTGGCGGAGGACGTCAAGCCGAACCGGTTGGCCCAGGCGAGGGCGGCGGTGTCGTCGTTCATCGATCTGCTGCACGGGGACCGCGTCGGTCTCGTGGCCTTCGCGGGCACCGCCTACGTCGCGTGCCCGCTGACTCTCGACTACGGCGCCGCGGACATGTTCGTCGACGTGCTGGACACGGATCTCATCCCCGTGCAGGGGACGGCCATCGCGGAGGCCATCGAGAAGTCGATCGGCGCCTTCCGGCAGGGGGAGCGCCGCTACAAAGTCCTGGTGTTGATCACCGACGGAGAAGATCACGAAGGAAACGTGGCGGGGGCCGCGCGCGCCGCCGCCGCGGAAGGGATTACCATCTACACGATCGGGGTCGGGAGCCCCGCCGGCGAGCCGATCCCGCTGCGCAACGCCCGGGGCGATATCATCGGGTATAAAGAGGATCGGGCCCATCGCAAGGTCACCAGCCGGCTGGGAGAGGGCGACCTGGAGTCGATCGCCCTGGCGACCGGCGGCAAGTACTTTCGCTCGACGGCGGAGGGGATCGAGCTGCAGCGGGTCAACGAGGAGATCTCCCGCATGGACCAGAGGACGCTGTCGGGGCGGACGATGATCGCCTACGAGGAGCGCTACCAGATTCCGCTCGGGGTCGCCATCGTCCTGCTGGCCCTCGAAGCCGCCCTCGTCGATCGGCGGCGGTCGGGCCTTCCGGCGGCCGATGCGAGCCGCGGCCAGGAGGCGGCGTGAGTCGCGCGGCGCGGTACGCCGTTCCGTCCGTGCTCCTGGTCCTGGCCTTCGCGTCCGCGGCGACGGCCGACGAGGCCGCCTCCAAGAACAACCAGGGCAACCGGCTGTACAACCAGAAGAAGTACGACGATGCCCTGAGGCTGTACACCGATGCCCAGGCGTCCCGACCGGACGCCTCGGAGCTGCACTACAATATCGGCAACGTCCTGTTCCGCAAGAAGGAATACGACAAGGCCGTCGAAGAGTATCTGCGGGCTCAGGCGGCGGCGAACCCGGCGCTGTCCGAGGCGGCCACCTTCAACCGCGGCAACGCGCTGATGGTGCAGGGACGGCTGGAGGACGCGGTCAAGGCCTACGTCCAGGCGCTGCGGGCCCGGCCCGACGACGCGGACGCCAAACGCAACCTGGAGCTGGCTCTGCGCATGCTTCAGCAGAAGAAGCAGGAGCAAAAGCAGCAGAACAACCCGGATCAGAACCAGCAGCAGAAGCAGCCGCCGCAGCCGCAGGGAGGCGGGAAGACGCCCCAGCAGAAGCGACCGGGGGAGATGAGCGAGGAGGAGGCCCGGCAGGTCCTTCAGGCGCTTGCGCAGGAGGAGAAAGAAGGGATCAAGAAGCACGCGCGGGCGGCGAGCGGGGATCGACCTCCACTGGAGGAGGACTGGTGAGCGCGACCGGTTCGCGTGAGCGAGGAAGACCGGGGTCACGGCTCGCCGTGTGGCTCGGCATCGCCCTGGCGCTCGCCCTGTTGCCCGGATTCCGTCCGGGATTCGCCCAGGACGCCAGCGTGCGCGCCCAGGCCGATCGAACGCGTGTCGACGAAGGGGGACAGGTCGTTCTCACGATCGAAATCTCGGCGGCGAACCTCGGTGATGTGGCGCCGCCCGACGTCTCCGGAATCGTGGACTTCGACATCGTCGGCGGGCCGATGAGCTCGTCGCGTTTCCAGTGGATCAACGGCAGGACCTCGGCCACCAAGTCCTTCGCCTACGTCCTGCGTCCACGCAAGATCGGCAGCCTGACGATTCCGCCCCTCGGTCTTCTGGTCGGCGGCAAGACCTACCGCACCGGGTCGATCGAGGTCGAGGCGATCCCGGGAGGAGGAGGGTCGCCGGGGCAGCGCGGCATGCCACCGGCCCAGGTTCAGCGCGGCGGCCCGGGGCAGCCGAGCGGTCCGGGTCAATTCGGGGGGGCGGGGCGGCTCGGCCCACCCGGTCGTGCCCAGACCCCGGCGGAGCCGGCCCCGCAGGTGACGGTCGTCGCCGATGTGGACACCCGGACCGCCTACCTCGGGCAGCAGATCACGCTGCGGGTCCTGCTCGACACCCAGACGGAGATCCTGAACCTCGGCATGAAGGATACGCCGACGTTCCCCGGCTTCTGGACGGAGGAAATCAAGCTTCCCGAGAACCTCGAGATGAGACGGGTGCAGCGGGGAACCGAGGTGTACAACGAATACACGTTGATGAAACGGGCGTTGTTCCCGACCGGCAGCGGCGCGCTCACCGTTCCCGCCATGACCTACCAGATCCAGGTGCGGCGACGCAGCCAGGATCCGATCGAATCGTTCTTCTTCACGCCGACCGAGACCATCACGCGCCGGACCGAGCCGATCACGATCCGCGTGGAGACGCTGCCGGTCGCGTCGCGACCGCCCGATTTTTCCGGAGCCGTCGGAAACTTTACGCTCACCGTGAACGCCGATCGCAAGGAGACGCGCGTCAACGACGCGATCGGTATCAAGGTGAAAATCGCCGGGGAGGGGAATCTGAATGCCGTGAGTTCCCCGCCGCTGGCGGAGCTGAGCGACTTCAAGGAGTACGCTCCCAAGGTCACCTCGTCGTCCTCGGTGGTCGGGGAGCGGCTGCGCGGCGAGAAGACCTGGGATTACGTCCTGATCCCTCTGGCGGCGGGTGCCCAGACGATTCCGCCCGTCAGCTTCTCCTTCTTCGATCCGAGAGCGGGCCAGTACCGCACGGTGTCGAGCGGAGCCATTCCGATCCAGGTCGCGCGCGCGGCCGACGGCAGCGTCGGCACGGGTGGCACCTTCGTCTCCCAGAGCGATGTCCGTCAGCTGCGGAAGGATATCCACTTCATCAAGCAGGCGGGCGACGGTCTTGCCGACCGCTCGAGACTATTCTATCGGGCGCCGCTGTTCATGGCGCTGCTGGTGCTTCCGGTGGTCGCCAACCTGGGAGTCTACGTGTTCACGCGCCGGCGTGAATCCCTGCACGCCAACGCGCGGCAGCGCCGGGAGCGCAAGGCGCGCTCCCAGGCCCGAAGGCGCCTGAAAGACGCGCGCCGGCGCCTGTCCCCTTCGACCTCGCGGGCGTTCTATGCCGAGGTGGCGCGCGCCCTGACCGAGTACGTCGCTGCGAAATTCGACGCCGCCGCCGCCGGGCTCACGCACGATCGGATCGAGGAGCTGCTGGCCTCCCGTGGATCGGCCGACGAGGATCGTCGCGAGTTCCACCGTTGCCTGGAGGCGTGCGACTATGCGCGCTTCGCTCCCACCTCCTCGGACGACAAGGAGATGCGGCGGTCGCTTCATGCCGCGGAGGAGATTCTCGTCCGGCTCGAGCGGTCCTTGAGCGCATGAGACGGCGTCGGAAGGCGCTGGCGGGGCTGCTGCTCCTGTGCTCGGTCGTCGCGACGCGCGTGGCGCGCGCCTCGACGCCCCGCGAGCTGTTCGAGGCGGGGAACAACGCGTACGAACAGGAGCGATTCAACGACGCGGCCTCCTCCTACGAGAAGATCCTGGGCTATGGCGTCAGCGACCCGCGCGTCCTGTACAACCTCGCGAACTCCTATTTCAAGCTGGGCAAGCTGGGCGCGGCCATCCTCTATTACGAACGGGCGCTGCGCCTCGACCCCTCCGACCGTGACACACGCGACAACCTCGATCTGGCCCGCGGGTTGATCCGCGATCGGGTCACCGAGTCGGAAATCCCGTATCCGGTGAAGGTCGTGCGGGATGTCCTCGACGGGCTCTCCGCCAACCTCGTCGGGGCGTTCTTCCTGATCGTCTACCTCGCGGACGGCGCTCTCGTGGGGCTTCTCCTCCTGGCGCGCGGACCGACCCGCCGGCGTGTCCTCGGCTACTGCGCCGCGACCGTCGGACTCGTGGCGCTGGCCGGTGGCGTGGCGCTCGCCTACAAGATCGAGCAGGTGACCGCCGCCCGGGCCATCGTCATGGCGGACAAGGTCGATGTTCTGAGCGGTCCGGCCGCGGACAACACAGTCCTGTTTACGGTGCACGAGGGGACCCGCCTCGAAGTGCGCAACCGCCGCGACGGCTGGTTCCAGGTCAGCCTGCCGAACGCGATGAGCGGATGGGTCCCGATCGGATCGGTGGAGAAGGTGTGATCGGCCTGTACGTGCACGTCCCTTACTGCACGGTGCGCTGCAGCTATTGCGATTTCTACCTGGTGCCGGCGCGCGGTCGCGACACGGGGGCCTATCTCGACGCGTTGTGCAACGAGATCGCCGCGGTCGAGGCGCCGCTCAGGGGTCGTCCTGCCGACGCGGTGCACTACGGCGGCGGCACGCCGTCCCTCCTGACGCCCGCGCAACTGGCGCGCTCCCTCGGCGCGCTCCGCTCGTCCTTCACGGTCCAGCCCGGGGCGGAGATCGCCCTCGAGGCGAACCCGGAGGACATCGCCGCGGCGCGCCTCGAGGAATGGGCGGCCACGGGGTTCACCCGGCTGTCCATCGGGGTGCAGTCGTTCGACGACGCGCTCCTGAAGGTCATGCGCCGGCCGCACGACGCCGGAGCGGCCGCCACGGCGCTCGCCGTGGCGCGGAGGTCGGCGTTGCGGAGTCTGGGGGTCGATCTCATCCTGGGGCTGCCGGGGCAGACACCCGCCCGGGCCCTCGAAGACATCGCGCGCGTCGTGGACCTCGGCGTCGACCACGTGTCCCTCTATCTGCTCGAGGTGCATCCGCGAACGCGTCTGGGGAGGGAGGTGGCGCTGGGGAAACGCCGGCCGATGGACGACGGGACGGGCGCGGCGCTCTACGAAGCGGCGGCCGATCGTCTCGAGAGCCGCGGATACGAGCACTATGAGATTTCGAACTTCGCCCGGCCCGGTCATCGCAGCCGGCACAACACGAAATACTGGACCGACCAGGAATTCCTCGGCTTCGGGCCCGCGGCGCACTCGTACTTTGCCGGGCGACGCTGGTCGAACGCGGCTCATCTCGAGGATTACCTGGCGCGGGGCGGTGTCGGCGGGCGCCGCATCGTCGATGAGACGCCGCGCTCCACGCGGGCCGCGGAAGCGCTGATTGCGGGTCTCCGCCTCGCCGAGGGCGTCGATCTCGACCGGCTGCGCCGCAGGTACGGAAACGACTTCACGGCGCCCCCGTCCGATGGGGTGGCGGATCTCGAGGCGGCGGGTCTTCTCGTGGTCGATGCCGGGCATCTTCGTTTGACCCGGCGCGGGCGGCTTCTGTCGAACGAGGTCTTCGAGCGGCTGGCTCTCTAGTTGACGTAGCCCAGCGACCTCAACCGCTGCCGTTGCTCCGGATCCAGGTCGTCCGGTGAGACCGGAGGGGCGCTTCCGTAGTCGACGAAGCGCTCCAGCTCGCCGAACAGCCGCGGGCGCGCGGTCGAATCGGCGCCACCCCCGACGAGATCGCGCGTCTCGCCCGGGTCGTCGATCAGATCGTAGAGCTCCTCGATGTCCCCGCCCGGCCGGGGAACATGGATCAGCTTGAAGCGACCGTCGAACGCGGACGACCATTTCCCCGAAGGGCCCGGGATATAGAAGCGGCGGTTCTCCGGGTGGATGAGCTGGTAGTCGCTCTCGGCGAACACGGTGCGGCGCCCGGGTGCGGCCGCGTACTCTCCGCCATCGCCCCCGCCTCCCGACCCACCGGCGATCAAGAGCGGCCTCCCGTCGACGCTCTGCAGACGTTCGATCCCCAGAAGGGCCACGATGGTCGGCGCGATGTCGACGTTCTCCGCGAGCGCGTCGATCCGGGTCCCCGCCGCGACACGCCCCGGGAAGCGGATGATGAGAGGGACGTGCAGGGTTTCCTGGTACAGATACTCACCGTGAGCGAAGTAGTACCCGTGCTCTCCGAGGCTCTCGCCGTGGTCCGCCGTGAACACCACGAGCGGGGGGGGCGCACCGGGCTCCGCCAGGGCATCGAGCAGGCGGCCCAGGGCGGCGTCCACCTGCGCGATCTCGCCGTCGTAGAGGGCCCTGACGTGCTCGACCTGGCGTGGGGTCAGACGGTTCTCGAAGATGACCTGACCCTTGGTCAGACGCCGGGCGTCGAGATCGTCGTACAGGGTGAACGGCCCGTTGAAATCGGGGTCGAACTTCGTGTCGAACGGCGGGTCAGGCCGGTACGTCCAGTGGGGGTCGAGATAGTGGACCCAGAGAAAATACGGCCGTCCCCGGGAGCGTGACGCGAGCCACTGGATCGCCTCCGTGGTGATCGGCCGCGCGGAGTCGCTATCCCAGCGCTCCGGCGGGTTGTCGTACCGGTCGAACCCCTGCTCGAATCCCTGGCCCGGCTTCAGGAACAGGTTGGAGACGAAGGCGGCCGTGTCATACCCCTCGTTCTTGAGAATCTCGGCCAGCGTCAGGTTGACGGGCGCCAGGGACGAGAACAGACCGCGCGCCCCGTGCGTCTTGGGGTAGCGTCCGGTCACGATCGAGGCCACCGCCTGCGTCGTCCGCGGCAGCGTGGTGAAGGCGCGCTCGAACAACGCCCCCTCCATGGCCAGTCGATCGATGTGCGGCGAGGTCGGTCGCGTGTAGCCGTAGCAGCCCAGGTGGTCCGCGCGCAGCGTGTCGACGGTGATCAGGACGATGTTCGGCCGGGGGGTGTGGGGAGCGCATGCGGTCAGGCACAGCGCGGCCACGATCACGAAACGAGAACCGATCATCCTCCGGGATTATAGCGCCTTGCCCGATTCCCATCGTGTAGGATCGCCGCATGAGCCGCGCCGGCAGCAGTCCGGGGGCCGAGGACGGTGTCTTGAAAAAAAAGGCACCGGCCTGGCCGGCCGGTGCCCGGGGATCCGACGGCGAGAGATCAGGAGGCGGCGCGGCCCTTCTTCGGTTCGGCGGGTGTGACGGCCTCCGGGGCCGCCTCGTGCACCTTGATCTTTCTGGGTTTCGCCTCATCCGCCTTCGGCAGGACGACCTCGAGAACACCGTCCCGGTAGGTCGCCTTGATCTGCTCGGCGTTGATCCTCGTGGGAAGGACGAAGCTTCTCGAGAAGGAACCATAGAATCGCTCGAGACGATAGGCGTTCTCGGCGTCGATCCGGCGCTCCTGCTTCTTCTCCCCGCGCAGGGTGAGCGTGCCGTTTTCGACGCTCACGTCGATGTCGTCACGGCTGACGCCGGGAATCTCAGCCCGCAGGACGACGCGATCTCCCTCCTCCTCGATGTCCACGGCAGGGAGCCAGGCCGCGGCGACCTGCCCGGGCGCGAGGCGGAGGAGCGGATCGTTGAACATGCGGTTCATGCTATCTGAAAGGGTGGCCAGTTCTCGTAGCGGTTCCCAACGAATCAGGTTCATCATTCGTGTTTCCTCCATGGTGGCCGATTGGGCTTTCACGTCGATTAATCTATAACTTGATAGTGTCATTGTCAAGTTTTATTAGTGTTATGATGCTATATATAATAAATATATTGTTATCAATAGTTCCAGAGTACATGCCGGCTTCATGCTGCGATACAGGCGACGGGACGCCCCGGCGGGCACGCCTTGATCGCCGATCGGTGCTGCACTAGAATTCCGGCGTCTTCACCGCGATTCCCGGAGGGCGACATTGGATTTCGAGCAGACGGAAGAGCAGAAGCTGACGCGCCAGACGGTTCGCGAGTTCGCTGAGAAAGAGATCGCCCCGCGGTCCCTTGAATTCGACGAGACCCAGGAGTTCCCGCTCGACTTGATGCGGAAGCTCGGAAACATGGGGATGCTCGGGGTGCTCTTTCCGCCGGAGTACGGCGGCGCGGGGCTCAAGGCGATCGACTACGTCCTCATCATCGAGGAGCTGGCTCGCGTCGACGGTTCGATCGGTCTATCGGTCGCCGCGCACAATTCACTGTGCTCGAATCACATCTTCATGGCGGGAAGCGAGGAGCAGAAGCGGCGCTTCCTCGTCCCTCTGGCGCGCGGCGAGAAGATCGGGGCCTGGAGCCTGACCGAACCGACGGCGGGGAGCGACGCGTCCGGGACGCGCTCGACCGCGGTCCGTCACGGGCAGGATTGGGTCCTGAACGGCAGCAAGACGTTCGCCACGCACGGCTCCGTCTGCGACCTGGCGGTCGTCTTCGCGGTCAGCGACGGCAGGAGGGGGAAGCACGGCATCTCGGCGTTCGTTCTCGAAAGGGGGATGAAGGGCTTCCGATCGGGCAAGAAAGAGAACAAGATGGGGTGCCGCGCGTCCGACACGGCGGAAATCGTCATGGAGAACTGCCGCGTCCCGGCCGGCAACCTCCTGGGCCGGGAGGGGCAGGGGTTCATCGACGCCTTGCGCATCCTCGATGGAGGGCGTATCGGCATCGGGGCACTCGCGGTCGGCATCGCCCAGGGCGCCTTCGAGCAGGCCGTGACGTATGCCAGGAACCGCCGCCAGTTCGACCGGCCGATCGCCGATTTCCAGGCGGTGCAATGGATGCTGGCCGATTCGGCGATGGAGATTCACGCGGCGAGATTGCTCGTCCAGAGAGCCGCGTTCCTGAAGGACGCGGGCCAGGACGTCACGCGCGCCGCCTCGATGGCGAAGCTGTACGCCTCGGAGATGGCGGTGCGCGTCGCCAACCGGGCCGTGCAGATTCATGGCGGCTACGGGTACGTCAAGGAGTACCCGGTGGAGCGGGCCTACCGGGACGCGAAGATCTGCACGATCGGCGAGGGGACCTCCGAAATCCAGCGTCTGGTCATCGCCCGGCAGCTCCTGGGGGTGGCGCCCGAGCGGACCTCCTGATGGAGGACCTGGCGCGCGCCCTCATGGGCGGGGACTCCGCGGCCCTCGCGCGGGCGATCTCGCTCGTGGAGGAGGGCACCCCGCGCGGCGAGACGATTCTGGCCGATGTCTTTCAACAGACGGGCCGGGCCTCGGTCATCGGCATCACCGGACCACCGGGTGTCGGCAAGAGCAGTCTCGTCAACCGCCTGGTCTCCCTGTACCGCGCGCGGGCCGGTCGTGTCGGTGTCGTTGCGGTCGACCCGAGCAGCGCCTTCACCGGCGGGGCCGTCCTGGGCGATCGAATCCGCATGCAGGAGCACACTCTCGACCCGGACGTGTTCATCCGCTCCATGGCCACCCGGGGACGATTCGGCGGCCTGAGCCGGGCCACGCGGGACGCGGTCGATCTCATGGATGCCGCGGGGCGCAGCCCGATCCTGATCGAGACCGTCGGTGTGGGTCAGGACGAGGTCGACATCGTGCGGGTGGCCGACACCGTTCTCGTCGTCCTGACGCCGGGCCAGGGTGACGATATCCAGGCCATCAAGGCCGGGCTCCTCGAGATCGCGGACCTGTTCGTCGTCAACAAGGCGGATCATCCCGGGGCCGATCGGCTGGCCTCGGACCTCGAGGGCCTTCTGGCTCTCGGCGAGGAGCGTGACTGGACGCCTCCCATCATCATGACCGTGGCCAGCGAGGGCAGGGGAGTCGAGGAGCTCGTCGGCGCGATCGAGCGGCACGGCGCCTTCCTGCGGAGCGGGGACGGCCTCGAAAAACGCCGGCGGTCGGCGGTTTCGGTGCGTCTCATGGAGATCCTTCATCACCGTCTCATGACCGGCGTCCTCGCGACCGGATTCGGCGAGTCGACCTTGGAGCGCTACGAGACCCGTCTGGTGCGTCGACAGATCGACCCCTACACGGCGGCGCGCGAGGTGCTGGGCAGCCTCAGGACCGGGCCCGTTCCGGATTCGGGCCGGGCGACGGTGCTCGACCATCTGGGCGTCGCGGTGCGGGCGATCGAGGAGCGCCTCGCTCTGTACCGTGACGTTCTCGGTCTGGAGCTGGTCGGTGTCGAGGAGGTCGCCGGAGAGGGCGTCCGGGTGGCGATGCTGCCGGCGGGACGAACGCGCATCGAGCTGCTCGAGCCGACCGGGAAGGGCACCGCCGTGGGCCGCTTCCTGGAGACGCGCGGCGAGGGAGTCCATCACCTGTGCTTCGAGGTCGAGGACCTCGGGGCGGCCGTGGAGCGGTTCAAGAGCGCGGGTCTGGAGATCGCGGGGGCCGCGGATCGGGCGGGCGCGGAAGGCTCCCGTATCGCCTTCATCCATCCGCGGGGAACGGGAGGTGTCCTGATCGAGCTGCGGGAGAAAAGCAAGACAGAGCCGGGGTCGGCTCCATGAACAGGGTCGTGCGTGACGCCGACGAGGCGATCCGGGACATCCCGGACGGGGCCACGCTCATGGTCGGGGGGTTCGGTTTGTGCGGCATCCCCGAAAACCTGATCGCGGCTCTGCGGCGCCGGGGGACGAAGAACCTCACGGTCATGAGCAACAACGCGGGCGTCAGTGATTTCGGGCTCGGCCTCCTCCTGCGCAGCCGGCAGATTCGCAAGATGATCGCGACGTATGTCGGTGAAAACGATCTGTTCGAGCAGCAATTCCTGTCGGGCGAGCTGGAGGTCGAGCTCCTTCCCCAGGGCACCTTCGCCGAGAAAATCCGGGCCGGCGGGGCGGGCATCGCGGCGTTCTACACGCCGACCGGGTACGGGACCATCGTCGCCGGGGGGAAGGAGACGCGCCGGTTCGGCGACCGCGACTATGTCCTGGAGACCGCCCTCAAGGCGGACTTCGCCCTGGTCAAGGGCCACATCGGCGATCGACTCGGCAACCTCGTGTACCGGAAAACGGCCCGCAACTTCAATCCGATCATGGCGACCGCCGCGCAGGTCACCATCGCCGAGGTGGAGCGGCTGGTCGAGCCCGGCGGGATCGATCCGGAGCAGGTTCACACACCCGGGGTCTTCGTGAGCCGTATCTTCCAGGGGACCGGCTATGAAAAGCGAATCGAGCAGAGAGTTCATCGTCAGGCGGGCGGCCGCTGAGCTGCGGGACGGCTATTGCGTCAACCTCGGCATCGGCATGCCGACGCTGGTGGCCAATTACGTCCCGCAGGGTCTCCGGGTGACGTTCCAGTCGGAGAACGGCATGCTGGGGGTCGGGCCGTTCCCGCTGCCGGGAGAGGAGGACCCCGATCTCATCAATGCCGGCAAACAGACGGTCACCGAGACCCCGGGCTGCTCGTATTTCAGCAGCGCCGACTCGTTCGCGATGATTCGCGGCGGCCATGTCGACCTGACGATCCTGGGGGGGCTCGAGGTGGACGAGGAGGGCAATCTCGCCAACTGGATGGTTCCCGGCGTGATGGTGAAGGGAATGGGGGGCGCCATGGATCTGGTGGCGGGCGCGCGCCGCGTGGTCGTCATGATGACGCACACGACGAAAGAAGGGGAGCCGAAGATCCTGGGCCGCTGCCGGCTGCCGCTCACGGGAGTGAACGTCGTCGATCGGATCATCACCGACCGCGCGGTGATCGACGTGGAGACGGAGGGACTCATCCTGCGCGAGATCGCCCCGGGGACGACCGTCGATCAAATCGCCGCGTCCACGGGCGCCCGGCTGATTCCCGACCCGCGCGGCGTGAGGGTCATGCTGGACGCCGGATGAACGCGTCCGTCCCGCTCGCTCCCGGCTCGTTCGTGATCGCGTATCTGCAGAATCCGCGCGATCGCTTCTGGGGCGTTCTCCGCTCGCTCGACACCGCGGGTCTGGTCATCGAAGGAATCGATCTCAACTCGTTCGACGACTGGGTGCGTCAGGCCGCGGAGGGCGGCGAAGCATTGGCCCTGTCGACGGTGTTCTTTCCGCTCCTGCGCGTGGAGAAGCTTCTCCTCGATACCGAGAGCGGGGGCGTGCCATCGATGGCGATGCGTTTCGAGAGACGGGTGGGCCGCCCGGTCCTGGAGTTTTTGGCTCGAACTCCGTCCTAACGTGCCCGGCGCGCCGAGTCGTTCCGCCCCGCGCTCGAGATGACACGGTCGCGCCCCGTCTGCTTGGCCAGGTAGAGCGCCTGATCGGCCTTTTCCAGCAGACCCTGGACGGTCCCCGGGTAGTCGGCGGGATAGGCCGCGATCCCCACGCTGATCGTGGTCTTCAGCAGATCGTCACCGACGCGGACCTCGAGATTGCTGATCCGCGTGCGGATGCGCTCGGCGATGCGCGTGGCGCCGTCCAGATCGGTTTCCGGCAGGAGAATGCAGAACTCCTCTCCGCCGTAGCGGCAGGGTATGTCGGCCGCGCGCATGGTCTCCCGGATCACCTCGCCGACACGCTGCAGGTAGCGATCACCTGCCAGGTGGCCCATGCGATCGTTGATCTCCTTGAACGAATCGAGATCGAGCATCAGTGCGGTGAACGTGCTTCCGTAACGCCGGGCGCGCGCCTGCTCTTCCGTGAGCTTGCGGAAGAAGAAGTCACGCAGGTACAGGTGTGTCAGCTGGTCGACCGTCGCCATCTGGAAATTGCGGGCGTTCTCCAGCGCGACCGCGGCCTGCTGCGCGATGGTGGTGAACACCGACAGATTGTCGACCGAATAGGCCCCCGGGCGCGGGCTCTCGACGCACAGCACCCCGATCGTCTCGCCGCTGAAGATGAGAGGAGTGGACATGATCGAGCGGATATCAGGCGCCAGGATGACCGGGGCGCACTGGATGGAATCGCGGTCCACCTCGAGATCCTGAACCAGCAGCGGACGTCTGGCCTCGACCGCCCAGGCGGTGAAGCCCTGGCCCAGGGCGCGCTCGGAACGCGGCAGCACGACACCCTCGCGCGCCACATACTCCAGGTAGGACTCGTGCGGAATCCTGTGGTAGAGCGACAGGAAAAGATGGGGCGCGTCGAGGATCCGCTGCACGTGGCGGCTGACCTGGGCGAAGACGACCTCCGGGTCGAGGCTGGTGCTGATCTCCCTGCCGATGGTGTTCAGGATGCGCAGTTCGCGCGAGCGATCCTGGAGCTGCTCGTTGGCCTCGCTCAGATCGTTGCGCGCCTGGTTCAGCTTCTTCAGAAGACCGCTGCCGAGAAGGATGGTCGTCGCCAGGGGAAGGTAGCCCCAGATCCCGGCGGCGGCGTACAGGAGCGCCAGCCCCAGGGTCAACGGCATCGTGAACACCTCGAGCGAGGTGAGATAGCGGAAATAGGTCACAAGATGCGGCCACACCGGCTCGCCCTTCAGCAGCATCGCCATCACCATGATCGCGACGTTCGTCAGGTTGTAGGCGAGAAACAGCGCCGCCACCGACAGGACCGTGCCCCACGTCAGGGTATGGAAATCCCAGTACGTTCCCAGGGCGCTCGAGAGGTATTGACCGGCGACGGCCGTGGCCACGAGCCCGCCGGTGTTGAGGCTCAGCACCTGCAGGAACGGACTGCGCATGCGCGATTCCCGCACTCTCAGGTGACAGCCGAGGACCGCGCCGCCGAAGGCGACCGCCATCGGCAGCGGCCGGGGCAGCACGCACAGGGCCGTCATGAGGTAGGCCATGTCCAGAGAGATCGACAGGCTGGCGCGCGGATAGATCGAGAAACTGAAGTACCACGCGAAACCGATGAACATGGAGAAGACGATGACCGAGAGCATCTCCGCTCTCACCATCTCGTACGCGGAGAACAGATCCCATGCGACCATCGAGGTGGCGCAGGCGCCCAGGGTGTAGGCGTAGAGCCGGAACCTCCCCTCGCGGCGATCGGACGCCTTCTGCTGCTCCAGCTTCTCTGCGACCATCAGTGTCCCGGCGATCGACACACATCCCCCTAAGTCCTTGAGACAGCAAATCTAGGCGCGGGGCCCGGGCGGCGCAAGGAGACCCGGCCCGGCCTGTCGACCTGGTCCGCCGTCCGGCAGTCGGGAGATTGACAGCCCCCGCGGCAACCCCTAAACTGCCCTGGGTCAAGCTGTTGCTCGGACACCCCCCTCGGCGCCACCACCTGCCCCCGTGGAGGGGTCTTCTGGAGGCGACGAACCATGCAACCGCACCGGGGTATCGGCGTGAGCCGGCGACGCCGTGAGACGCTGGTACTCACCCTGCCTGCCGACCCGGATCTGTGGCGCCTGACCGGCCTGGTGAGCACCCACTTCTTCCGACAGAGCGGCATCGGTGCCGCCGCCGCGCGAAGGGTCGGGCGGTCGGTCGCCCTGCGCTGCCGCGCGCTGGCGCGCGCCGCGCGCCGCCCGCAGGCGAGGGCCTCCACCTTGATCCTTCGGCTCGGAACCCACGCCTCGTTCCTCGAGGTGCTGGGCCGGACCGGCCGCGGTCCGCGGATCTGTCTGGCCCGGATCGAACGACCGAAGTCTGCTTGAGACCCCGCGAACCGATCGCGCTGGTGCTGGGGGCCGGCGGTGCGCGCGGCGTGGCGCACGCCGCCGTGCTCCGCTGCCTGCGCCGGGAGCGCGTGCCGATCGACGCGATCGTCGGGTGCAGCGTCGGCGCCATCGTCGGGGCGATGTACGCGGCGGTGGGGATGGACCCCGACGAGATGCTGGAGGCGTCGCGCCGTCTGACGCCGATGTCCCTGCTCGCCTTCGCCCTGTCGCGGTGGAGGCTCCCCTTCGCATCCCGGGCCGCGCTGCGCCGTTCCGGGGCGATCCCGGGTTACCTCGAACGTCTCGATCGCGCCTCCTTCGAGCATCTGCATCATGGGGTCCGGCGGCTCGGGGTCCTCGTGTTCGATCTGCTCCGCCGCGAGGAGCTCCTCGTGCTGGGCGGACCCGACCAGCCCGCCGGGCTGCCGGTGGCATCGGCCGTGAAGGCGTCCGCGGCGATCCCGGTGCTCTTTCCGCCCCTGCGCGTCCGGTTGGGGGGCCGGACACGCTACCTGGCGGACGCCGGTTGGTTCACGGCGGTGCCGGTCGAACGGGCCTTTGCTCCGCCGCTGCGCGCCGGGCGGGTCATCGCCGTCGATCTGTCGCTGCGCGTCTGCCCGAGGCAGTCCCGGCGCGGCTACTGGCAGGACCTCGAGGAGGACTGCGGCGACCGTCTGGTGGTTCTTCGGCCCGACGTGCGCGGCTGCGGCACGATATTCTCCCGGCGTGCCGACCCGGCGCGCCTGAGCGATGCGGCGGAACAGGCGGTCGAGGAAAACCTCGGTGCCCTGCGGGCGTGGGGGCGGCCGGCGCCGTGACAGCTCCCCGGGAAGCCGCGCCTGCGGCCCCTTTCTTGACACCCCCCGTGCGTGCTGCTAGCATCCGCTCCCTCTCGCGGGGAGGGCCATGAGCGCGCTCGGCGTGATCGGCGGCAGCGGTCTCTACGAGATGGCCGGCCTCGACGATCGCCGTGAGGAGGCCGTCGCCACCCCCTTCGGCGAACCGTCCGATCGGTTCGTGCTGGGGCGTGTCGGCGGTCGGGACATCGCGTTCCTGGCGCGTCATGGCCGCGGGCACCGTCTGGCGCCTTCCGAGATCAACTTCCGCGCCAATCTCCTCGGTTTCAAGATGCTCGGGGTGGAGCGCCTCGTCTCGATCAGCGCCGTCGGCAGCCTGCGCGAGCAGCTCCGCCCGCTCGACGTGGTGATTCCCGATCAGTTCATCGATTGGACGCGCCAACGCCCCTCCACCTTCTTCGGCTCCGGAATCGTGGCGCACGTGTCGCTGGCCGACCCCGTCTGCCCGGTCCTGGGCGCGGCGCTCCATGAATCGGCTCAGGCGTGCGGCGCCAGCGCCCATCGCGGCGGAGCCTACCTGTGCATCGAAGGGCCGCAGTTCTCCACCCGGGCCGAATCGCACCTGTACCGTTCGTTCAATGCCGATGTCATCGGCATGACCAACGCGCAGGAGATGAAGCTGGCCCGCGAGGCCGAGATCTGCTACGCCACGCTCGCCATGGTGACCGACTACGACTGCTGGCGCGCCGGGAGCGAGGCGGTGACCGTGGAAGAGGTCGTGGCCCGTCTCAACGACAATGCCGCCATGGCCCGATCGATCCTGGTTCGCGTCCTGGGCGGTCTGCCGTCGTCACGAACGTGCGCCTGCGCCTCGGCGTTGCGCAACGCCATCCTGACCGATCCCGCCCGGGTGCCCGCCGAGACCCGCGAGCGCCTGCGTCTCATCGTCGGAAAGTACCTGGACTGATGTCCCTCCTGGTGGTCGGGTCGGTGGCGTTCGATTCGGTGAAGACCCCCTACGGCGAGGCGGAGGAGGTCCTCGGGGGATCGGCCACTTACTGCGCCGTGGCAGCGTCGTATTTCACGAACGTGCGCATGGTTGCCGTGGTCGGCGAGGACTTCGGCGACGAGCCGATGCGCCTGTTGTGCGGGCGGGGCATCGACGTCTCCGGTGTCGAGGTGCAGAAGGGCAGGACCTTCCGCTGGTCCGGGGTGTATTCGGACGACCTGAACGAGCGCACGACCCTGGCCACCCATCTCAACGTGTTCGAGACGTTCCAGCCGAAGCTGCGGCCCGAGGATGCCGCCGCCCCCAATCTGTTCCTGGGTAACATCGATCCGGACCTGCAGACGCAGGTCCTGCGACGCTTGAAACCCCGTCTGTGCGCCTGCGACACGATGAATTTCTGGATCCAGGGCAAGAACGAGGCGGTCAGGCGTCTGTTGTCCGAGGTCGACGGTCTGATCATCAACGACTCCGAGGCCCGTCTCCTGGCGGGGGAGTTCAACACGGTCGTGGCGGCCCGCCGCCTGTTGTCGCTGGGTCTGCGGTTTCTGGTGATCAAGCGCGGGGAGTACGGCGCGGCGCTGTTCGCCGGCGGGCATTACTTCGCCGTGCCCGCCTACCCGGTCGAGCGCCCCGTCGATCCGACCGGCGCGGGCGACAGCTTCGCCGGTGGGTTCATGGGGCATCTGGCGCGGAAAAACGATGCCTCGGATCGGGCCCTGCGTGAGGCGATGATCTACGGCAGCGTGCTCGCCTCGTACTGCGTCGAGGACTTCAGCCTGCGACGTCTCGTGGCGCTGACCCTGCCCGAGATCGAATCGCGGGCCTGTGAGCTGCGCGACTTTCTCAGCCTCGATGGCCCGAGTGCGCGGGGATGAGAACCGCACCGGTACAGAAAGCTCGCGTCCGGAGCGCCTTGACCGTCCTCGTCCCGGCCCTCCTCGTGCCGCCGGCCGTCCTCCTCGCCCGGGTCACGGGCAGTTCGATCGTTCTTCCCGCCCTCGCGACGGCGGTCGTTTACCCGACGCTGGCTTCGCAGGTGATGCGGGGACGTCGTCTCGCGGCGGCCGCGGCCGCCCTCCTCTGGGCGGCCAGCCTGTCCGCGTCCGTCATCGCCTGCACCGTCCGCGACCCGCGGGGAATGGAGAGCGTGGTGCTGCACGGCGCCGGCTATCGGGACGAGATGTTCGATTTCATCCGCACCGGGTCGGGCACGGAGAGCGACCCGGTCCGTTTCGTTCCGCAACATCTCCTGCATCTCGTCGTCTTCTGCCTCCTGTCGGTCGCCAGTGGAGGTCTTCTGGGTATCGGACTGGGGGCGGTTCTCGTGGGCTACATGTCGTTCTACGTCGGCTGCCTGGCGGGCGCGGGTGGGTCGCCCGCGACGGCCCTGATCCTCGGCTGGCCTCCCTGGGCGATCCTGCGCGTCGTCGCCTTCGTGATCCTCGGGATCGCGCTGTCCCAGCCTGTGCTCGAAGCACTCCGGCGGAGACTGCGCGGGCGCGCCGAGACATCTTCGGGGGCGAGCGGAGCCTGGCTCTTCGCGACGGCCGTTCGACCGTGGCGCTCGTGGTACCTGGCCGCGGGGATTCTCCTCGGCGCCGATGCGACGATGAAATACCTGCTCGCCCCGACCTGGGCGGGGCTGCTGCGCCCCTGTCTTGGCGCCTGAGCGCGCTCTCCTTGACGTCCGTCCGGCGGGCCGATACGATGCCCTTTCGTCCGGAAGCGTCTCCGGGCGCGGCGTCGGGAGCGCCATGGCCATGCGGTCGGTCGGTGGAAACCTGGATGGAGCCGGGCTGAGGATCGCCCTGGTCGTCAGCCGATTCAGCGACTTCATCTCCGAGCGGCTGCTCGAGGGAGCGCTCGACTGCCTGCGGCGTCATGGCGTACAGGAGCAGGACATGACGGTGGCGCGTGTCCCCGGCGCCTTCGAGATACCGGTCGCGGCGCGCCGGCTGGCTCTCTCGAAGAAATTCGATGCCGTGGTCTGCGTCGGCTGTGTGATCCGGGGAGAAACGACGCACTACGAGCAGATTTGCGCCGAGGTGGCCCGCGGCGTGGCGGCGGTGGCGCTGGAGGCGGGGTTGCCGGTCACCTTTGGCGTCCTGACCACCGAGAATCTGCACCAGGCGATCGAACGGGCCGGAGCCAAGGGATCCAACAAGGGCTGGGACGCGGCGCTGGCTGCGATCGAGATGGTGTCGCTGTTCCGGGCGCTGGACCGGAGCTCCTAGCCGTGGGCTCCCGTCGCAGAGCCAGGGAGTTCGCGCTGCAGATGCTCTACCAGGCAGAGGCCTCCGGGGTCCCCATGAGCGACGTGGTGGCGGCGTTCTGGGGTGACCGGGACGTGTCACCGGACGTGCGGCAATTCGCCGAGCGGCTCGCCACGGGCGCCGCCGCGGCCCAGGTCGAGATCGACGCCCTGCTCGTCGAGAACCTGGAGAACTGGCGCCTGGAGCGCCTGGCGATCGTCGACCGGAATATCCTTCGTATGGCGGTCTACGAATTCCTGCACGAGACCGAGACGCCCCCGATCGTGATCATCGACGAGGCGATCGAAGTGGCGCGCCGTTTCGGCGGCGACGACTCCTGGCAGTTCGCCAACGGCATCCTGGATGCCGTCCGCAAGAAGCTGGAGGCTTCCGGCGTCCTGCACCGCTGACCTTCCCTCATCCCGCGGCGCCCGATGACAGGTCTGTAATCGAAGACGTGCGGGTGGCGATATTCGCAATCCGGCCTAGATTTTATCCCGTGCCTCGCGGCCGCAGCGGCGGGCAGCAGCCAGCAGCCGGCGGTCTCTGAGCCGTGGTGCGCCGAACGGAGGATGCGTGAGCGTCGTCGGCAGCCTGGATGACCTTTCGTTCCCGGATGTCCTGCAGATCGTCCGCGCCAGCAAGCGGTCCGGCACGCTGCGTCTCCAGATGCGGGACGGCGAGAGGCGTGTCCGGTTCGAGGACGGGGTGATCCATGACGCCAGGCTCGGACCGGGTCGACCGTCGCTCGAGAGCCTCCTGGAGCGTAGGGCGAGCGGCGGGGCCCAGGCGATCGCCGAAGCGCGAGCCCGCGCGTCACGGACCGGAGAGAGCGTCACGCGCGCCCTGGTCGAGAGCGGTCTCGTCTCCCAGGAGACCGTCGATCGGGTGGTGGGAGACGAGCTCAAGGCGAGTCTGCGCTCGGCGGTCCTGACCGAGGAGGGGGAGTTCCGCTTCGAGCTGGAGGATGAAGGGGTGCCGCGCGAGCGCGCCCTGCTCCTGGTCGAGCAGTCGGTGATGCGTCGTGCGGTGGAGGAGGAGCTCGAGCGCGGGGGATTCGCCGTCGACGCCTGCGGGTCCCCGGGGCAGGTCCTGGAGCGGGCCCGACGCCTGCAGCGGGAGGGGGCCGCCTTCCTCCTGATCAGCGATCTCATCCTTCCCGATGCCGGAGGGAAAGGCTGGCGGGGCGGTCTGGAACTGGTGCGAGCCCTTCGATCGATCGCCCCGGCGACGAAGTGCGTCCTCATGGGGGCGATCCGGGACGGGAACACGGAGGCGGAGGCGCGTCTGGCCGGCGCGACCGCCTATCTGGCGATACCGGATCTCGGCAGGGCCCGTCTCGCGGACGCCGGATCGATCCTGGCGCGATTCGGGGCGCAGGTGCGTGAAAGCCTCCTGCATCCCGGAGCATCGGGCGCGCCGGACGGGGCGCCGCGCGCCGTACGGGCGGTGGACCACCTGTCCCTGTTGCGGAATCTCGTCGGCGAGCTGCACGCCGAGGAGGAGATCGAGATACCGCTCCTGGTGTTGAGACTGGCGGCGGAGTATTTCGAGCGTGGGGTGCTGTTCGCCGTGCGCGATCAGCAGGCGCACGGGACGGGCGCCTTCGGTGGCGAGGGCCACGACCGCGACTCCGTGGGGCTCGATGGACGTGTCCGGGGAATCGTCCTGGCGCTCCTGCCGGGCTCGATACTGGAAACCGCCTGCCGGACGCGCGCGCCGTACATCGGCCCGATCGAGCCGACCGACGCGAACGGCCCTTTGATCGAGAAGCTGGGGACACCGTTGCCGCAGGAATCGGCCATCCTGCCGGTCTCCACGGGTCGCCAGGTGTTCGCTCTTCTTTACGGAGACAACGGGACAAGCGCACGCCCGCTCGGTGACCTGCGCGGGCTCGAGATCTTCGTCACGCAGGCCGGCATCGCTCTCAAGAACGTCTCGCTGCAGCGCCGGCTCTCCGAGCTTGCCGCGGCCGACGGCGCGAAAGGGGCCCATGGCTGACGAGGGCGGTGGCAGCGGTGACCGCGAGGGCAGTCTGCGCGAATTCCTCCCGGAAGCCGAAGAGATTCTGGACAGGCTGTCGGACCACCTGCGGGAGCTCGAGGCGGTGTTCGCCGCCGGTCGACCGTGTCTCGAGATCGTCAACACGATCTTCCGCGACACCCACTCTCTGAAGGGGTTCGCCGGTCTGCTCGACTTCCCGGACATCGCTTCGTTGTCGCACGAGCTGGAGGACCTGCTCTCGCGCCTGCGTCTGGGCGGCGTCCTGGATCGGACCGTCCTGGACCTGGTGAGCGACACGGTGGACGCCCTGTTCGAGGCTCTCCGCGCCCTGCGGTCGCGCGCGCCAGCGCGCGGCGACCTGGGGTCGCTGCGCGAGCGCCTGCGGCGCGCCGCCGCGATCGAGCCGCGCCCGGCCGGCGGCCTCGAGGGGCTCGACATCCCGCCCGCCATCCTGGCCGCGCTGACGGAGTTCGAAGAGCGGCGCCTGAGCGACAGTCATGGGCGTCGCCGGAGACTGACGCTGGTCCGGCTGCAGACCGACGCGCAGGGCCTGGACGGCGTTCTCGACGAGACGCGACGCAGGATGGAGGAGATCGGCGAGGTGATCGCAATTCTGCCGGTGGCGGACCTCCCCGACGGGCTCCTGGCCTTCGATCTCCTGGTGGCGAGCGACGGGTCGCTGCGGCTGGAAGACTGCCCCCCGGGGCTCGTCCAGGGCGTGCGCGAAATCGCGACGCGCGGCGCGACGCCGCCCTCCGGTCCGCGGCAGCCTGAGACCGCGCCCGAAGGGGGGCTCGAGGAGATGGGGTCCCCCTCGGGGCTGTTGCGGGTTGCCGTGGCGCGGCTCGACGAGATCCTGGCGCGGGCCGGCGAACTGTCGATGGCGGTCGTGTCCCTGGAGGGCACCGTGCGCGCCGTGCGCGAGCGACACGCCGATGACCACCGCGTGCGGGAGCTGGAGCCGCTCGTGCAGGCGATCCTGAAGCGCCTGAACGGACTTCAGCGCGGGGTGATCGACGCCCGCCTGGTGCCCCTCGATCAGGTGTTTCGCAGGATCGGCCGCGTGGTGGCCCGGGTCGCGCGCACGGGGGGCAAGGAAGCCGATCTGCACACCCTCGGCGCCGACACCGAGATCGACAAGTCGGTCATGGACGCCCTGGCGCCGCCGCTGCTTCACCTGACGACGAATGCGCTCGACCACGGAATCGAGACGCCCGACGAGCGCGAGCGCGGGGGGAAGCCCCGCCGGGGCCGCGTCGTGTTGAGCGCCTTCCGGCGGGGGCCGTCGGTCGTGATCGACGTCGTGGACGACGGACGCGGCATCGGTCTCGAGGCGACGCGTGCCGCGGCGGAAGCCCGCGGATTGATCCGGCCCGGGCAGCCGATCACGAGCGACGAAGCCGAGGAGCTGATCTTCCAGCCGGGGTTCAGCACCGCGGCGCGCGTGAGCGAGGTCTCCGGCCGGGGCGTCGGTCTCGATGTGGTGCGGCGGTCCCTTCGACGCCTGAAGGGCTCGATCGAAGTGCGCTCGGTCGAGGGGCAGGGCACCACCTTCACGCTCACGGTGCCGATCAGCCTGGCGCTGGTGCCGGCGATCATCGTGCGCTCGATGGGACAGCGTTTCGCGATCCCGGTGGGCTCGATCAAGGAAAACCTGCGGCTCGACGGGTCCCGTCTGCGTCCGGGGCCGGGGGGCGAGGTCTACGACCATCCGGACGGGCCGTTGCGCCTGTTCCGTCTGGAGCGATTGCTCACCGCCCGCGGGTCGCGTGAACGAACGGGACAAGGACGGTACGCCATCGTCGCCGGCAGCGGAGCGCGCCGGGCGGGGATCATCGTGGACGATTTCATCGGGAGTCAGGAGGTCGTGGTGAAGCCGGTCGGTCGCTGGCTGCGCGATTCGCCGGGGGTCGCGGGCGCGACCGATCTGGGGGAGGCGGGGGCGGCGCTGGTCCTCGATCCCGAGGCGCTGGTCGCGGGGGCGAACGATGGACACGTCGTCTCCTGAACCTTCGCTCGAAACGGGCCGGTCGTCGCCCGCCAGGAGTGTGCTGGCGTTCACCATCGAATCCCGGGAGTTCGCCCTGCCTCTCGCCCCCATCGTCGAGATCACCCGGTACAGGGTCGCGACCCCGGTTCCCCATATCGAGCCGGCGATCGAGGGAATCCTGCCGCTGCGTGGACGCATGATGACCCTGCTCGACGTGCGCCGCTACCTGTCGCGTCCCCCGAGGGTTGCCGGTTCGAGCGCCCAGGTGATCGTCGTCGAGAGCGCGGGCGATTTGCTGGGGTTGGTCGTCGACTCCGTGAGCCGGGTCCTGACCACCGAGGCGCCGGCCGGGCCCCGGAGTGCGCCCGCGGGCTTCAGTCGTCCGGACCTGTTCGAGGGTGTCCTCAGGCTCGATGACGCCGAGATTCTCCTCCTCGATCTCGAGGCGCTGCTGAGGGGGCTGGCATGATCGTCGTCTGCCCCGGCTGCGGCAGGCGGTACCGCCTTCCCGCGGTGGGAGGCGCCCCGCCGGCCGGACGCCGGGTACGGTGCGGCGGGTGCGGCCGTGTCTTCGCCGCCGAAGAGGCCATGACCGCGGTCCATGGTACGGCGGCCACATCGGCACCAGGGCCCACCCCGACCCATCCGGTGCCTCTGGCGCTCGTGGGCGACGAGGATCGGGAGTTCCGTCAGCTGCTGCGCAACGTGCTCGAATCGCTGGGCTGCAAGGTGGAGGTGACGGAGGACGGCGAGGCCGCGTTCCGCTACGCCGTGGCCCGCCACCCGGACCTCATGGTCCTGAATGTGTACCTGCAGCGCCTCCTCGGCGTGGCGGTCTGCGAGGGTGTCAAGGGAAGCCCGGACCTGAGACGCACGAGAGTCGCGCTGGTCGGGTCCGTCTTCAAGTCCGACCGCTTCGTCCGCCACCCCGGCAACCTGTATGGAGCCGACGACTACTTCGAGGACGTGATCCCGGAGACCCAGCTGCGGGCCCGGCTGCAGCGGCTGCTCGGCGGAACGGCAGGTTCCGAGCGCCCCCGGGCGCAGGAGAGCCCGATCGCGACGACCCGGGCCGCTCCTCTGTCCGGGTCCGCTCTCGATGCGAGCGCGGGAGCCGGCCCGCCGGCCGTCGCGGCGGCGGGAGCGCTGGCGCCCAACGGCGCCGATGAGCCGATCGATCCGCGATCCGAGATCCGCCGTCTGGCGCGCATCATGGTCTCCGACCTCAAGATCTACCACCCGGAGGGGTTCCGCCAGGCGCTTCTCGAGCGTCGCTTCTCCGAAGCCTTCCGCGAGGAGCTCGCGCAGGCCAAGGATCTGATCGCCCACCGCTTCCCGGCGCTCACCGACAGGATGGCGATCCTGAGCGAGGCGCTCAAGGAGCAGATCGCCGAGGAACGGGCGGCGGCATCCCGGGGTACGCCGGGCGCCGTGTCGTGACCAAGGCCGACCCGGAGCCGGCGCACGGAGACGATGCGTTCCGTGCGGACGGCCGGCCCGCCGACTTGATCGTGATCGGCTGCTCCGCGGGCGGTCCCGTCGCCCTGCAGGACATTCTTCCGCATCTGCCGCGCGGAACCATGACTACGGTGGTCGTGGCGCAGCACATGCCCGGGCGGTTCACGACGCTGTTCGCGGAACGTCTGGACCGGTTGTGTTGTCTTCCGGTGAAGGAGCCCAAGGACGGCGACCCTGTGGCTCCGGGACGGATCTACATCGCCGCGGGAGGACGACAGACGACGCTCGATCGCCTCGCGCCGGGCATCGTCTTCC
>Ga0070697_100000754_pt1 | contig 24161 bp, 22 predicted proteins | sample KBSK1501metaG_FD_65475 | JGI IMG/M metagenome (GOLD analysis project Ga0070697, IMG submission 65475) | Corn, switchgrass and miscanthus rhizosphere microbial communities from Kellogg Biological Station, Michigan, USA - KBS K1-50-1 metaG | ecosystem: Host-associated > Plants > Roots >...
TTCGCCAGGCTCTTCCACCGAACGATGAAAATCAGCGGCGCAGAATCACTCTCCAGTGCGGCGAATATCTTTGTTGGAATCGAATCGGCGCTCGTGGTCCGACCCTATTTGGAAAAGATGACGCGCTCGGAGTTATTGCTGGTGTTGACCACCGGCATGGCGACGGTGGCATCGAGCACGCTCGGGGTCTATGTGGCCTTCCTGACCGGAGTTTTTCCACAAATAGCGGGACACCTGATCTCTGCTTCGGTTCTAGCGATTCCATCTTGCGTCGTCGTAGCCAAGCTGCTTATTCCCGAAACCGAAATGCCTGAGACGCTCGCGGCAGTTCCTCAAGAAGACGAGTCGACGCGTTCAAAGAATCTGATCAGCGCAATTATCCAGGGAGCTATGGACGGGCTGAAGCTGGCGGCAGGAGTTTCGGCACTACTCATCGCAATTCTGGGAATCGTCGCCCTGATCGACAGATTACTCGGCGCCGGCAGTTTGTGGTTGGGAATGAGCGAACCGCTTTCGCTGGTGAGAATCTTAGGCTGGGTTTTCTATCCCTTCGCTTTTCTGCTTGGATTGCAATCGAGCGATGTACCAATAGCAGCTCGCTTGTTGGGCGAGCGACTCATATTGACTGAGGTCTTCTCATACAACCATCTGGCACAGTCAATCTCCAGCGGACAGATCACCGATCCTCGGACCGTGGTGATTCTGAGTTACGCGCTTTGCGGATTCGCACACGTGGCCGCGATGGCAATCTTTGTAGGCGGTACCGCAGCACTTGCGCCCTCGCGTCGCGACGACCTCGCCGGCCTCGGCGTACGAGCCTTGCTGGCAGCTACGCTGGCGACGCTGATGACCGGATGTGTGGCGGGGATATTCAGCGGCGGAGAAGGGGTGTTGCTCTTGAGAACAGGCTAAGTTAGACGCAACGAGTTCGACAATAAGCGGTTGGTCGTGCATTTTAATCCTCTGCGCAACTAGACAGTATCGCCGCGAATACCGGAGCTTGCGTGGGAGGCGGGTTTGGAGGCATCTTTCTTTCGATGTCCGACAGGTTTATTCAGATTGCCGCCAGCATTGCCTCGATCGCCAGAGGGTTTCAAGTTCGCGGCTGGGCACTTGGCACAAGTGGGAACCTTAGCGCGGTGGTCGAGCGCGAGCCGCTGACGCTCGCGATGAGTCCAAGCGGTGTAGACAAAGGTGATCTTACCGCTGAGCAGATCCTGATGATAGATGAGCATGCGGCTGTGATTAGCGACCATCACGCTAAACCGTCTGACGAGAGCCCACTGCACATCAGAATCATAAAAGAACGTGGCGCGGGCGCAGTGCTTCACACTCATTCAATCTGGAATACGGTACTCTCGGACATTCACGCTGCCGACGGGGGCTTGTCCATTGAAGGATATGAGATGCTGAAAGGCCTTGAGGGCGTAAGCACACACGAGCATTGCGAGTGGCTGCCTATTCTCGAGAATTCGCAAGACATGTTGGCCCTGGCTGATCGCATCGGTGATACTCTCAGGAAACATAAGGACGCACACGCCCTCTTACTGCATCGCCATGGTCTCTATTCCTGGGGGCGGGATCTGGCGCAGGCAAAACGACATGTGGAAATTGTTGAATTTCTGCTGGAAGCCCTGGGCCGGACGCGATTGATTAGCCAGCAGCGAAAAGTATGAGGTGGTTTGGCAATGGCTCTGGTAACGATCCCAGATCAAGACGAGAGGTTAACCGATCCCGAAGCGATCGCCGCTTACCTGAAGACTTGTGGGATAGACTATGAACGGTGGAGACTAGCTCATCCCGTCGCTATCGATGCGCCCGCGACCGACATTCTGCGCGCGTTTTCCAGGGAGATTGATGAGTTGAAAGCGCGCGGCGGCTACGTCACTGCTGACGTGATTGACGTCAATCCGGAAACGCCGGGGCTCGAGGCGATGTTGTCGAAGTTTAGTCGCGAACACTGGCACGACGAAGATGAAGTTAGATTCATAATCTCGGGGCACGGCCTATTTCATATTCATCCTAAGATGAGTACCGTGGTGGCGATTGAGGTCGAAGCAGGCGATTTGATTCGGGTTCCGCGCGGCACCTGGCACTGGTTCAACCTTTGCGCGGATCGCCACATTCGCGCCATCCGTTTGTTTCAGGATATGTCAGGTTGGACACCCCTCTATACCGATAGCAACGTTGACCAGCGCTATCTGCCGGTCTGTTTCGGAGCTTCGCATCTTCAACCAAACTCCGATGCTGCGTATTAGTGGCGCACGTCATGGTCTCAAGTCTTCCCACTCCCCGCATTCGCGGCATCCTGCTCGACATCGAAGGGACGACCACGCCTATCTCGTTCGTTCATGAGGTGTTGTTTTCTTACGCGCGATCACACATTAAGACTTTTCTGGCGAAGCATTTTGATTCTCCCGATGTGCTCGCAGAGCTGGCGAAGCTGCGCGAAGAGCACGCTCTCGATCTGAAGCTGAGCCCGCCACCGCCGGAGCTGGTCGAAGGGCCAGGTAAGGCTCTGATCGATTCCCTCGTCGCATATATCAATTGGCTGATCGATCGAGATCGAAAGTCTACAGCTTTAAAGTCGTTGCAAGGCAAGGTCTGGAAAGAGGGTTATCTTGACGGAACTCTAAAGGCACAAGTCTTCAGGGATGTTCCGCTGGCTCTTAGGCGTTGGCGACATGCGGGTTTAAGAGTCAGCATTTTCTCTTCCGGCAGCTCTCTGGCACAAAAACTTCTTTTTGCTCACACCGAAGCCGGCGATTTGACGGAGTTTATCGACAATTATTTTGATACGACTGTTGGCTCGAAGCAGGAGTTGAAGAGCTATCGACGGATCGCAGAGCTACTGCGCCTACGAGTAAACGAGGTCCTTTTCGTTTCGGATGTCGCCGGTGAACTTGAGGCGGCGCACGCGGCCGACATGCAAGTAGTTTTGTGTGTCAGGCCGGGCAATCAACCGCAACCTTTCGCTGAGCGCTACCGATGCATCCAATCATTGGCCACAGCTCTGGAAACGGAATATTGAGTCGAGATAAGGATTGGTAGGCGCGTGGGGATTTGAACCCCAGACCCCTACCGTGTCAAGGTAGTGCTCTACCCCTGAGCTACGCGCCTATACTTTCAACCAAATTTTTGAAAGATCCGATAAAGAGAGGCCCGAAAGTAACAAAGGGCCTTACCACTGTCAAGCGACTATAAAAGCGGCCACTATTTAAGAAACGGTCAAGCAGAAACGATCCACGAAATCACACAAACTGGCACTAAATTATTTTGTGTTGGTTCGTGTAACAAACCGGCAGAATTTTGTTTTTGCGAACATGTGATTTCGTGGATGGTCCTGGTCAATCCCGGTAGTGTCGTGTTTTCAGTATTAACTTGCTCCTGAATCCCCATCAACTGTCCAACTAAGATCGGCGTGACCCAACGGGGAAGCAGTTTTACTGGCCCTGTGCGGCCGTTTGCTCCCACTGATTGTACAGAGCTGCCAGACGTGCTTCCGTTTGCCGGTAGTCCTCATCCAGCTTGACGAGTTCTATGGCATCACGCGCTACTTCCGGCTGGGACATCAACTCTGAAATCTCGTTTAATCTTTTTTCAGTTTTGGCTATCTCCGCTTCCAGCAGCTCAGGACTCAAACTCTCGCTCCGGCTCTTTTTGATTACCTTTATAGATGGAGACTTTGCGGATGAACCTCCCTGTTTCCCTTTGCCGGATTGTTTCCCTTTTCCTTCGGGTGACTTGACCTTGGCGGCCGGCGTCGGGCTTATGGTTTGATTTGAAAGTTGGGCCCCAGCGGAGATATCCGACTGCATCGTCTTCTTCTCCGGGAACGGTGATTCCCCGCCTTGTGTCCGACGCGCTTTCCAATCGTGGTACTCCGTGTAGTCCCCATCGTAATGCTCGGCCAGACCTTCACCGTCCAGCGCCAGAATCTGAGTAGCAACTCGATCAAGAAAATAACGATCGTGGCTGATCGTGAGTATGGTTCCTTCGTAGGCATCGAGCGCCTCTTCCAACGCTTCACGTGAAGGGATGTCAAGATGATTTGTCGGCTCGTCGAGCACCAGCACGTTGACTCGCGAATAGATCAACTTGGCCAGCGCCAGTCTTCCCTTCTCGCCCCCGGATAGATCGTGAATATGTTTGTAAACGTCGTCGCCGGTGAATAGAAACTTCGCCAGGAAGGAGCGCAGTTCACCGGCGGTTGCACTCGACGGCGCCACCCGCCGCAATTCCATGATGATCTCGTTGCGATCGTCGAGGTCATCCAGTTGCTGCGCGTAGTAACCAATCTGGACCTTTGTACCCCACTGGATTTCACCCGCCAGCGGTGGAATCTTCTTGAGGATGGTGCGAAGAAAGGTGGTTTTCCCCGACCCATTTGGTCCGATAATGCCGAGGCACTCGCCTCGCCGCAGGACAAACGAAATATCGCGGGCCAGGAGTTTATCTTCGTAGCCCACAGCTGCATGGTTCACAGTCAGCACATGATTTCCCGTTCGTTCGATTGAGCGTAAACGGAAATCTCCGGAAGACTGATCCCCGCGCACGGCCTCTACCCGCTCGAGCTTGGCCAGCAGTGTGCGCCGCGACTTCGCTTGCTTGGTTTTCTGTCCGGCCAGATTTCGACGGATAAACTCTTCGGTCTTGGCGATCAACTGTTGCTGGTTATCGTAAGCCCGCTGTTGCGCTTCACGGCGAACTTCGCGCTCGACCAGATAATCGGAATAGTTACCCGTGTAGCTCGACGCGCGTCCATTTTCCAACTCAACAATCCGGCGGCAGGCACGATCGAGAAAATATCGATCGTGCGAAATTATGACGAACCCGCTTGGGTAACTCTGTAGAAACTCCTCGAGCCACTCGACTGCGCCGACGTCAAGATGATTTGTGGGTTCATCAAGCAGCAGGACATCGGGCTCGGCAAGCAACAAACGAACCAGGCCCAGCCGATTTTGCTGGCCACCTGACAGCTTTTCAGTTTCCAACGACCAGGTCTCGCGTTCAAAACCCAGCCCCTGCAAGATCGACTCCGCCTTCGCCGCATATTCAAACCCGCCCTCGCGCTCGAATTGATGTTGAAGATCGCTGTAACGTTCCAGAACCTTTTCGAGGTCGGCATCCACTTCTGCCATTTTGTGTTCAAGCTCATGCATCTCGTGTTCGATCTGTTGCAAGTGACCGAAGGCAGAGAGGGCCGACTCATGAACGGTGGAACCTGCCTCGTAATGGATATGCTGTGCGAGCAAACCCAACCTGGTACCGCGGGCGCGAATCACTTCACCCTGGTCGGGCGTTTCCTCTCCATTAATAAGACGAAAGATGGTTGTCTTGCCGGCGCCGTTGCGTCCCACCAGTCCCACGTGTTCGCCCGGGTTTATTTGCAGTGAGGCCCCACGCAAGACATCCTGCGTTCCGTAAGACTTGTGAACATCTGAAAGGCGAAACAGCATCGAGTTAAGTTAAAAGTTTACTTCTATTCACACAGAATAAAGCGGGTGCGGAGATCCGGAAAGCCTCCCCACACCCGCGGAAACGTGCTTGTGACTATCTAGCGCTTCGGTGAAGCGCTCGCTTTCGGGCTGGCCGCGGGCGAACCAGCCGGCGATGGCGCAGCGTTTGTCGGCGAAGCACTCGCTTGCGGAGTCGCCGCCGCTGGTTGGCTCGCAGACGGAGGAGCGCCGGTGCCGGGCGACGAGGCGGGCCTCAAGCCCAGGTTGCTTGGATTATTGAGCATTGTGCCGGCCATGTTGTTAATGATCCTCGCCTCATTCATCGCCACCTCGAGGAGCGCCGCATCCAGAATGTCTTTGCGCTGTTTTATTAGCGCCTGGGTAATCTGCGGCCGCACGCCGGGACTTTCAAGCGTGAGATTCTCCGTCTGTAAGCGCTTCTCCTCAAGTTTGAAGACGTACCATTTACCGCTATTGAAACGAATCGGCTCGGTCGTATCTCCAGCCTGCATGGTAAAGAATCTGGCGACCAATTCAGATGGGAAGCCGTTCTGCTTCAAATCGTCTTCCGTGGCAAAACCGAGATCGCCACCGCGCGTCAGCGATTGCGCATCCTCGCTCTTGGCCCGCGCGACGGTAGCGAAGTCAGCGCCACCTTTGAGTTGCTGATAAATATTATCGATTTTCAATTTTGCTTCGGCGTCGTTCTTCGCATCATTCTGCGAGATCCCCTGGTTGGTGTTATCCGCCGGGTCGGAGACAATCATCGCCAGGGACACTCCGCGCGAACTAACAAACCTGTCGCGATTGCTGTTGTAAAAATCCTCAACCTCTTTATCGTTCACCGTAATTTTTGAGCTGTACTTCTCCTGAAGATTCTTGATGGCGATGTCCTTCCGCGCTTCTTCGCGAAGTGATTCCATGGTCAGATTTTGCGCGGCCAGGTTCTTTTGAAAGTCGTCGTCAGTCATGCCGCTCTGCTGTTTTTGCTGGTTAATGATCGCGGTGATTTGATCCTCAGTAGGCAACGCTTTCTCTCTTTCGGCACGCTGAAAAAGCACTTCCCTTTGAATCAAACTGCCCAGCACCTGCAAGCGTGCCTGGGCCAGTTCGAGCTGCGAAAGCTGGGCCTGCCTGCCTCCCGACTGCTGACTTACGCCTCGTTCAACCTCGGCCAGCATAATGTTCTTTCCATTAACCGTGGCTGCTACGAGGTTATCCTTGCTTTCGGAGCCTCCCCCGTTGCTGCAGGCACCAAAGAACAGGGAAATGAGCGCCAGGGAAGCTACTGCGATGATTGTTTTTGCGTATCTTTGCACGTCGGATCGTTGCTCCTTTAGAAGATTGCCACGCTGGCGGGTCCGTGCCAACTTGACGACCTCGAAAACGGTTTGTTATAAATTTCGTTTCGACATTGCCGCTTTACTCACTCCTATGAGCCTGAGGCAATTATCAAAGCTGGGGAGGTATCATTAAAATCATGGCCAAACGTTGCGAAGTCTGCGGTAAAGGACCTCAATTCGGAAACAATGTTTCTCACGCAAACAACCGAACGCCGCGCCGGTTTAATCCAAATCTACAATCGATCCGCGTGCAACTGCCCCAGGGCGGCGCTCAGCGCAGAAAAGTTTGTACGAGTTGCATTAAAGCCGGAAAGATAGTTAAAGCCGCCTAATTCAACCAAATCTTATTAATACAACCGGTGCCTGGGAGAAACCCCACGCGCCGGTTTTTCTCTGTTCTACGCCAGCGCTATGGCTTCAATCTCTACCCGGGCGTCGCGCGGCAAACGGGCCGCCTCGACTGTGGCACGGGCTGGGGGTTCTTCCGTGAAAAACCTCGCGTAGATCTCATTCATCGCGCCGAATTCCTGCATGTCCGCCAAAAACACTGTCGTCTTTATGACTCGATTTAAACCGCTCCCGGCAGCTTCAAGCACTGCGGCCAGGTTCTTTATTACCTGTTCGGTCTGCTCTTTGATTCCACCCTCTACAAATTGGCCACTTAAAGGGTCGATAGGAATTTGCCCTGAAGCGAATACCAGTCCGTTCGTCTTAACAGCCTGAGAATACGGTCCGATAGCGGCCGGAGCATGCTCTGTCTGGATTATCTCCTTCACAGTTACGAGTGCCTCTTTTTCAGTCATGTAAACGAAAGGCGCGATTCTAGCAGAAACGCTTAAAGAAGGGCAAAGACGGGGCCGGGGCTATAGGTCCTATACGTCCTATGTGTCCTATATGACTTATGACCTATCAACAAGTGATCATTAGACCGCACCCTGCATTCGCTCAACATCCAAAACTCCAGGCACGCCCTTGATCGAATTGATAACCTTATCCAGATGCTTAACGTCAAACACCTCGACGGTCACCTCAATAATTCCTTTTTCGTCAGGCGCCACCGAGGCACGGGCGTCTCGTATTCCGGTTTTCATATCGGAAATTGCCCCGGTAATCCCGGCAATCATGCCCGTGCGGTTTTCCGTAGTGGCCAACAACTTCACCGCGTATGCCGTCTTCTCTGGTCTGCCCGCCCATTCAACATCCACAATCCGTTCGCGATTAATCATGAGCTGAGCAACGTTCTTGCATCGCTTTTCGTGAACAGCGACGCCCTTTCCGCGAGTGACGTAACCTACGATCTCCTCGCCATGGAGGGGATTGCAACAACGAGCCCGCGTAACCATGAGATCGTCGACGCCGCGGACCACGATTGAATCGTCGCCAAGCCGGATGAGCCGTTTGACGGCCCGCACGCCACTGCGTAAGCGTGACTCTTTTTGTTTGTCGAGCTGCTCAAACTGTTCGGCTCCCAGATACTTGGCGATCACGTTCCGCGGAATTAACTTTCCATATCCGATGCCCGCGAGCAGATCTTCCACCCGCCCGTAGCCATACTCGCCGGCGACGCGCTTCATTTCCTTATCGCCGTCACCGAAAAGTTTCTTGGTTGAAAGTTGAAAACGACTGGCTTCTTTTTCGAATAGCTTTCTTCCTATGTCGATCGACTCTGCTCGCTGTTGCTCGGAGACCCAATGACGAACCCTGTTCCTGGCCCTTGAGGTGACTATGAAGTTTAGCCAGTCACGCGAAGGGTGGGAATTTGGCGAGGTCAGAATCTCAACCACGTCGCCATTTTGTATCTGGCTCTTTAAGGGAACGATGCGACTATTGATGCGGGCCCCGGTGCAGGTGTTTCCCACTTCGGAGTGGATCATGTAGGCAAAGTCAACCGGCGTGGCGCCTCTTGGCAGTTGGATGACCTTGCCCATCGGAGTGAAAGCGTAAACATCCTTCGGATAGAGATCGAGCTTCAGGGAGTCGAGGAAGTCGCGAGAATCTTTCACTTCCTGGGTCCACTCAACCAGCGAACGTAAGGCCTGGAAGGCGTTATCATCGTCGCGCGCTCCGCGTTTGCCTTCTTTGTATTTCCAGTGTGCGGCAACGCCCTCCTCTGCAATCTGGTGCATGTCCTGCGTCCGGATCTGCACCTCGAACGATTGACCGTCGGAACCAACTACCGATGTATGGAGAGACTGATAGAGATTGTCGCGCGGAGTAGCAATCCAATCTTTGATACGGCCGGGTACCGGACGCCAGGTGTTATGGATCACGCCGAGGGCAGCGTAACAATGCCTTATTTCATTCGGTGTCACTACGCGGGCCGCCACCAGGTCGTAGACCTGGTCTAGATCGATTTTTTGCTGTTTGAGCTTTTTCCAGATTGAGTAAAGTCGTTTTACCCGGCCTTCAACCCGCACGAAAGGAACTCCGGCTTCCGTCATCTTTTCTTCGATTCGTTCAGTGACGCCGCCAAGGAAAGATTCATTCTCTGCCCGCCGCTTTTCGAGTTGCTCAGCCAGCTCGCGATAGTCTTCGGGATGCAAATGACGAAACGCGAGATCCTCGAGTTCACCGCGGAGTTTACCCATTCCCAGGCGATGCGCGATGGGCGCAAATATCTCCATGGTCTCTTCGGCAATGCGTTTTCGCTTTTCCGGGTTCAGGTATTGGAGGGTGCGCATGTTGTGCAGACGGTCAGCCAGCTTTATCAGGACTATCCGCACGTCGTCGACCATGGCCAGCAACATCTTGCGAACGTTTTCAGCCTGCTGCTCTTCGCGAGAGATGTTACTGATCTGGGCAATCTTGGTGAGGCCGTTTACCAGATGCGCAATTTCCTCCCCGAAATACTTTCGGATGGTGTCGAGATCGACAAGCGTGTCTTCCACCACATCGTGCAAAAGTCCGGTCGCAACCGACACCTCGTCGAGCTTCATGTTGGCCAGAATGTTTGCTACCTCGAGTGGGTGAACCAGGTAAGACTCGCCAGACGCGCGCTTCTGGCCTTTGTGCTCTCGGGCTGAGAAGAGATAAGCCCGACGCAACAGATCGAGATCAGCCTGCGGGTGATTACCCGCCACCGTCTCGACAATTTCTTCGATGCGAATCATCTGAATTCGTAAACCGCCCGATTTTTGCGAGCCTGAAGGATCAAAGTGTGATTCAGGAGTATAACAAAAAGGTGATGCTCGACTCGAAAGTCGAGCATCACCATGATTTCCGTCTCTTGGGCTAGGGCTGACTACTTGGCGGGAGTGGCCTTAGCGGCGGCTTCCTCTTCCTTCTTCTTCTGATTTGCGCGGCTCAACTCCTCGGTCCGTTTCTGAGCCACTTCCCGTTGTTTATCCAATTCTGCCTTCTTTGCAGTATTACCTTCCATCTCAGCTAGTTTTGAAGCCTCGAGCAATAGATTCGTCTTGTAGGACCAGGCGGCTTCGCTATTGGGATCAAGCTTGATGGCATTCTCAACTTCTTCAAGCCCGCGTTTTACACATTTCTGGGCGTTGTCGAAATCCTTGGCGTCGGATGGCTTCTTATAAGAGACTACGGCGCGATTGCCCCCCTGAAGGGTCGTCGTTTTATTTGACGGAAGCTCAGTAATCTTGAAGGAACAGTCCCAATCCTTGCTTGCCAGGACGATGTAGGACTCGGCACGTTTTTCCGGCGCCACGCTCTGATCGACTGCTCGAGCGCTAATCCAGGCCTTCAGTTTGTCGTCTTGACCGAGCGCCTCGTAAAGATAAGCGATGGCTTTGTACGCTTCGTCATTTTTGGGATCTTTTTCCAGGATGCGCTGGTAGGCTTGAATCGCCTCGTTCGCTTTGGCCACATTATCCTGGGCCTGAACGCCGGGCTTGTATTGAGCATGAATGGTGCGGGCAATGAAGGAGAGAGCGGTTTTATTGTCAGGGTCTAGTTCGAGGGCCCTCCTCGAATGCTGCTCCGCCTCGGTAAAATTTCCTTCCCGATAAGAGTGGGCCGCTTCATTCAACTCGTTCTTAGCCCGTATCCGGTTGACAGTGCCGCAACCAGACGACGTAGTAACAACGAGAATCGCCAACGATATGGCGATTCTAGTTTGAGAGAGTTTCATTTATCGGTAGCTCCATTTTCAGTGATTGGGCCCAACACCTAAGGGGCTTAGAGCTGCGGGACCGCGGCCCCGGGTCAGAACTGCTTATTGTGACTACTGAGGCAAATCGTCGACTTGCAGGCCCACCGGGCTGGCGCCGGCGCCTTTGATGGCGTCTATTACTTTGACAACATCACCATACTTCAGCGACCGCGGCGCCTTCACAAACACGGTTTTCTCCAATCGCTCCGTATCAGGTAAATCTGTGCGTGTTTCCATTCCCGGTTTGTAGGCGTGCTGTTCTTTACGCTGCTGGAACAGTTGGGCCAGCTTCTGACTCAAAGGTCCGGTGTCATTAACTGATCCGATGCCGTCCGCGTTGAGTTTTAGCTGGAGATCATTGGAAATCGAAACCACCAGCGTCAACGGATTGGGCTTCAACTGGCTTAAGTCTTCATTAGGATCTCTTTGCGTAGGAATATCTGCCTGGAAGCGGCTTGGCTTGAGCGGCGTAATCACCATGAAGATAATCAGAACCACTAAGAGTACGTCGATCAGAGGCGTCACGTTGATATACGGGATCGCTTTTGCCTCTGTTGTTTTGCCCTTTTCCATTTACATCTTCTCCTTCAAAAGAGATTCCAACAACCTCCGGAACCGGCTTTAGGCAGGCTTCGCAGGCGCTGAAGGTTCTCCGCCCTTCTTCTTATCGGCGACTAAACCAATCTTATCAACCCCTAATGATCTCACTTCGTTGATGACTGTAACCACGTCCCCGTAGCTCACGCTGATACCGCTCTTGATGTAGACGATCTTGTCTTCTTCCTTCTTGATGTTAGACAACATCTTCTCGACCTTCTCTTTGAGCTGTTCCTTGGTGACCGGTGTCTTACCAAGGTAGTACTTGCCATCCTCAGGAATCGATATGACTACGGACGTATCCTTGATGATCCGCTGGTCCTCCTCAGGATTGTTGAGATCCTTTGGCATATTCACCGTGATACCGTGTTGCAACATGGGCGTCACCACCATGAAGATGATGAGAAGCACCAACATAATGTCGACCATCGGCGTAACGTTAATTTCCGATTGTAGACCGCCGCCTCCACCTGCTGCCATTCCCATAGCTAATACTCCTTTGCAAACTACTCGCAGTAAATCACGGATGAAATCCGCCGCCGGCAGATCATCAGGAACAAACTCGGTTTCGACCGGATTACGGTTTCAACTGTTTCGTGCGGTTCTTGATAAAGTAATCAACCAGCTCCGAAGCCGAGTTGTCCATCTCCACGATGAAACCATCAACTTTGCCGGTAAAGTAATTGAACAACCACACCGCGGGGACCGCTACCAGCAAGCCCAGGGCAGTGGTAAACAGGGCTTCCGAAATACCGCTGGCCACCGCGCCGATGCCGGCCTGGCCCGCATCGCCCATCGCTCGGAACGCGTTAATGATTCCAAACACCGTACCGAACAACCCCACGAAGGGAGCGGTTGATCCAATCGTCGCCAGACCCGACAGGCCTCGCTTAAATTCCGCTGTCTTGATGGCGATGGCTCTTTGCAGGGCGCGTTTCGAAGCTTCGATTTCATCGCCCGAGATATCTGACGATTGCTCGTGAGCCCTAAACTCCTGCAACCCGCTGCTGACAACCATCGCGAGATGCGATTTGCGGTGTTTGTCGCTGATATTGATGGCTTCTTCAATGCGATCGTTTTTGAGCGCCTGGGCGACGCGGGGAGCAAACTCTCGCGATTGCTTCTTGGCCGCGGTATAGGTCAGGTAGCGCTCGACCATTATCGCAATAGAGTAAACCGACATGATCAGCAGAACGATCACGACGCCGATAGCGACGGCGCCCATGCTCTTAACCATCCTCATCAGAGAGAAATGGTCCACTGCTGCCGGGCTGGCGGCTGGAGCTGCTTCCTGCCACATGAAGACGATCAAGCCAAGCGCTTTTGTTCCTAAAAGACTGGTTAGAATAGTCACGGTAAACCCTCCAAAAGGTTTTTCTTACATTAATGAGCTCGCAGGTACCCGCAGAATGAGCCCACAGAGGCTCGCACGGCGCGAAACCTCCGCAGTTTATTGAGCCACGAAATTGTACGTGATGACGCCTGTTACTTTAACGGGCTGTCCCGATAATTTGGTCGGCGAAAACCTCGCTCCCCGGGCAGCTGCGACAGCTACCGCTCGCAGTAATGGATGGCCGGATACCGCCGAGGCGGAGATGACGCTTCCATTCTCGTCAATTGTTACCTGAACGACTACAGTTCCCGACGCATGGGCCTGCCGGGCAATCGGCGGATATGCGGGTTTAGGTAGACTGATAGCTTTTCCGTTAAGCACGCCGCCCGAAATAGGCGCCCTGGGTGGTGTCGGCTTGGGTGGCGGAGGTGGTGGTTCCTCGGCGATGTTTACACTAGTCGGCCCTGCAACGAGTCCCGTTCCGGTGCCTGGTCCCGCTGCCATGGGAGCGGCCGCATTGGAATCGCTGCTGCCTACTACGGTAGTTACGCCGCGCCTTACGGGAGGAATATTGCTGGCCTTGGCAGAAACCTCTTTGGGCACCAGCTCGGTTCTATCGACACTCGCGATCAATTCCTTCCGAACATCTACATTCTGTTCCTGCTTCTGCGGCTTTACCTCTTCCTGCTTTTTCGGCTCATTCTGCTGCTGCGGCACCGGTACCGGCGCCACCAGGGTTGTGAGCTCGAGATCCTGACTATCAAGGGTAGCCACGGTAAACCAGATGCTACCTACGAGCAGTGCCAGGCCAATTACTCCGTAGATGGCAAGAGTGCCCAGAAGGAACGAGCCTTTTCGCGACAAGTCTTGTTTGTGCGAGCCGGATTCTACAAGGTTATCGAACATTTTTAATCCTCCCTATTCCGGTGCCAAATGGATCAGGGGTCCAAATTTTTGTAGGTTCTAATTCCTTAAATTGCCTCTCAAACGTCGATCTCCGCCCGCTTGAGTTCGCTACTTAAATGAAAGGGGATACCAGCAGCTCACTGATCTTGAGCTTGTCGATCAAATTGAAAAGCCGCGGTGCGAGAAAAAACTCGCCGGCCTTCTCAACAGACTGCCGCGCACCCAACCTTCGCTTTCACAATGCGGGTCGACTCTTGAGATATTTAATTGGCCAGCAACGGCTGCAGTCTATGCCGCATTGCGCGGCAAAGTCAAGCGCAAATTCAAACTTAATTAATGAGGGAAATGCCTTAATTTCGCTGGCCTTCCAGCGATGAACTTCTAAGCGCCGCCGGCTCCGCGGGAGCGTTTTCCAGCCGTGCTTGGTAAAGGCTTTCGTCCTGAGGCAGTGGTGACTCGCGAACCGCTAATTGCAGGTCGGCTAATTGCAGTCGCAGAACTCTTTTTGGCAGCTTCCAGACGCTGTTCCCACCACACCATAATAGGACTGGCAATGGCCACCGAGGAATAAGTGCCAAAGATTACTCCTATCAATAATGCGAGTGAAAAACCGCGTAGCACTTCACCGCCGAACAGGACCATCGCCAGAACGGAAAGAAACACTAACCCTGAAGTGATGACCGTACGAGAAAGGGTCTGGTTGATTGAGTCGTTTGTGATCTTGTATAGCGACTCGCGCCGATGCAGTCGCCGGTTTTCCCGTATGCGGTCAAAAATCACAATTGTGTCGTTGACAGAAAACCCGACGAGGGTGAGCAGTGCGGCGATTACTGTCAGACTAACTTCCCATTGAAAAATGGAAAAGAAACCCAGGGTCACCAGCACATCGTGAAAGACTGCTATCACCGCGGCCGCGCCATAGGTCCACTCAAACCGGAAGGCTATATACATGAGGATGCCTACCAGGGCTGCCAAAGTAACAGCAATCGCCTTGTTGCGAAGTTGCGCTCCGGCAACGGCTCCAACCGCATCCGTAGCTATGATCTCGTAAGCATCGCTTTCCTTGTTGCCTTCAGTGCCAAACTGATTCAGACCGCTTTTCACCCTCGTCCGGCCAAGATCCAGTTGCGCCTGGGATTCGGCATCGCTACCCCCTGACAGGGGAAGCTTTATCAAGACTGTGTCAGGTTTATCGATGACAGGTTGGATGACCGCGTCGTGAACACTTGTTTTAACCAGCGCAGCGCGGATCTCCTCAGGCGAAGGACGCTGTTTGAATTTTGCGGTAACAACAGTTCCGCCTTTGAAGTCCACGCCGAGGTTAAAGGCTTCGGTTCCTCCCGGCGACCACTGCCGGACCATGGCAGAACCGAGTCCGGCGAGCATTAGCAATACGGAAATAGCTATGAAGATGCGCCGGTTAGCCAGCCAGTCAATCTTAACGTCTTTAAAAACTTGAATCATGATAACAATCGTCGCGCCGGTTTAAGTGAACGTACCGCGGGCGGGTTTACTTTATATACTCAGCGATTCCAACTTCCGTTTGCGACTCAACTCCCACATAAAGATCGTTCGCGATACATAGACCGCCGAGAAAAGGTTTATTAACAAACCGATGACCAGGGTTACTGCGAAACCGCGCAATGGACCCGTGCCAAACACAAAGAGGAACAAAGACGAGATGATGGTGGTGACGTGCGTGTCTATGATTGTTACAAAAGCGCGGGCAAACCCCTGTTCAATCGCCGAAGGAATGGTTTTGCCGCTCCTTAATTCTTCGCGGATGCGTTCGAAAATCAGCACATTTGAATCTACCGCCATGCCGATTGTCAGGATGATGCCGGCGATACCGGGCAAAGTCAGGGTGGCCTGGAAGAGTATCAACCCGGCCAGCATCAGAATCATATTCAGAATCAACGCGACGACCGCATTGACGCCGGAGCCGCGGTAATAAAACAGCATGAATGCCACGACGAATAACAGGCCGAAGACACAGGCTCTTACGCCGGATCGAATTGAATCCTCACCGAGGCTCGGACCCACAGTCCGTTCCTCCTGGTATTCAATTGGCGCCGGCAAGGCGCCTGATCTCAAAGTTAGAGCCAAATCATCGGCCGATTGTTTCGTAAAGCGTCCCGATATTTCCCCCTGGTCGTGTATCTGCGATTTGATAAAGGCGATCGACTTAACCTCACCGTTAAGAACTACGCCCATGTATTCATTGATATTCGCCCCTGTCCAGGCTCCAAATTTCTCGGCTCCAGCGGGCTTGAGGGCAAAGCTGATCTGATAATCGGAAGCACCACCCCGGCCCTGAACTGCCGAGGCGTTTCGAAGTTCGCTTCCATTTACGATTGCGGGTGACTCTACTACTACCCACTTTTTCTGCACAGGATTCTGATTATCGGCAGTCTGTCCGGCGGTCGTGGGCTCATTTCGCTCGGCATACGGCACAACCCGGCGATTTTGAGGAACGGTGCCGCCAAGCGAAGCCTTTGCCTCTTCTTCTGTTGCGTAGGTCTGTGCCGGTTGCGGGCTGGGCGGGCTAACGACATGAACTAACTCGAGCTTCGACTCAGCTTTCAGCAACTGTTTCACGCGCTCGGGATCCTGAATCCCAGGCATCTGCACCAGAATCTGGTGTGAGCTCTGCGATCCGTGTCGCTGCACCAGAGGCTCCGCAACTCCCACCGCATCCAAACGGCTCTCAATGATTTTCTTGGCCTGCTCCGTGGCCTGCTCCGCCAGCGCTCTCTGTGCAGTGGCGGTCAAGGTCCAGGTCGCTATGTTGCCACTGGGGGAGAACGTCCATTCGGAAAGATCAACCTTCTTCTTTACCGCTTCTTGGATCTCTCCAAGCTTCGACGGATCCGTAGCCTCAACTACGATGCGATAGTTTCCCCCGGCTGTTTCCGCTTTTACTTCTTTGACTGGAAGACCGGCTTCCTTTGCGGTCTCCCGGATCGCGCTAGCGTTTTCCTCAGTAAGAGACTTGAGAAACTCATCGGTCTTAACTCTCATGACCAGGTGCGAGCCGCCTTTGAGATCCAGTCCCAGGTTAATATTGGATTTAAGGGTGGCTTTGATTCCTGACCAGGTGAAATCGTGAAGGGTAGGACGACGTCGTGGCCCAATCACTATGTAAATCCCGACCAGGGTGACCAGGACGATTATGATGGTACGTTGAAGGAGGTTTTTCTTTTTCATCGCAAAGATCTTTATGACAGCAAAATAACCAGGTTATTTCTTCTCTTCTTCCCCTTCAATGCCCGCTATGGCAGACCGTGCTATTTCGAGAATTGATTTATCGGCGCTCCTGATTAGAAAGCTCGTATCCCGGACGGTAGTGATTGTTCCAATTACCCCGCCGGTGGTCACCACGCGGTCTCCCGCCTTGAGTTCGGCAATTGTTTGTTGCAACTCCCGTTGCCTCTTCTGTTGCGGCCGAATGAGCAACATGTAAAAGACGCCAATGATAAGGAGCATCGGCAGCAGGCCACCAAGGGCGCCCAGACCGCCTTGAAACATCGCAAAGAAGGTTATAGTTGCCATCTATCTATTTTCTGAATCGAAGGGATGCTGAGTGAAAGGATCCGCCCAGGCATCCGAAAACCAGAGACATAACACCTAAGTGCTGAGGGCCCTCTCTTCTTCGTATGCCTTCAGCCCTTCGGTGAACTCTTGTCGAAAATTCATGAAATCGCCAGACCGAATAGATTGCCTTACACGTCGCATAGTGTCAAGGAAGAAGGCCAAATTGTGGTGCGTTAGCAGGACACTCGCCAGCAACTCACCAGACATATAAAGATGTCGCAGGTAGGCTCGCGAGTGACGTCTGCAGACTGAGCAAAGACATGCATCGTCCAGGGGCTTTGTGTCCAGGGCCCACTGCGCGTTTTTAACGTTTATCTTCCCGCGCGAAGTAAATGCCTGACCAGTCCGGCCGTTTCTAGTAGGAAGCACACAATCAAACATATCAACGCCATATGAAACAGCTTCAACCAGGTCCTCCGGGGTTCCGACACCCATAAGATAGCGTGGCTGATTCGCGGGCATTTCCGGGGCCAATTCGCTGACGACCTTCCACATAACCGACTTCTCTTCCCCGACGCTTAGTCCACCAAGGGCGTAACCGTCAAAGCCGATTTCTCTCGTCCTGAGCAGGCTTTCGCGTCTTAGATCAAGGTGAGCTCCTCCCTGCACGATCCCGAATAGCGCCTGGGATCCGCTAATTGCTTCGGTAACTTCTGTTCGGCCCAGATCCATTTCTTCGGACTGTAGACTGTCAAACCTGGCGCGTGAGCGCCGGGCCCACCGGGCAGTCAGTTCCATACTTTGTCTCGAGACATCATGCGGGGCCTCGCCGGCAGCACACTCATCCAATGCCATCACGATTTCCGAACCAAGTGCCGCCTGAACCTCCATTGAGATCTCGGGCGACAAGAACTGAGAGCTCCCGTCCAGGTGCGACCTAAAACTGGCGCCATCCTCGGTAATTTTTCGCAGGTCTCCCAAACTCCAGACCTGAAAGCCTCCCGAATCGGTAAGTAACGCCCGCTGCCATCCAATGAATCGATGGAGACCTCCACACGATCGAATCACCTCAACGCCCGGTCGCAACCAGAGGTGATAGGTGTTTCCCAAAATGATGCGCGCATCCAGCTCATCTTCCAGCGCTTCAAAACGCACGCCCTTGACCGTCCCGGCCGTACCAATCGGCATGAAGACAGGCGTTTCAATAATTCCACGTCGAGTGGTGAGAATGCCCGCCCGGGCTTCACCGTCACGCGCGATGACCTCGAAGTTGATGGCGGGCTTGTCGCTGGGGCTGTTGGTCCTATAGGTCATATAGGTCCTGTTGTTCCTTACCTCTTACTCTTCCGCGGCTTCTTGTGTTTCTGGATAAGTCGCAGGGGCGTCGCAAAGAAATCGAATTCTTCGCGAAGGCGATTTTGCAAATAACGCTCATAAGAAAAATGCAGGCCGGCCTTGCCACCCGAGGTGAAAACCACAAAAGTTGGCGGTCGCACTGCCACTTGAGTCATATATTGAACGTGAAGCCTCGAGACCCCGCCTTTGACCGGCGCTGGCGCCGAACCTCCACGAGGTTGTGAAACAGCGTCCTCGAAGAAGGCGTTCAGTTGCGACGTCGGAATTCGCCGGTTGCGGGCTTCATTGGCGCGGATGGCCAACGGCAGGAGGTTTTTTACTCGCTGACTGGTCAACGCCGAGATCATAATTACCGGCGCAAAGTCGAGAAACTTCATTTTTTCGCGCACCTTGCGTTCAAACTGCATGGAAGTACTGGTCTCTTTATTCTTCACCGCGTCCCACTTATTGCATGCAATTATGATCGCGCACCCCGCATCGTACGCATAACCAGCAATGTGGGCATCAAGCGCGGTAACTCCTTCTTCGGCATCCACAATAACAATTGCGACGTCCGCGCGCTGCAGGCTCTTCATCGCCATCACAACGGAAAGTTTTTCAGCCATCTCGCCGGTCTTACCCTTGCGACGAATTCCAGCGGTGTCAACGATGCGAAATGTTTGTTCTGTCGTTTCCAGCACTGAGTCGATGGCATCGCGCGTAGTTCCCGCAACCGGTGACACAATCACCCGCTCTTCACCGATCAGGCTATTTAATAAGGACGACTTGCCCACATTCGGCCTGCCGACAATCGCCAGCCGAAGTTCGCGCTTCTGCGCTGGCACCGCCAGCGTCTCGTCAGAATCCGTTTGCGTCCGGCTTCTCTCGAAACCTTCAACTAGCGAATCAAGCATCTCGCCCAGGCCAATTCCCTGCTCTGCTGAGACAGGAAAAACTTCTTCGAAGCCGAAGCGATAAAACTCCGCCGCCTCTGCTTCTACTCGCGCTCGCTCAGACTTGTTCGCGGCCACCAGCACTCGCTTGCCGGTCGCCCGCAGGAGTTTCGCCAGCTCTTCATCAAGCGGCGTCAGGCCCTGTCGCGCATCAACGACCCAGATCAATGCTTCGGCATCATCAATCGCGAACCCTGCCTGCTTGAAGATGTTTGCCGGAATGATAGCGTCATCGTCGGGAACGATTCCGCCAGTATCGACGATGGAGAAGCGTCGTCCGGTCCATTCGACCTCGCCGTAGATGCGATCACGTGTGATCCCCGGCTCGTCGCCCACGATTGAGCGCCGTTGGCCAATCAGACGGTTAAAGAGGGTCGATTTGCCAACATTCGGCTGGCCTACGACGGCAACGAGCGGCAACGCTGCCGTCGCCGCTGCTTGTTCATTCTCGTTTGCAGTTTCCGGAGTCATAACGATCAGTCCGATGGGCCCAGTTTTTCTAATACCGACCAAACCTTAATAATCCGCGAGAAACTGCAGTTTGTCGAATGCGCACGATTAGAGGCAGCCAGTTCAGAACTTTAGCTTGCGTTTTTCATTAGCAACCAAGCAGCCTAAAGGCTGAACTCTGAACTTCCGGCCTCAAATTGTGCTAGTACCCAGCGCCTCGTTTTCTGGACACAGTCCATAAGGACGGAGTAAATTCTCAATGCCGCTCTACAATTCAATCCATTTTTAGATGGTCAGATCTAATGACGCTCAGGCGCTGATGAAGCCAAAGGCAAAACAGCAGCATCCACGCTCGAAGTCCCCAAAACAGGCCCCTCTTTGGCGCTGTCCGAATTGTAACGAGCGATTTGTTACTAAAAACATGTGGCATTCGTGTGGGAAGTTTGACCTTGAGGAACTATTCGCCCGGAGCGAACCACACGTGATGAAACTATTTAAGAAATACGAGAGGATGGTCCGTACTTGCGGACCGGTGAGGATGATTCCGCAGAAAACGCGCGTAGTTTTCCAGGTGCGAGTGCGCTTCGCCGGCGCTTATCCACGGAAGTCACATTTCGTGGCCAGCTTTGCCCTACCGTACCGAGCCAACGATCCGCGCTTCATAAGAATTGAAAAGTACGCCGAACACTTTCAGGGACACAGTTTTCGCGTTTCCTCTGAAGCGGACCTGGACCAGAGGGTACAAGATTGGTTATGTGAATCTTACAAAGTCGGCGCCCAGAGTTTGTCAGAACCACCTGCGTGAGCGATGGATGAATGATAGGTTTTCTGAGTTGAGTCAAATGCTACCTGCCAACGCGGGTGGCTCTGACGGAAGGTTAAGGAGACTTCGCCAATGGGCACAAATGAATTCGGACTGGCTGCAATCGGACAAATCGCAGTCAACGTACACGAGATTGAGCGCGCAGTTGAATTCTACCGCGACAAACTGGGAATGAAGCTGCTCTTCAAAGCGCCACCGGATTTGGCTTTCTTTGATTGCGATGGAATTCGGCTGATGCTTTCGCCACCCAGTAAGCCGGAGTTTGACCACCCCAGTTCGATCATCTATTTCAAGGTCGACAACATCCAGCTGGCGGCTCAAACGCTTTCCGAGCGCGGCGTTAAGTTCGAAGAGCAACCGGCATTTGTCGCTAATATGGGTTCCTACGATCTCTGGATTGGCGCCTTTCGAGATTCTGAGAACAATCTATTGGCGATGATGAGCGAGGTTCCTCATTAGAGATCTGGGAAGAGATATCGACCATGAAAACCGTTACGATCCGCTACTGCCCGGTTTGACCCGTCAAGAAGGTAATCGCCTCCCGTGTGGCGGCTGATCTGAAGCAGGAAGAAGACTTGACGGTCGATCTCGTAAAGGGCGGACTTGGTGAGCTTAGCGTCAGCCTCGGTGATCGGAAGATCTATAAGTCAAACCGTCTGTGGTATCCAACACCGGCGGACGTAATAACAAAGGTCCGGGCCGCCATCTTCGAATAGCTCGAGGTAACGCAAACTGTTAGTTTGCGATGCTGGTTGATACTGATGAACCGCCCGCAAACTAACAGTTTGCGTTACGAGAAACTGGAGGAGCAATGAAGCGTAGGAGGTTTTTGCAAGCGACCGGGTTGGGTTGTGCTCTGGCGATGACGAAACCCACCTCGGCGCTTTCGGTCGAAGATTGCTCAGTTGAGCACTCCCATGAACTTCCGTATGGGTCGCCCAGGGAATTTGAGCTGGATGAGTTCACCATTTCTGACCTTCAGGAGGGCATGCGCTCAGGAAAGTTTACTGCGCGCTCGGTGACGAAAAAGTATCTGGAACGCATAGATGACATCGATAAGAGTGGTCCGGCAATAAACTCGATCATTGAGTTAAACCCTGATGCACTGTCAATAGCGGAATCGCTCGATCGCGAACGTAAAGAAAAAGGACCACGCGGTCCTCTTCACGGCATACCAATTCTGATCAAGGACAACATCGACACTGCCGATAGGATGATGACGACCGCCGGCTCACTTGCGCTCGTCGGGGCCCGACCGTCGCAGGATTCCTCTGTAGCGAAGAAATTGCGGGATGCGGGCGTGGTCCTTGTAGGCAAGACAAACTTGAGCGAATGGGCCAACTTCCGTTCCAGTCATTCAACCAGCGGTTGGAGCGGGCGCGGGGGTCAAACGAAAAACCCCTATTCAGCCGATCGAAATCCCTGTGGCTCCAGCTCAGGCTCGGGCGCCGCGATTACCGCAAATCTATCAGCCGCCGCAATCGGAACTGAAACCGACGGCTCAGTGGTCTGCCCTTCTTCCGCAAACTCTTTGGTAGGAATGAAACCGACGCTCGGCCTTGTCAGCCGCGCCGGCATCATTCCAATCGCCCACAGTCAGGACACAGCGGGTCCCATGACCCGGACGGTAAGGGACGCTGCAATTCTGCTTGGCGCGCTTACCGGAATTGATGCGCGCGACAGTTACACGCGAGCAAGCCTGGGTAAATCGCACCTCGATTACACCCGGTTTCTTGATCGCGACGGGCTGAAGGGAGCGAGACTGGGCGTGGCACGAAAATACTTTGGCTTCAATGATCGGGTAGATAAGCTGATGAACGATCTAATCGCTGAGATGAAGAAGCTCGGTGCCGTAATCGTCGACCCAGCTGACATCCCGACGTCAGGTAAGTTTGACGATTCCGAATTGGAGGTCTTGCTTTACGAGTTTAAGTCGGACCTGAATGCCTACCTGGCTGGGCTTGGAACTAAGACATCCGTGCATTCGCTGAAAGATATTATCGCCTTCAACGAATCGAATCGTGAGAAAGAGATGCCTTACTTTGGACAGGACCTTTTTGTTAAGGCAGAGGCTAAGGGTCCGCTAACCGACAAGAAGTATCTTCAGGCCCTCCAGAAGAACCGTCTCCTGTCCCGAACACAGGGCATCGACTTTGTAATCCGCAAACACCGGCTGGACGCCCTGATCGCACCTACCGGCGGGCCGGCCTGGCCTACGGACTGGATCAATGGTGACCACTTCACTGGAGGTTATTCGTCTGCGTCGGCGGTTGCGGGCTATCCACACATTACTGTTCCGGCCGGGTTTGTTTTTGGTTTGCCAGTTGGCATGTCGTTTTTTGGCGCCGCCTGGACGGAGCCGAAATTGTTCAAGTTTGCCTATGCTTTCGAGCAAGCAACGAAGGCGAGGCAACCGCCGAAATTCTTGCCAACCGCCAGTTTTAGTTGAAAAGCAATTTCGAAGAAGCTTCGGATTCAGTTTTGAAGTATCTATGTAACGCAAACTGTTAGTTTGCGCGTTGTATGGGTTCATCCAGGGTCGTGGTAACGAACCGCCCGCAAACAGTTTGCGTTACGAGGAAAGGAAATGATTCATGCCCAAAGCAGCAACACAACCGAAGAAGAAACCAATCTACGGCGTACATCCCGGTGTAGCGATGACCCAAAAGTGGGTTGCGGAACTAAAGGAGAAAACCGGGCGCTCGCTCGATGAATGGCTTCGGCTGATTAAGAAGTCGGGACCAAAAGACGAGAAGACACGACGCGAGTGGCTAAAAACTGAACATGGACTGGGCACCAACTCCGCCTGGTGGCTGGCCGAACGCGCGGAAGGCAAAGGTAGCGAGGTTGGGGATCCGGACACATACCTGAAGGCGGCTGAAGGATATGTGGAACAGATGTTCTCGGGCTCGAAAGCGGGACTACGCCCAATCTACGATCAGATCCTGAAGACGGGACTCAAGATCGGCAAGGACGTAAAAGCGTGTCCGTGCCAGACAATAGTTCCTCTTTATCGCAACCATGTATTCGCCCAAATCAAACCTACCACGACCAATCGCGTTGACATCGGTTTCGCTTTGGGAGACATGAAACCAACTGGCAGATTGATTGACACCGGCGGCTTCGCGAAGAAGGACCGCATCACGCATCGAATCCCGCTAGAGTCGCCGGCGGACATCGACGATGAAGTGAAGCACTGGCTGAAAGTCGCCTACGATCGCGACGAGAAATAGATCAACTCATGACTACAAAAACCACAGAAACAAAAGCGCCACGCATGAGCGATGAGGCTGTTAAGGCCAAAACAGACAAGA